>Ga0115000_10005309_pt1 | contig 10358 bp, 9 predicted proteins | sample ArcticOcean_MG_C_6_FD_89690 | JGI IMG/M metagenome (GOLD analysis project Ga0115000, IMG submission 89690) | Marine microbial communities from western Arctic Ocean - ArcticOcean_MG_CB8_128 | ecosystem: Environmental > Aquatic > Marine > Oceanic | place: Arctic Ocean: Canada Basin | collected... | reverse complement strand
TAGTGCAAAAGAATAAATTTGATTTGTGGGGTGACCCAAGATTATATCCCGCACTGCTTAAAAGTTTGAAAATTCAAATCAAACAAAAATTTCCAAAAATTTATCTCAGGCATAAATGAGGAGAACTGATGTACAGCTTAATTTGTATAGCTGTATATTGTTGTAAACAGAAAATAGAATCATCGCTATTTTTTGTATTTTTACCGTGGCGCAAGGAATCACTGTCTTTCCGCTCATAAACGTGCTATGTCCGAACCTTTTTTTTCAATTATTGTTCCTACTTTCAACAGAGCTCATTTAATAGGTAAAACTATTAAATCTGTTCAAAATCAGGGTTTTGAATCGTGGGAACTAATTGTTGTTGATGACGGGTCTACAGATGCCACAAAGGAGCTAATCGAAAGGTTAATTGTAGATGATCCGAGGATTACTTATTTGTATCAACAAAACGCAGAAAGAAGTACAGCAAGAAACCTGGGCATTACACAATCAAAGGGTGAATATGTTTGTTTTATTGACAGTGATGACCTGTATTTAGACAATAATTTAACTGATTGGCATCAGTTTATTTCAACCCAAACGATTTTGCCAGCATTTATGTATGCAAACATAAGGTATCGCACTTGGGAAGAAGAGAAGGTTGTTACCACCTACAGGAATGGGCAGCATTTACTTAATTTCTTGTTGACGAATCCAATAGTTCCAAGCAGGGTTTGTATTTCAAGATCAATTTTAGAAGTACACAGATTTGACCCAGAAGTATGTATTTGTGAAGATCTAACTTTGTGGTTAAAACTTGCTAATGAATATCCTGTATTGGAAGCGACTCACGTTGCATCAATATACGTAGTTCATGATGAAAATTCTACAGCGGCCGGTTCAAGGGCTCCTTTGATTATGTTAAAAGGCCTCACGTTCTTTTTCAATAAATACCCCGCCATTCGAGCGAAGATTAATACAAGTGTTTTCAAATTCTATTTGAGTGAAGTTCACACAAACGTCGCCAAGTATTATATTCATCATGGCCGAAAATGTAAAGCATTTTTCCACTTAGTAATATCATTACTTATTGCTCCAAAACATAAGCACACAAAGTATCGATTGGTAACTATTAAAAATTTACTATTTTAATTAACGAAGGTGATGAGAAGAATATTATCAAAAATTTATCGATCATTTTTTCCATTGTCTCCAGTTGAGATGTATAGAAAGATGGGTGTTGAAATAGGAGAGGGGACTAACATTCAATTTGATGTAGTTATCGATAGCTCTCATTACTGGCTGATTAGCATAGGGAGAAACTGTACTATTGCTCCACGAGTTCATATTCTTGCGCACGATGCTAGTACTAAGAGGAAATTAGGGTATAGTAAGATAGGGAAAGTCAGTATTGGCAATAATGTATTTATAGGAGCTGGCGTGATTGTCCTCCCAGGGGTAACTATAGGTGATGATGCAATAATTGCAGCAGGAAGTGTTGTTAGCCATAATGTGGAAAAAGGAACTTTGGTGGGAGGGGTGCCAAGTGGTCTAATTTCTACTGTTGAAGTATATTTAGCAAAGGAAAAAGAGAACTTGACAAAGTACCCATGTTTTGGTGAAGAATATACTCTTAGGAAGAATGTTTCGGGAGCTAATCAAGCTTCAATGTTTGATAGTATGCGCGACGGAAAGGGTTTTGTTGTTTAGTGTAATCACTTCGTAACAAAAGTGAATAGATTGACAGCATTTACTGTCGTGATTGAGGTCTATTAACACTTTTCTAAAATTTAGAATTCTAGGTTTGTTGCATACAAAAGTTACAGGCGATTTCACTATACTTGTACATAAAGGTAATATTCGTTCAATATTTTCCGGAAATTGAAAATGCATCGTGAATCCAGAATATTTATAGTTATTCCCTCATTGACCTTTGGTGGTGGGGCTGAACGACTTGTTTTTGATATTTATAGTGAAATTAAGTCGCGAAACATTGCTGTGAAAATGATAGTTGGTGAACGTGTGGGAGCGCATATCATTGACGGAAATAGATTTGAAAATTTACTGATTGATGATGCGAATGTTCATTTTTTAAATGAAAAAATAAGTATTTCTGTTTTAGGAAGAAACAACAAGACTTCTCGAAAATTTATAGACCTTGTCGATTCGTTTCGTCCAACAGTGATGCATTCGCATCTTTTCAAAGGTGAAATTATTTCGCGATCTTATCTCGATAGTGGGATAAAATATTTTTCTCATTTTCATGATAACATGGGACAATTGAGGAATTGGAGTTGGACTCGATTTCCAAAAAAAAGAGACCTGACAGATTTTTTTGAAAAGTTGTATTTATTGGGGAGGTATAGAAAAAATGGAGGAACTAAGTTTCTCACAATATCTAAAAGTACTTTTGAGTATGCCAATTTGGTCCTTCCTAAAATTCATAGAAAAAACATTTTTTTACTACCCAATGCAGTGAATTTGAGTCGCTTTTCTGGTCTTAAAAAATCAGTTATCACTAAAAGAATTAAGTTGTTGAACATAGGGAGTTTAATCCCCCTGAAGAACCAAAAGTTTCTTTTTCAAGTGGTGAAGGAATTAAAGAAAAGGGGACTAGACGTCCAGTTAGATTGTTTAGGAGAGGGAGTCTCGAGAACGGCATTGGAAGAAGAAATTGTCTTTTTAGGATTAGAAAATGATATAAGACTACTTGGTAATTGTGACGTTGAAAATTATTTATGTGAAGCTTCAGTATACGTTCACTCCTCAAAACGTGAAGCTTTCGGTCTTGTATTAATTGAGGCGATGGCCAGTGGAACGCCGGTAATTTCCCTAAATGGGAAGGGTAATTCTGACATAGTTATTAATGGGGTGTCGGGCTTTTTGATGAAAGATGAAAATATTCAAAGTTTTGCTGATCAAATTGTAGAATTAACAAGTGACCAGTTGCTGTATGATACCATTACTGCATCAGCAGCTAAATTTGCAAGTCAATATGATATTAAGAGCTATGCAGATACTTTACTTAAAATATATCAAGGGGGAAATTAATGTCTTTTTTTGAGATGTTAAAATGAATGAAACCACAAACCTTGGGATAGTTTTGTGGTTGTGAAAAATGATTATTAAATTTTGTTACTTATTTCGATCACTGACGTTTATCATGAAAAAGAAAATTTGTATTGTAACAGAAGGATTTCCAATTGTGGAAGGGTTGGAGCAGTATTTGGCTGCGGAAATTCCTTTTTTAGCACAAGAATTTGAGATTGATTGGATTGTTGATCTTAATGGAAAACAGGGAGTTGAAGATAAAAATGGAGTACGTCAATTTGTTAGAAAAAACTCTTTTATGTTCAAAATATACGCAATGCTTTCTAGATTCTTTTGGTTGGGGGAACTTAAGAACATTCAGAAGAATGGTGGTGTTAGCCTGGTAAAATTAAGGGCAAGTATTGACTATTTAGCTTACGCACTAGAATTTTCAAATTTTGTCAGTAATCATCACTCTAAATACGATGCATTTTATACTTATTGGATAACTCCAAAAACTTTGGGTTTAAGTATATTAAATGTTCCTGTTGTTACAAGAGCTCATGCATTTGATGTCTACTTTGAAAGGCACAAAGGCGATTTTTTACCTTTTAGGCCATTTATTTTTTCAAAAGTAAGACTTACAAGTTTTATATCAAAACAAGGTTTTCATTACTCTAAAAACAAAGGTTTTGCTATTAGGAATTATTCTATAAATTATTTGGGAGTTACTGGTCCATCTAACGTAAACTTATTAGCAGTAAAAAGTAAAATCATTCATTTGGTAAGTTGCTCTAAAGTAATTCCATTAAAGCAACTTGACCTTATTGTAGCCTTTTTAGAAGAGACGGAATTGAGTATTAAGTGGACTCATATTGGTGATAATTTTGAGAATATCAAAAAAATATCGGAGGATAGATTAAGCATGAGAAGTAATGTGTCATTTGATTTTTTAGGTTATTTATCGAATGAAAAAGTAAAAATTTGGTATTCGAACAACTCAATAGATTTGTTTCTTAACGTCAGTAAAACGGAAGGAGTTCCTGTGTCTATTATGGAAGCAAATAGTTTTTCCATTCCATCAATTGCTCCTAATATTGGTGGGATTTCTGAATTACAGATTCATCAAGAAAATTTTTTATTGAGAAGCAACAAAATTTTGGAAGATCTTATAAAAGCGATAAACTTTTATGATTCATTATCTCTTGAGAAAATCAACGAACTACGAACTGATTTTCACTTGAATTGGAAGGTGAAGTTCAATGCAGAAATAAATTATAAAATCTTTGCAGGACAAATTAAAAGCTCTATTTCGAAAGTAGATCTGTGAAACTATTTGCTATTTTTTTTATGTGATAATCTTCAACTTGGTGCATTTTGGTTTCTCTTCTATAATCACCAGACAAGAATTCTAATATTAGTTTCTCGTCCAATTTTTCAGGTTTAATGGATAGAATTGGTCTGCCTGCAATAGCATAGTCTATAAGTTTACTGGGGGTTTGACCATCAGCACCTAGATTTTCAATATTAATCAAAAAGCTAACTCGCTTCATGATTTTAATCAGACTAGCCCGATCGATGTATTCATGGACCTCTACTTTGTCACCTAATAATCTAATTTCATTTTTTATTAGATCCGTATGCGAGGTATAGATAATGAACTTAAAGTCTATTTTGAGGGAGCGCAAAAACTTAAGAAATGGCCTCGGGTCTCTCATTTCTTTGATAAATGTTCCAGCAAACAAAAATGTTGGAATTGCACAGGAAACATGTTCTCTTTGGATAGGTAAATCAAAATTGAACCCTTGTGGGATCACTTTGATTTTAGGCAAATATTCACAAAAATAGAACTCTATGGCGTTTTGAACTGGGACAGTGATGAAATCGGCAGAGTTGCAAAATCTTTTTTCGAAACTGTTAAACCATTTTTGTTTTTTATTACTTTTTCCATTTTTCATGTAAGGATCACCGCAATCTGCTATCCATGTTTTTGGAAATTTTGCTGGAAATTTTCTTTTAGCTCGGGCGGTGCCCCAATGGATGGGGTGAGGGTTGGCAATAGATATTATCGCGTCATATTGCTTCTCATTATAAACTATTCTAGGTATACTAAAATAAAATTCAATGTCAGGAAACTCAATCAACTTTCCTAAGAACTTAGTTAGTATCTGATCAACTAGCGTTCTTTTTTTATAACCATCACTCGAAAATGAAGAAACTTGAAAGTAGGTTGGGATGCTCTTAATTGTAATTTTTAAGTCTTTACTAATAGTAGTATAGTCATAATCGCCTAAGATAGCATATAGTGTCACAGAGTGTCCCTGTCGGGATAACTCTGCAGCTAACTCCATAGTTCTGTGAGCTCTAGGGGTCTGCATAGGATAAATGTGTTGGCTTATTATAAGGATATCCATTTATTATTTTTACTTCAGAGTCAAAATATTTATCCTTGCAAATATATAAATGTAAGAGTAGATGTTATTATGATAAAAGAAAAGCGTTGAAAAAGTATAAAGTTATTACCTGTGTAGGAACGCGTCCTAATTTTATTAAAGTAACACAATTAGAGAAGTATTTTTCTTTGTGTGGAATTTCACATAAAATTGTGCATACTGGTCAGCATTACGACGCAAAGATGAGCGATGTGTTTTTTGAAGAATTAGGAATAAAAACTCCCGATGTTTATTTCAAACTGACACCAACTTCACAAGTGGGGATTATTTCTCAGATTATGCTTCAAATGGAAGCATACTTTCTTAAGGAGTCACCTGATCTAGTTTTGGTTCCTGGTGATGTAAATTCATCGATGGCCTGTGCTGTTGTTGCCAGTCGATTGGGAATTCCAGTTGGTCACATTGAGAGTGGTTTGAGAAGTTATGACAAAACCATGCCTGAGGAAGTTAATAGAATAATCATTGATGATATCAGCGATCTTTTCTTTGTAACTGAGCCAAGTGGGGTGGATAATCTAATTAAAGAAGGTAAAGATCCGAAGAAGATCAATTATGTTGGAAATACAATGATAGATTCATTGGTTGCTTTTTTACCAGAAATTGAGCAATCAAAAATTGGAGACGAGCATGGGTTGAGTTCTGATGACTTTGTTTTGGCAACTTTTCATCGACCTCACAACGTTGACAATGAAGCTAATTTATCTGTAATTGTAGATTTGCTTAATAGCGTTTCAAAGGAGAAGAAAGTAGTATTTCCTATCCATCCTCGAACCAGAAAAAAATTAGAAGAGTTTTCATTAGCGAAAAAATTATCTTCAGACGTGCTTCTGGTTCCGCCCTTAGGCTACTTTGATTTTATTTATTTGATTAAAAACAGCAGTGTTTGTGTGACGGATTCAGGGGGGATTCAGGAAGAAACAACCTATTTGCAAACACCTTGTTTAACTGTTCGTCCAAATACGGAGAGGCCCATTACAATTACTAAAGGAACTAACACATTGGTAGAACTTGATATTGATCAAATCATGCCTTATATAAAGGAAATTATTAGAGGTGAATATAAGAAAGGTGAAATTCCAGAATTATGGGATGGAAAAGCAAGCGAGAGAATAGTAAAAGAAATTTCGAGTTACTTAGAGGAATAGGAAAGATGAATGTGCTCTTTATTTCTTACGATGGAATGACGGACCCGTTGGGTCAATCTCAAGTAATTCCATACTTGCAGGGATTGTCAAAACAAGGGCACAAAATTCACTTGTTAAGTTGTGAGAAAAAAGCGAATTTTTCATTGCATCGAGATAAAATTCAATCTTTATTGTTGTATTCAAAAATTACTTGGCATCCCATAGAATACACTAAAAACCCGCCGATACTCTCTACGTATTATGACATAAAAAGATTACAAAAAAAGTCTAGCGATTTACATCGTGAACTGAATTTTGACATTGTGCACTGTCGGAGTTATATTGCTGCCATGGTGGGGCAGCGTTTGAAAGCCAAGTTTGCGATTAAATTCCTATTCGACATAAGAGGGTTCTGGGCAGACGAACGCGTAGATGGAGGGCTGTGGGACTTGTCAAAAACAACTTATAGGTTGGTGTATAACTATTTCAAGAGAAAGGAAAAAAGTCTGTTTTCAGATGCAGATGGAATTGTTACTTTGACAAAAGCTTCAAAAGATTTCATTCTTGATTCATTCAAACCTCAGGCTAGTATTAAGGTTATTCCTTGCGCTGCTGATTTGAATCTTTTTGTGAAGCAAACACAGGAGGTTAAAACCAGTTGTAGGAAATCGCTGGGTCTTGAAAGCGAGCATGTTTTGATGTATTTGGGGTCTTTAGGCACATGGTACATGTTGCCAGAAATGTTGGATTTCTTTAAAGTATTAAAGCAAGTCAAACCAGATTCAAAATTTGTTTTTATCACTGCGGATGAACCTGCAAGCATTGAATCATTAGCAAGAGAAAAAGGCATTGATGATAAAGATATTATTGTCAAAAGGGCTGATAGAAATGAGGTGCCAGCTTATATATCTATAACAGACATGGCTATATTTTTTATTAAACCATGTTTCTCTAAAATGGCCTCATCACCTACAAAACATGGTGAACTGTTGTCTGGTGGTATACCAGTTGTTTGCAATGATATTGGTGATCTAAAGGAAATAGTTGATGGAGATTCTTCTGGGGTTGTCATTGATGACTTTACTGATGCTTTCTATAAAAAAGCTATTGATGCTTATCAAGTAGGATTTGATGAAGATCACTTAAGGTCTGTTGCTGCTAAGTATTATTCATTGGAAAAGGGAATATCAAGTTACAGTAAAGTGTACGAGGAATTTAAATAATTTAATTACTGGTGAACCCATATTCGTTCACTAAATCATACCCTGGAATTTGATTGCCGAAATTATGTAGCTATGTAATTTTTAAGATTTTTTTGTTTGTAAGTTCATTACGAAAAAGAGAGATACAAAGAATGGCATAAAAGGTATTTTGTACCTAACCAAGGCTCCAAAGTTTGCAGTTGAAAGACCAATTCCGAAGGCAAGAACTATTGTAAATGATAAACAAAATAGTAAATAGGAATCTTTCCCAATTAATTTAAAAAAGCGGAATGGTCCAATTTTAAAAAGGAAATAGACTACTACCACCATTAAAATAGCATTCTCTAATGCTGATATCAACATGGTTGGACTACCTACTTCCCACAAATAGGGTCTAAATATAGCGGCATTGACAGCAACAGGTAATTTAGCAAGGACACCACGTATGGTCGGATCATATTTTCCGATGTCAAATGAATTGGATCCGTAAACACTTCTTTGTAAATCGTGCTGTTGGACAGCAGCTTCTTCTAGTATTTGATCCGCGGAATATTTACCAAATTCATCTTCAAAATTGATAAAAAACATTTGAGAAATTGTTGCTATCACTGTTATTGAAACAGGAAGAATAAGAATTTTAACCAAGGTGTTTTTGACTTTTTTTATTCTTTCAAAATTTGTGTAAATTAAAATACCAGGAAGCAGAGCAAACAATATGTATGATTTGATGGATAAGATTAAATACATTGCAAGCAGAAGCTGCGCAGCATTTTTAGTTACATTTTTTTTTGTAATAAATATAGCATGAACACCATACAAGCAAAAGCAACTAGCGGCAAAAGTGTAAGTGTCTTTCATTATCCCAGAACCCCAAAATACTACGCTTGGCAGGTACAAAAAAGAAATTGCCATTTGTTTTTTAATGTTGGGATATTTGTCACAAGCAAGTGTGAAAGCCTTCCAAATCCATTGATAACTAATAGTTGCTAGCAGTATCGAGGTGCTAAAATACCCTCCAAGTGCTGGTAATGAGATGATACTCGTCATTTTTAAAACTAACCGCGTCCTACTATCACGAAACATGTATTTTGGTGGAGCCGAATCGTAATCAAACATTGCCCAGGTTTGCCAATTATAGCCATTACCCATGATGTAAAACCAGTCAGAAGGGTTGTCCCAAAACAGTTTGTAAAAGGCCTTGACTCCTTTGTAGTATGCCAATGTATCTCCACCCTGGTAATAAAAAAGATAGATTCCACAAAAAGCAAAAGTGGCAAAGAATTTTACGGCTAATCCTTTACTGTAATATTCGTATTCAGGTTTAATGATAATTACTTCGTCCCTCTTTTTTTTAGCCCTATGTACTAAATAGAGTGAAATTAGAATGGCGAAACATAAATCAAAATAGCTAAAATACTCCATTGATAAGGACTACTGTTCAGTCGGTTCGTTTAACTATGTTGTTTTCTATTGTGTATTTCTGCTTGCTTTCGGAACACTGCGCTTGGTTCTCGCTGTTAAACTCTAGTCTATGCCCATACTCACTCACCCACCCAATTTGTTTGGATGGATTTCCAACAATTAACGCAAAGTCAGGTACATCTTTAGTTACCACAGCTCCTGCTCCAATTAAACAGTATCTTCCAATTTTATTTCCACAAATAATAGTAGCATTCGCACCAATGCTTGCTCCTTTTTGCATCAAAGTTTTAACGTATTGATCTCTGCGGACAACGGCCGATCTGGGATTTAGAATATTAGTAAAAACCATGGAAGGACCTAAAAATACATCGTCTTCACATTCAACTCCGGTGTATATCGAGACGTTATTTTGTATTTTTACATTTTTTCCAAGCTTTACTCCACTGGAGATAACAACGTTTTGGCCAATGTTGCACTTCTCTCCAATTTCACAATCAGGCATGATATGGGAAAAATGCCAAATCTTAACTCCGTCTGCTATAGTACATCCGTTGTCGATTACTGCTGTTTCATGTGCAAAGTAATTCATTATCTTTTGATGTATTGGTCGAAATCGTTGTGTTCAGTTTTGTATAAGTCCTCTCTGTTCAATGACTTAAAGTACTTAAAAGTGATGTCTAAACCTTCTTTTCTGTCGACTTTAGGTTCCCATCCCAAAATGTTTTTTGCTTTTGAAATGTCTGGTTTCCTTTGAAGTGGGTCATTAACTGGTAAATCTTTGTACACTACTTTCTGTTCTACTCCAACTAGTTTTGCAATTTCTTCAGCAAATTCTGAGATGGTAATTTCATCTGGGTTACCAATGTTTACTGGATGAACATAGTCTGAATTTAATAGTCGGTATATACCTTCTACCAGATCATCTACGTAACAAAATGATCGAGTTTGACTTCCGTCTCCGAATATCGTCATGTCCTCACCTCTTAGCGCTTGTCCAATAAATGCGGGCAAAACTCTACCGTCATTTAGTCTCATTTTAGGACCGTAGGTGTTGAATATTCTGATGATTCTAGTGTCGACTTGGTGAAAGGTATGATAAGCCATTGTAATGGCCTCCATGTACCTTTTTGCTTCGTCGTACACGCCTC
>Ga0115000_10005303_pt1 | contig 10369 bp, 6 predicted proteins | sample ArcticOcean_MG_C_6_FD_89690 | JGI IMG/M metagenome (GOLD analysis project Ga0115000, IMG submission 89690) | Marine microbial communities from western Arctic Ocean - ArcticOcean_MG_CB8_128 | ecosystem: Environmental > Aquatic > Marine > Oceanic | place: Arctic Ocean: Canada Basin | collected... | reverse complement strand
GGAATAAACTCATAATCTAATAACTGCTCAAGTTGTATCCCTGAGTGGTAATAAAAATTCTTATCATTTTCTTTTGAAATAAATTTGATTGCAAACTTTTTAAAGTTATTTGAACCAAATAAATGTCTAAAGTCAGCATCATCAGTATTTCCACCTAATTGTGATTTAAAAAAAATATTACAATATTCATTAGTTATTTTCTTATTTGAATTTAATTGAGCTATTCTTAAAATTTCTCTATAAGCATCAGCTTCCGAGGGTGATATAGAAATTGCTTTTTTAAGTAAAATTAAAGATTTTTCATAGTCATTATCACTTAATGCTCTAGCAAGCCACACATTAGGTTTATATAATCTTGGCTCCATATTGACAAATTCTATAAGAGGTTTTTCTAAATGATTAAAATCCTCTTGGTCTATTGCCTTAGATACAGCAAGCTCTATAGTATTGTAGATTCCTGGTAACATAAAACTTTTCTCTGAAGAAAATTTTTTTGATATACTGATATAATTAGTAATTTTTTTAGATACGTTAGAAAAATTTCTATCTTGAAGGTCCCTTGTGAGTATTTTTATTTGATAATAATCATGAGTTATAAAAAAATAAGCTAATGTCTTTCTTCTTATATTTTCATTAAATGTAAAATATAAAATTAAAATTAATAAAAAACTAATAATAATAATTAAAATTAATTTTATTTTTCTCATCATTATTAATAAAATTAAAAGAAAATTTTAGTATAATTAGTAATCAACATCATTTTTTGCCGCAATAACAATTACTTCTGTTAAATCCTGTATATTAGATAGGTCAGTAACAAATTGATCATATGATTTATCTTCTTTCATCACAACATCAAAACTTAATTTTAAAGATTTATTATCACCTGATGATTCTACATTTAATAATTTTGATGATTTGGTGTACTCAGAAATAATTTTATTGTATTCATTTTTTTTATCATTACCATTTGTTGATCTAAATTGAAGAATAAACTCACTTTTATATATAGAGCCATAGTTAGTTACATAAAGTATAATGGCAATAAATGTGATAATTACAGTTCCTGCTAAAGCTAAAAAATAACTTCCAGTACCAGCGGCCATTCCAACAGCTAAAGACCAAAATATGTATGCCGTATCTTTAGTGTCTTTTACAACAGTACGAAATCTAATTATAGACAAAGCACCTACTAGTGCAAATGCTCTTGCTAAATTGTTACCAATGATCATAATTACCATACAAACTATTACAGCAATAAATATATTTGTGACAACAAAAGATTGTGAATAACTTAATCCTCTATGTGTTTTTTTATAAACAAAACTAATTACAAGTCCTAGGACAAAAGAAATTAACAAATTAATGATTATCTCACTCGGCATATAAATATGAGTAAGAATTTCTTTATTTAAAAAATTATTAATTGAATTATCCATAACTTATTTTAAATATCTATATGAAAACATATTAAGTTACAATCTAATGATATTAAGCAATAATTAATACTTATTATTATAACTTTTGATTTATTATGTTGAATTAAGTATTTTTACTTATAAAACTTTGCAAACGGAGAGATGGCTGAGCGGTTGAAAGCACCGGTCTTGAAAGCCCAAGGATTGAGTATGCACTTTAGGTCGAGATACATACTTTTAAGGACATTGCTTATTTATTTAAATCTTAGATCTTAAAAAACACGCTATTCTTAGCTTGCCTAAGCTCTCAAACTAGTACTAAACTAGTACGAAGATAACCCAGAACCACGATCCCTAAAAGTTTTTTCATGTTATATAAAATTCTTCTTTTAAAGTTTTCAACATATATTCAAAATTTTTAGATCTAGCATAAAGCTTTTGATAAATTATAATACTAAATAAACTTATTCTATCATACATGGTGGACTGTGTGAGGTTCGAACCTACGACCTAATGATTAAGAGTCATCCGCTCTACCAACTGAGCTAACAGTCAAAAAAACCCAGAACCACGATGTTTTTTGACTTCATTGTTAAGAATATATTAACTATTTAGATTTTCTGAATATATAGTTGCTATTGAACCATAAAAAGGAGGTGATATTTTTTTATTGTTAAATAACCTTAATATATTTTTAAAATTAAAATAATCCGTTTTAAAGAAAGGTTTTTCTATTCTAATAATTTTAAAATTATTATCATTCAATAATTTTTTTAAAATTTTAAGATTAAATAAAATTTCGTGACCCTCACTATAATTTCTATAATTTTTACCAAAGTAATTTGAAATTATTGTCCCAATTAAAGGCGTACCAACAATTAACTTTCCATTTTTTTTCAATTTTTTTTTTACATCTTTGATTAATTTGACTGGGTCACTCAAGTGTTCGATAACATGATACACTACTATTATGTCAAACACTTCATCAATTTTTTCGATTAAATTATTATTAAAATTAAATATTTTTATATCGCTGAATTTTTTTTCAATCATTTTGCAAGCGTAACTACTTGGTTCTAGACCAAATTTAAATTTTGTATTTAAACTAGTTAATAGATATCCAAGACCACAACCTACATCTAGAACTTTTGGATTATCAAAAGAGTTAATATAATTTGGAATATCTCCATACCAGTTTTTAATTTTAAATTTTCTTTCATCATCTGAAGTAATGTTACGCATATTACCATCTGGATCTTTGACATTATTCCAATATGTATCTTTATCATCATAGTTAGACAATTTTTTTTCTTCCTTATTATGACAACCACAATTTGAACAAATAAGCATTTTAACATTTACATTAGATGCGGTGAATGATTTTTGAAAATAATTTTTATTACAATATCTACAATTCATAATTAAAGGATTTTAATTTTTTGTTATATTCCTATCGTGAGAAGATCTAAAGAATTGACTTAAATATACCCTTGTAAGAGTTTTAGCAATTCCTTCAGGCGTTATTCCAAATAAATTTTTATAAAATTTCATTTGTTTAATTTGAAATTCGTTTAGTTTAAAATTTAAAATCATATCTGTTTCATATTTAAATTCTTTTAAATTAATTGTATCTGTAATTACATCTTTCATTGATATAAATTTAGCTATGTCAAATTTAAATTTTCTTTTAATAACTGAAATGCTTTCAAAAATTTTTTCTACTTGACATTTTTTATAATTTATTAAATCTTCTATAAATTCTGGAAGTTCTGATTCATTTATTGATTTTTCGCTTAGCATCTGTTTTGTAGAAAATATTGCAATATTACAAATGTTTTCTAAATCTAAAGTGTAAGATCTTGATTTATACTTTAAGATAAGATTACTTCCCAACTCACCTTTTATAAATTTATTAATATTATCAGGGTCAGATGTAAATTTTCTTAATTCTTCATAATTTGTCCATAACTCTTTTTTAGTGTCAATTGCAAAATCGTGTACTAGTTTGTTAAATTTTTTAAATTGAGTTTTGTTTGAATTTTCATAAATTTTACTTAACCAATCCCAAGCTGAGATGTTGAATTTTTTTAATAAAAAAATTACTTCTTCAAATTTCCCGTCATTGAAAAAAAATTGTATAATAACATTCATTTTTCTACATTCGAGGTAATCTTCAAAACTTAAAGTGTTATTTGAAATACAAATTTCATCAATTTCAGCTACACTAATTTTTTTCCCCAAAAATTCATAAGTGCCAAAACATCTTGGAACAATTCTAAAGTTAGTTTGCATTTTATATTTTTCTTTGGTTGTCTTTGATCCCATTTCAGTACCTGGCAAAATCATAAGTTGATACATTTCAATATTTTTAAAACCACTATTGACCAAAGTTTTAAGAGTAGCAAAATGTTTCTTTTTAGTATCTCCTGGTAATCCTACAATAACTTCGCTGGTTGAATTAGAGCCAATTTCAGAAGACTTTAATGCCAAATCAACAATTTGCTCTTTTGAAATATTACTTCTACTGATATTTTTTAGAACTTCTGAATCTAAGCTTTGAACAGATCCATTTAATCTCATTGCACCATTAACAATTTTAGCTGCTTCAAGAATTCTATCTTGTTTATTTTTTCCTGTTGATACACCAATATATTTGGGATATCCAGTTTTTTTCTGTTCTTTAGCTAGGGCTTTGCAAGTATCAAGATCGTCTTTAAACATACCAAAGTTTGAATCAGCGATATAAAAATCTGTTCTTTTTTTATCTGTTTCAAGATTATTCATTTTTTCTGAAATATATGATATTTCTCTCGCAACAACTTCTTTAGGCTTAGCTTTAACTTTAGACCAGTAGTTTTGTCCTTCAGTACAAAAAGTGCAACTGAAAGGGCAACCTCTATTTGTCTGAATTATAGGTTGCAACTTACCATCCAAAAAACTATCTAATCTTCCAGAAAGATATGGGGATGGAATTTCTGCCAAATTCATAACTCTCTCGATTGTTTTATGACGATGAAATTTTCCATTTTTAATAAAAACCAAATTAGGAAGGTCTGAAATAATTTCTACGCTGCTTTTATTTATTAATTCTGAAATCAGTCTAAAAAAAGCATGTTCGCCCTCTTTAACAATGTAATAATCTATCCATGGTTTTTCTTTGAGATATTCAAACTGTTCGTCTTTAGATGATGGAAAATTAGGTCCCCCAGATACCGTAATTATCTTTGGAAAGACTTCTTTAATTCTTTTCATAAACACATCGCTTAGAGATGTATTCCACATATAACTTGAAAAACCTATAACATCAGGTTGGTCTTTTTCTAATTCTTTTGATAAATCTTCAGGAAATTTAAGCAGTTTGGTTTTTGAAATTTTTGGTATATTTTTTTCCAAGTATTCAGCAATCATGCCTATTGGAGCAGGTATCGTGTCTGAAGCAATTGATTGTTGCGTATAGGTTAAATCACAAAGCCAAACTTTCATATTGAAATTTTATTTAATCTTTTTTTTATAAATTTTCTGAAATAAATTACTGACTTAATAATAGTGGATTTATGCAGTAAAAGAAATAAGAATTTGGGCTAGACTTGAGCATAACTTGAGCATTGTGCAAAAAAAATAAATTTGAAGTCTGTCTTTTGAGTTTAAAAGATTCAATTAGTGGCATAAACACTAGCGAACGGAGAGATGGCTGAGCGGTTGAAAGCACCGGTCTTGAAAGCCTAGGGATTCCCTTATCACCTTAAATCGTTTAACATACATAATAAGACATTAGGTAGTAAAATATTGAACTAACAATAGATTAGCCTTATGTACAAATAGATCAAGCACGGTCCAAACTATGTACCAAACTTGTACCATTATGAAAAAAGAAAACTTGAACCAAATATCACTTTTGACCCCACCTATTTGCCTATCCTGATCCGTGATCAAACGGCTGTAATTCCCGTTGCCTGTTGCTTGTGGCAGGGTTAAATAATTAATTGCAACTAGATCGATTTCACTATGTAGAACAATACAATTACTAAAAAAATAAATATAAATATTTTTTTTAAACCTTTAGCCTCTTTTTCTTGGTGCTTTTTCCAAATCTCTACGTTGGCCTCAGTCCTTTTATCTTTTTCTTCTATTTTTAAATCACACTAGATTCACAATTTTAATTAGCAACAACATCCACTTTCAAACCCAGAGCCAAGATCCCTAAAAGTTTTTTCATTTTTTAATTTCCAATCGATGATCTTAAATAAATTACATATAACTAAAAGCATTAATTGTAGCTGAATTTACGAATTTAGAATTTTTTGAAAGTCTTGAAGATATTTGTTTTAAATTATTTCGAACATAAATATCTAAATTAGTATCATATTTAATTTCTAATATTATTTCTTTAAATTCCTTAATGATACTAATATTTGAATTTCTATACAAAGGTAAGCTTTTTAAATTTATATCAATAGTTGCTCTCACAAGATCATTTGATGAAATAAAATAACTTCTTAAATAATGTGTTGTTAGTACAGGAGATAATTTATTTTTAAATTTAAAATTATCATTTATAAATTTTTCAATTTTGTTTAAATGATCATAATTCAACAAATTAAGATTATTTAATTTTTTCAAAAAAAATTTTTCTTTTTTTACAACAAAGCCTTTTTTTTTCTTAACTTCAAAAACTGAATTAGTAATATTATTTAAATTGCCATACCAACGTAACCTATATTTTTTCTTACTACTTACACCCTCAATATTTTGTTTGATTGCAGAATAATTCTGATCATCAAAATAAATAGAATTTACTTCTCTGTCTTGAAACTGTGTTGAAAAAAATAATTTTGATCTATATAATAAAATACTAAGCTGATTATAATCTATGTTATCAAAAACCCACTTTCTTTCGTATCTTTCCATTGAATTATTTGTTTTTTTCATAAAAATTTTGAGAATTTCTTATTAAGTTTTTTGTTTCTGTTTTTTCTTCATATCCATCAATTTTAATTAGATGTTTTATTTAAAAGATTAATATCTTTTTCATAAATCATAGGAATTATTTCTTTTATAATTTTACCAACAGAAGAGTTATCTAAGTATATTTTAGAGCTTACATCTGTTATCCATTTTTTATGAAAATTGATGACATCTATATTTCTTAGATATAATGAAGCTGTACTATATTCAAATTTTTTGTTGAAAGATGTGAAAGGAATCATCACATTTTCCATAAAAATATTTTCTGCTACTACAGTTGAACCATCTTTACTAGCAATTCCAACATAAGATTTATTTGCTTTAATATTTGAAATTTTAACATTAGAATTTTCTCCAACACTTATTAATTTATCACTCACATTCTCAAAAGAAAGATTGCTAATATTTGCATTTGATCCAGAAAAATCTATTGCATCATTTCCAATATTTAAAAATTTAACTTTATCAATTTTTCCATCACTAAAATCAAAATCCATTGAATCTGAGACATTTTCTATAAATTCAATATTATTTATATTAAATTTAGAATTTATAATATTAAGCGCATCTTCGGATGAAATCTTATCAAAAATTATATTTGATAAATCAACATCAGATTGATGTATATTTAAAGCTCCTGATAAAATAAATTCATTGTTTGAATTTTTTGAATTTTTTTCAAAAATTTCTTCACCATATTCGTTAATTTTTTTTATAGAATAGTGTGTTTTAGTTTCATATCGTTTATTAGAGCGTTGATCTAAAAAATCTTTCTTATAACCAGCTAAATAAGAAAATTTTACATTATTAAAATAAGATTTTTTTTTAATATTATTTATAATTATTCCACCACCAAAATTATCTGATAAACCTGTAATCAAAATTCTTTGACTCTCACCATTCACAATCCATCGAGAGTCTGATATTATAAAGGCATTATTTGTTAAAATTAATTTTTGTCCTGAATTTAAAATTACAATCATGCCCTTAGGTATATATAAATTTTCACTGATTAAAATTTCATCACTTTTTAAAAAAAGTTTATTATCTTTTTGTTTAAAATAATTAAGATAAGTTTTTTCTTTAAAATCTTTAAATTCATTGAATTTAAATCTATTATTTAATTCATTGATTTTTACAAAATAATTTTTATTCAAAGTTTTATCTATAAATTCTATCTCTTTACAATTTTTTTCATCAAAATTCGTTCCTGTTAAGTTAACAAAAGTATTTGAATGAATTTCTAATTGTTTTTTAAGAAGTATAGGCTTTGAATTATTACAAAAAATTTTATTTAATATAATGTTTGATAATTTTATTTCTTTTAAAGGACTATTGTAATATGGATAAACTACTCCTATCTCTAAAAGATTCTCTTCTTTTAATCGAACAAAAAAGGATTTATCTACTGTCTCTAACCTTCTTTGAATATCTTTAAACCTAAAAGTTAAATCATTTTCTGAAAAATAGTAAATACCTGTTGTATAGATTCTTGAAGTAGCATAAAAAAAATAATCTCCATAAATATTAGAATTAATAGAATAAATTTTCTTTTTTCTTTTTTCTAAAAAACTTTGATAATATTCTTTTTTACTTATTTTATTTAAGTATTTTAAATATAGTTTGTAAAAATTTTTATTAATTTCTCCATCTTTGTTAAAAAATTTATTAACCCAAAACCATCTTGCTACTGTTAATTGATGATTAATACCATGAGATTCAAATGTTTCTGGTTTTTCTAATGAGTCTATAATTAGGCCTTTATAATAAACACTATTAAATTTATGATAGTTTGGAATTTCTCTATGACCATCTCTTGGTACTGGCTCAAATAAACCATTTACTGGATTGTAGTATAATTTTGAATTGAAAGGGATAGAATGCATTGTATATGTTGCATCCATTACTGCAAAAAATGCAGCCATTTTTTCAAGATCAAAAGTATTTTCTATACTTCTTTTACCTTCTATAAAATCAGTAAGTTTATTCGTAGCAACTTTTGCTAATTCAATATTTTCTGGTCTGCTCCAAAATTTGTCATTGTAAATTTTTAATGCCACATTTCCTTTAGAAAAGTCTGAAAGAAAGTTAACCGATGTAAAAATTGGACCATTTCTTCTTTTATTTCGTTCAATGATTTCTTTGCTCATTTTTTCTTCTAAAGCATACAATCCATGATTTTCACCATTAATATACAAATGAACAAAATCATAATTAGACTTTATTAATCCCATATCGCCCATCATTTCATGATAAATCCATTCATGTATATAATTTCTCACACCGGGTTTATGTATTGTGAATGTGCGCATGCCTTTAATATATTGACCTTCTTTTAAGTAAAAATTATATGAAGATTTGCTTTTATCTTTCCAGTGCATAGCTCTTCCACCTTTTAACCTAATTCTGGCATCAAGTTTTTTATTTTGATAAATAACTTTTACTTTAACTTCAGTTAAATTATCGTTTATTCCTAATGTTCCTCTTTTTATTGCTAGAGCTCTGTCTTGTTCTAATTTTATAATATCATTAAATTTAATTTCTAGATCAATTCTATCAAACTTTTTGAACTTAGATTGAAGAGCCATCCAACTTATCTTAAATATATTTATATACTCGATTCTTCCTCCTCTAGATAAATAATCTAATATTTTAAAACTTTTAACTTTAACTGTATAAGAACTAAAAAAGAAAACTAAAAATATTACAGCGATTGAAAATGTAAAAAAGAAATATAAAATCAATAATTTTTGAAGTAAATTTTTTTTTTTTAAAGTCTTTGCTTTAAACTTTAAAATCATAAATTTAAATTATTACTACGAGCAACAATAATTTTGGCATTCTTATATTTCTTTTTGATTAAATCTGTAATTTTAATTAATTCTTCAAATTTTTTTGGTCTTATGTCTAAATTTAAGTTAGTAGTGTTTGATGTTTTTGACATAGATACAAAGTTTAATTCTGTAGAGATTTTTTTTAAATCTTCTATAATTTTAGTAATGTCGTTTTGATTTATATTTTGATTAAAAACAACTGCTAGATTTATTAACTCAGCATATTCAATTTTTTTGGTACTTAAAAGTTTATGATAAATAAAAATTATCAACAAAGAAAATGCAATTCCGACTATAGTTATTCTTAATTGTCCCGATCCACATCCTAATCCAGCTGTAATTACTAAAAATAAATAAACTAGCTCTTCAGGTTCTTTTATTGCAGCTCTAAATCTAACGATTGATAACGCACCAACCAAACCTAAAGATAAAGCTAATGAATTCTTCACTATCATTATTATGATGCAAGTAGTTACACCAAGTATCACAAAATTCTTTGAAAAATGAATTCTATTTGATAGCGTTGATGAAAAATTTACATAAAATAATTGAACAAATAAACTCAGAATAGCTGCACAAAATAAACTTACTAAAAATGAATTTAGGTCAATTTGTATTTGATTATTCAAAAAAAAATCTAAATTTAATTTATCCATGATTTTTAATTATTTTTTTTAACGTTATCTTGACATAGCATAAAAAGAACTTCATGTCCTACCTTAAAAGATTCCAAATGGTGTAAAACGATATCTTTTGTATGTAAAAAGTAGGTTCATTCATTGGAGGTTTTTGTAGTTAAATAAACAAGAATTTGACTCAAACTAGAACCAGACTAGAACTAAATACAAAATAAATAAATATTAAGTGTGACTTTATTGTTGAAATGATTCAATTGATCGCATAAACACTCACTAACGGAGAGATGGCTGAGCGGTTGAAAGCACCGGTCTTGAAAACCGGCAAAGGGGCAACTCTTTCCTGGGTTCGAATCCCAGTCTCTCCGCCACTAATATTTTTTATATATAAAATCTTTAAATAACTCTGTGACTTTATTTATATTAATTTTAATTGATGTTTTTTTACCCATATTAAACTTAAAAAGATTTTCATCATCTAGTTTTAATAAATCATTCAATTGAATTAATTCTGTAT
>Ga0115000_10005297_pt1 | contig 10374 bp, 4 predicted proteins | sample ArcticOcean_MG_C_6_FD_89690 | JGI IMG/M metagenome (GOLD analysis project Ga0115000, IMG submission 89690) | Marine microbial communities from western Arctic Ocean - ArcticOcean_MG_CB8_128 | ecosystem: Environmental > Aquatic > Marine > Oceanic | place: Arctic Ocean: Canada Basin | collected... | reverse complement strand
GCTCTGCACGGCAAACACCATGTCCGCCACGACCGGCCGCTCGCCGGGCACCGCGCTCGACGCGACCTTGACCACGACCTCGGGGTAGAAGCGCATCGGTGCGACCGGGCCCTTCATGCGCCGCGCCGCTCCGCAGTCCCAGCACCGGAACCGCTCCCGCTTATGTTTGAGGCACACGGCTAGCGGGGCGCGCTTCGGCGGCGGGAAGGGCGGCGTGAGCTGCCCCTTGCCGCGCACGTCCGCCAGGCCGCGGCCGTTCGTCGGGGCCGCGTCCGCCCTGGCCTGGAGCTTCAACTGGACGTAAATCTTCTTCACGTCGCGCTTCGTGTGGCCTAGTTTCAGGTGCCGCTTCAAGTCGTCGTGCGTCACGCAGGGCTGCATGCAGATGGGGCACTGGAAGCGGCACTTCTCTTTGGCCTTCGCGGCCATACTACCCTTGTCCCACGGCATCTTCGAGTCCGGCCAGACTTGGCGCATGAACTGGTCCTGCTCCGGTGTTGCAATGGCCAGGCGCCGCCGTCCGAGGTGGGCTTCTCTAGAATGAACTTGACACGCGCTTTTTGTGGAGAACACGGCCCCGCAGCCGGGGTGCGGGCAGAGCCACGGCATGCGCCGTCGATCCTGCTTAATCGGTTCCCACTCCGACACGTTTGTTCTAGGTCTCGTGGCGATGTCGTGCGCGAGTTTATGGACGTCCGGTTGAGTTGACTCTATTCGCATGTCGCTCGCCGAGTACAGTCGCTCAAGCACGCGGTGCTCGACGCCCACGGACGGCCGCGTCGTGCCCGTGCGGCCCATGTTGGAGGACGAGGCCCGCGACGTCGGTTCCGAGTCGTCCGTGTACGACCCTCGCGAACTACGCGACCGGACGCTCGAGAGTTTGGATGTCCCTCTGGACAACGTGCTCCCGGCGAACTTCACGGACCGTTTTTCACGATCGATCTCCTTGAAGTCGTCCGGCACGGATCTCGCTGAAAGGGGCACGTCCTCAGGTATGCGTGCGACGGGCTTTTCTTCCTCCAAGGCCTTGGCAGGGTCTCCCAGAGCTAAAGAAATAGCTTGGTCCCACCGCAAATCGGCGTTCTTCGCCCGCGCTTCCGTGATGGGCTCGTCCTTGAATACTGGTACGGCGTTCCCGGACCGCTCCGCACTTCTCGCGTGGAACCCGAGGCGTCGCAGGCAGTCCTCTAGCGCGTCGGCGTGTTTTGGCTTGGCGTAGAGCCTCGTTTTCAAAACAGCCCGTCGTTCAGAGCTCAGCGCCAAATGCCTATTCAGCGTCCCGTACCGGATGTCCCTTAACAATTTCTTCCAGTGCCGCTCCAGAAAAACGTCATGCCCAAAACAGAGGGCGACGCACGGACCGTCACTCCCTTCCTTGACACAGAGTTCCTCGCTCCCCAGGCGATCCAACAGTTCCAAATAAAGCTCCGTGGGGTCCGTGCTCAGCCTTAGTTCCCCGTCCAGGATCAAGGGAATGGGCCGGCTCAGCCCAAAGCCCTTCCGCAGTTCGTCCGGGGTTATCATCTCTCTCAAGTTCAAGGCCTCCTCCTCCTCCTTCATCACCGAAATGCTCTCGAGGTACTCGGCGCCGGGCGTGCCTTGCTTCGTGAGTAACCGCAGGGCCTGGAGCTCCGCTTGTGGAATGGGCCCCGAGCGTCGATTGGGATCAAAGCCCTCAAGCTTGGGCGGCCGCTTGATACACACGTCCGCGTTCACTGGTAATGGTTCCTTGTAGGTTTGAGTATAGGGGGCACTGGACACTACCGTGGACGGCTGCGACGACGTGGCCGGTCCCGACGGTTGGACCGTCACCACCGAAGCCTCCACGTGCGCTGGTCGGCGAAGGACGGCCTGGGCTAACAAAGGCCCGAGCTCGAGTCTGGGCTTCGTGGGCGCGTCGCTGCGGTTGTGGAAGATATCGTTCAACAGCGTTTTGGAGACGACGCCGTGCACGTCGGACTCGACGCAGCACGTCGGGACTCGCAAATGGGTCATGGGCGTGTGGCCGCAGCGCTTGCAGATCAGGTCGCTCATATTCTGCTGAGAAAGGTAGCAGTCGCAGTCGCAGCCCTTGCGCATGCACGGTCCTCGAGCGATGCATACGGCGCACACAATTCTCCTATGTAACGAGCAGGGCCGGTGGCTCATGCGGGCGAAATCTAGGAAGTCGCGCCAGTGCACCACGCCGTCTCGCTGCTTGTCGAACATGCTACACCACGACTCGACTTCGGACGGTAAAATCGTGAGCCCTTTGGCCTTCCACAATGCATGCATCGCTTGTCTAAACTCAAATTTGGAGCATCTGCCTAACGCTAATTCGTCGTACGGCACGAAATGAATGGCATCCTCCTCCTTGAACCACGTGTCCTCTTTCTTCCAGGACGTCGCCGTCGTCACCGTAGTCACGGACTCGTCCTCGTCGTCATACGTCAACGGATACGACGCTTTGGGTAATAACGCTTCGAGGTCCCGCTTCATCTGGGGCGACACGGGGCCGACCATGCGCCAGCACTCCTTGACCATTTGACGTTTCGCGTTTCCTCTAATCCTCCCGCGCATGCCCCGCAGACACCTTTGCAAATTTATAGCGCTCCTCCGCCGCCTTTCTATTTTCTTGCGCATGATCTTGCGGCAGAGTAACGCCCTAAACAACGCTTGCACATACGACGCCTTCTGGACCTCCTTGGCTCTCTTTTGCCGCAACCTTTCGACTGCTTTCCGATCGAGCTTGGCCCTTATAATTTTGGCTAAACCTGTCGACGCTTTTTCTCGTTCTTTAAACAACCGTCGGGCCGCCACCGCCTTGAACCGGCCCACGCACCCGAGCATGACTCTGTTCACGATCTCCCGCGCCCGCAGCTCGCGCCACGTCTCGCGCCGCTGCATTTGCAACGAGTTGATCGTCTGGCGGGCCATCGCTTCTTTCAGGACATTACCGTATTTATTAAGTCGCAACGCGTTGCGCTTCGTCCGGGCGCGTCGCCTAAACACCATTCCTCTAAATATTTTTTGCACTAGGGCGATCGATTCGCTCTTTTTCTTGGCATTTCGCGTCGCGACGACGCGCTGCGTAAACGATTTACAGACGGCCTGCAAGCACGTCACCGCGCTCACTCTTTCGCGACACCTGAGTAACAACCGTTTCCGATACGCCACGTTCCGCACGATGTGCGCCCGGCAAAAGGCCTGGACCGTCCCGATCTTCTTCCAGTGCGCGTATCTTTTTTTCTCCTGCGCCTTTAAAAAGGGCTTGTTGGTCTGCTCCGTGAACCAGTCCTGCTTCTGCGGCGGGACGTAGACGATCGGTTTTTCGAGTTGTAACCCGTTGTCGAACTCGATGAACGGCTCGACCGGTGCAAAGATGTGCTGCTTCGACGACGACTCGGCCAGAGCCGCCATCACGCGAGCTAACAACTCACTGCCAGGCAACGGCCAGCCGACGTCGACCGGCGTCTTCGTGTACTTCGCGACATAATGCGACACGCAGAGCCCGTCGCCGTTGGGCACGAGGATGCGGGCGCTCTCCTGCGTCTCGTGGGGCATGACGCACTGCGTCCGGTGCCAGGGGCAGGAGGGCAGGGCTTCGCCCGTGATCGGGGATATCATCACGAGATTCTCGCACATCAAGCCCCTTTCTCGTGGAACGCTCTTGTCGGGCACCCACGTGCAGACCGACGATGATGTTAAATGCGCGCGCCTTTCGAGACATTCCCGCTCCACTTTTTCCACGATGCGTTTCCGGGCGTCCGCTTCGATCTCCCACCTTGTCTTGGCGTGGCCCGCTTTTTTCTTGTGCGAGACGAGGACGCCGGGTACGTGCAACTTCGTAATCACATCCGGCGGCACGTGCGTTTCTCTTACATAACAGGCGGTGCACAAGCTTAGATTGTTGGGCGTCGCAATAACTCTAGGCCGCACGCCGTGGTCTCCGGCGCAGTAGCCCATGTGCCAGGCGCAGTTCGTGAACTCCTCGAGTACCGAAACGCCGAAGCGGTCGACCACTTTGCGCCACGTACTTACAAACCGTTCGTTCGAGCATAGGTATTTTTTGCCACTGGCTTCGTCAAAGTGCGTCCACTGGCACCGGATTCTTTCCCGGGCCTCGTCCATCATCTTCCGCCGCATCTCCTCCAGGTGCTGCTCGGGCTTCTTCTCTTTTCCCAACAGCTCGGCCATCATCGAAGCATGATTTCGCTCCTTCTTCATTACACTAGGCCAGGCTTGTAGGTGCATCGGTTTGACGCCGGGCCGGTCCAGCGTCATCATTCTGAAATCTCTCAACACTTTCCGGAGCACCGCACTAGATTCGAGCTTGCTCTTGTCGGCGCCACTCGCGTCGGCGCTCTTAATAAGCGAACGAGGCGGCTTCCACACCCACTGGTCGTGCTTACGCATGGCGTCCTTGACGTGGTTAAAATTCGTGAAGTCCTGATACGTGTCGGCCAGCTGCTCCTGCAACGCGTCGGTGTGCATGCCCGCTTCGCACAACTTCACGAGGTGCTTCGCGCGCGCCGTCTCGGCCTTCATCTTGCCGCGGTTATGCAGGGCCTCGTTGGCAGCGCGCGCCTCCCACCAGTCGGGCGTGAAGGGGACCATCGCAAGAACACTTTCGAGGGTCGTCACTTGCGGGAGCTCCGTGTCCTCGTCGGACGAGTAATCCGAGGACTCGTACGCTTCCAACTTTCTTCGGTCGGCCTCTTCATCAGTCGTGACGGAGTCCTCATCGCTGGAGTGGTGCTCGTCGGCCATAGTCGAAGGGCTGCCCTCCCGGCTCCGGCCGCTTTAGTAGTTGGGGGCTGCCCTCGGTGTGCCGGCGTTGGGGGCGCTCCACCACGCGGGCGCGGCTGCAACGGTGCACGGCCGTTCAGCGCAAATGTGTGGCCAGCCACTCGTGGCGCCTGCCCCAGGCGTCAACACTCGTGGCGCCTGCCCGCGGCGTCGAGCGTCGAGGCCACAAAGCGCTACGGCTTTTTCGAAACCCGCACCAACATGATTTTGCGTGATCGTCGGCATCGCATCCATCACGCTGCCCCCGTGGTCAACTGTGGACGTCGTCGGTCTCCCGCGCCGTCGCGACCGTCCGGCAGCCCGGGCGCCCGCGCAAATTCCCTGGCCAGAGGCCACTGATTAGCCCGCGCACATTCCTGGCCGGAGGCCACTAGTACGCACACATGGAGCGGCCCGCCCGCCACGGCAGCCCCGAGCGCTTCCCGCGCCCCCGCGCCGACAGTTTACTAAGCGACACGCCGCCGCCCTCGCCGCGGCGGCGGGGCTCGCTCGATTTGAGCGACCGGGACGAGGCAATAAAATGCAGCGGCGTCCTCGCGGCGGAGTTGAAACGGGACATTCTCAATATTGAAGACCCCGTCGTGGCCACGGCGTGGGTCGTGTTGCTCCTGTGCGGCGTGGAGGCGTGCAGCGTGGTGCTTACCTCTCGCGTGATACACGCGTGGCCCTTTGGACTCATGGTGGCCGCCGCAGAATTGATACTGGGGCCCCTGACCGTGCTCCCGTTCTGGCTGTGCAACGCGCGGCCCGGGCCCGGCCCCCACGACGTGCCGCGGTTCTGGTTCCCCGCGTGTGTGGCGCTGGCCGCAGCGGCCGTCTCCGCGTGTCTCGCGTGTGATCCGCGAGGCGCGCCGATCGTGCGGAAGCTGGACGTAAATAGTGCGTGGCGCGCCCTCGGGGCGACGCGGCGCGACTTATCAAGCGCCTACGCCGCGCTGCTCGGGGGCGGGACGACGCCAGGCGCGGCCCAGGGCAACGCTAACTTGGCGACGTGGGGCCGCCTCGGGCCCCGCGCGGCCCTGGCGCCCGCGCGGGTCTTGTTAGAAGCGCTGGGCGCCTACGCGGGCGCCAGCCCTAGACCACTCACGACGGCGGGCTCGCTCGCGGCGCTCGGCGCCGCGGGGCTCGCGGCGCACGTCGCTTCTAGAGTTCACACGAGCTTCGGTGGGGGTGCTGTCATTAGTGACCCGGCGACGCTCGGGGTCCTGGCCTGCGCGGCCTTCGGGACCGGTCTACTGACGGCCACGTGGCACGCCGCCGCGACAAGAACCGCCGCACTGGGCGTGGACGAGCGGCCGCCGGCGAACGTCGCCGCCGGGCTCGGCTTCTTGGCGGGGCTTTTGCTCCTCCCCTACGCGGTCCTCGTCCAAGGCCCCGAGGCCTGGGGTTACGCCGCGGACTGGCAGCGGGTGGCCTACCTCGTGACAACGGCGGCCTTCGCGGGCCAGCTCAAGCGGGAGCTCCAGGTCCACGCGCTCCGCAGCCTGCCACCCGGGGCCGCGTGCGTCCTGGGCGCCGCGCGGCGCTTGGCGGTGGCGCTCGCGGCCGTGGCCGGGGCGGGGTAGGGTTGACTCCCGGGGGGATAAGCTTCCTGGGTTTCCTCGTCGGCGGTTAGGCTCCCACGCCGCGAGGCTGGTATTGATTTTGTTACGGTGCTAGGACTAGTGGGCGGGGCCCGGGGGGGAGACTGGTATAATGCGTAGGTCTCTCTCATCGTGCGGGTATATAATCATGCTTGGCGCTCCACCGTGCACGCCACCGACGCGAAGCACATAGATGGAAATTTCGCTGCCGTTTGAGCGGAGACGCTCCTGAACGACGAGCGGAAGGCTGCCCGCGCAATCGCTAGGCCTGATCCAGCACACAATCCTTAGCAGCACAAGCAATTGAGCACAAGCACTGCGGGCGCCCGAGTGATCGCACAATCATTCAATCCATACCAGCCCCAGCACCCGTGGGACCGTCGCATGGCTCGCCTCCTGGCGCTGTGCCTCGGCGCCGCGGCCGTGCGGCCGCGGCTCTTCGCGGAGCCGACAGTTGTCGCAAGACTAGGCGACCGGAACCCGGCGCGGTATTTTGGAATTGCGGCATTCAACGGGAGCCTGGTCGTGTACGCGCGCACGGGCCACTTCCCGCACGCGGACCCGAGCCCGCGGACGCTATTGTGGGCGCGGTGCGACCATGATTTGCGGTCCGGTGGCGGCCGCTGCGTCACCAAGGCGCGAGCATTGCAGGCGCGGTGGCCGCCGTCACTCGCCCACAACGCGGCGGTGTACGTGTGCGATGACCGGTTGTACGTCGTGGGCGGCCTGTGGGGGCCCGGGGCCCAGAGGCGCGGCCTGGAGCAGCGGGGGCCCTTTTCTAATGTAGAGGCGCTCGCGCGATCGGAAATTGGCGTTGTGGTGGCCGAAGGGACGCACGCCGGGTGCGTCGATAGGAGACCCAGGCAGAGAGGAGCGTGCGAGTTCGACGGGAAGCTCTCGGTCGTGGTTACTGATCGGGTCCGGCTCTACGCCCGAGCTAATTTAGTAAGACGGAACGCGTCGAACGGCATGTTCGGGGGGCGCCACGTCCAGGTCTTGGCGTACGACCAGGCACCGGCCACGGAGCCGTTCCGCCTCGTATCCATAAGAGGCTACCGCGCCGTCGGCGCGCCGCCGGTGTCAGGGGACAACGCCTACTTCGCGGTCGTGCTGAAGAACCCGGCGGCGCGGGGTTTTATCATGCTCGCGCCGGTCGTGCGGGAGGAGCCGGCCCGGAAGGCGTTCATTGGGCTAGCTTTCTCTTGCGACGGGGCGCGCTTCTCCGAATTTATACAAGTCCTGGACTCGACGCCGGCGTCCTACGGGCGCGGCACGGACCACCCCGTCGACGGGCTGGTGGTGCGCGGTTCAAATGTCTACTTCTATATTCATCGGGACGTCCCAGGCGTGTTCATGGGCGCCGAAGCGACCGGGCGGAGCCGCCTCGTGCGGTACACGACCTCATTATCTGATTTACGGGAGGCGACGGAGCGGGCGCTGGACTGCGCCCCCGAACCCGCTCCGCCGCTGGACTTCGACGCGTGCTGGCTCGCGTGTCTGGCGCGGGCGCGCGCGCGCGGCGACACGCGGCGGGGCGGGTTCCTGGATACGTGTCTGGAGCCGTGCTACCCGCCGCCCGGCGACGAGTGTCGGCGGATCCGTCGCACGTACGGCGTCGTGCCGGGAACATCGTGGGGCGAGGCGTCGGCCTCGGTGCAGGCGCGGTGGGCGGCGTTGTCTTGTGATGATTTGGTGAGTAACTGGCGGTTCTAGTAGTAAAAAACAAGAATCTTATAAGCAAAACTCACTGGCACAGAGCCCCGACACTGGCGACAGCCACTGTTAAGTACTCAAGCTCACCAATTTGGCCGGCGGGGTCCTCCGAGATGACGGCTCCTCGCACGAAAGTATTCGACGCGGCGTCGTAGCGCATGAGGACAAACTCGATCCGAGTTTCGCACATAATCCAAAGGCGGCCGTCGGCGACGGCGGCTATTCCCGAACTGAAATCAGAGTAGCTGTACTCAGAACGGTTCCCATCGCCTAGTCTCCACCCAGGCAGGAGCCTCCCGAGGTCCTCCCACTCGTCGCGCTCGGGGCTATAGCGCTCGACCTCCAGCACCTCCATCTCGTCGAATTCATATTCTTCGATTTCGTCGTCCGAGCTATAGTAATTGATGTTTTCATTGAACTTTTCAAAATCGTGGACGTTCTCCTGCCCACCGACCGCGTATAGGTAGCCGTCGTGCGCCAGGAGCTTGAAACCCCGACGCACGTTGCGCATCGGCGCGAGGTCGGTCCACTCTCCCGTCTCCGTGTCTAGGCGCGACAGGCGGTTCATGTCGCAGCATGCTTTGTTCTCGGACTCCCAGTATTGAGGTCGCGCGCCGCCCGCCACGTAGACGTACCGCCCCAGGGCGGCACACGCCGCCGAGACGCGGTTAAGGATGCAGTGGTGATATTCTACCACTGGGTTGGCCTCCCGCAGAGCCCTAATCTTGCGCTCGAAGATGAAAGATGATTTCGATAAGTGTTGTAGAGGGTTGATAATTTCGAAAGGACGAGTAGTGATTTGGTACGAGCCCGAGACCACATATACATCACCTCCGAAAGACGCTGAACAGTGTTTCTGTCTCCAGTCGAACAGGCCCCTCCCCATAGCCCACGTATGGTCGACGAGGTCAAAGCGCCACACGGCCGCTGTCGCCTTCGAGTAGGCGCCACCAAAATGACCGAACCGCTCAGTGTCGACAAAACCGTCCAAGCATCCACCCATCACGACCAAACAACCTTCGGCCACCGTCATGCTGTGATGTTCCAATTGTCGCGTCCACGGGACCGGCAGCGACTCCCTGCAGCCATTCACGACGCAGACGCGCTGCAGACTCGTGCCGCCGCACATCCAGATGCCGCGGCGGACGTGCGCACGCACCGCATTCCGACAGTTCCGCGAGGCCGCCGCCAGCGGTCGCAGGCCGCACCGCCCGCGATACATCGAGAGGACATGGCGCAGCAGTTCGCCGTTTCCGAGGCGCAGGAAGGGTGCCTCGACGTTGCCGGCCATTTTCAGAGGGCAGGGAGCTAGTTTGAATTTGAGCCGCAAAGTCTACTGCCGGAGCTCACGCGTCAACAGCGCGTTCTGGGATCCCTTTGGACGTGTGCGTGCGCGATGAATCAGCCGCAGGTGTGCCAGCTGCGACACAAACGCGCGGGCGTCGAGCGCAACGGGTTTTCCCCCTGAAACCCGCACTTTTCTCAGACCAGCAACAAAACGCTGCCACGGACGCCGACGACGCTGCCCGCCGGTCGTGCAGTACGGTACCACATACCGCATATCCGCGGCAAGACGCCGCCGACGCCGCAGCACCGCTTCAAAGCTGCCCCCCACGCCAACGATGCGCACCGCAGCCCTCCTCGCGCTGCTGCTGGGCAGCGCCGCCGCCAAGAAGAAGAAGCGCACGAAGGACAAAGCGCGGCGGGACCTCATCGGCGAGTTCGAGAAAGTGCTGCGAGGCGAATCCGTGGACTCCCACGTGACCTACGAAAACTTTAAAGGGGAGGAGAAGACCATGCCGGTCCGCAAGATGGCCGAGACCCTCGCGGACCAGAACACGAACCCGCCCTTTGCGAAGGACCAGGACGGGCGGTTGCGGTCCAAAGTGAATAAAGGTTCCGGCGCTATTGAGGAATTGGAGGGCGACATCGCACGGCAGGCGCATTTGGCGCGGGCGGCGCACGCCAAGTTGAAGCAGCTCGGGTTCAACGTGGGGCGCTTGACCGGCGCGAGAAGTTGGGCGCCCGAGCGGAACGTGACGTCGGAAACGCGCGACCCGAGCGGGGATAGTGCGGCCCGGGCCAAGAAAAGAGGGAGGCTCTGCGAGACCGTGCGCCTGTTGTTAAAAACGCGGGACGCCAAGAACAGCTCGTTGCGGGGCGCGGTGGCGGTGCGGCTCTCGGAGTTCTACGGCGTCGCTGTGCTCCGGGCGGCCTGGGAGGTGGAGGACGGCGTGCGCGTGCGGGAGCTGAGCGTGCCCTTGAATGCGAAGAAGCAGTTGCACTACCT
>Ga0115000_10005295_pt1 | contig 10375 bp, 6 predicted proteins | sample ArcticOcean_MG_C_6_FD_89690 | JGI IMG/M metagenome (GOLD analysis project Ga0115000, IMG submission 89690) | Marine microbial communities from western Arctic Ocean - ArcticOcean_MG_CB8_128 | ecosystem: Environmental > Aquatic > Marine > Oceanic | place: Arctic Ocean: Canada Basin | collected... | reverse complement strand
TACATACCATTTCCGCTGCTTACATTTGAGGACGTAGATGGTCCAATCGTCGTTTGAAGTCGTCATTTTCTTCCTAAAATGCAAAGAAAAGTAAGTCGTTTGTAAGTAGGCACCCCCTCTCAGACGACTCACTTAAAATTCCAAAGAAAAGCATCAAGTTTCCCCCGCGTGACTCACATCGCGACATCCGAAGAATAACGAATAAAGGTGAACGACCCCACCGAACGCTTCTTCGGGTCGTTGTCCCTCGAGAAAGTTGGGAACTTCGTCACGTCGAGAGATGATGACACTTCGTCGTTCGTGCGATGAAGAGACATTAATAGAAGATACGATCCGTTGTTGCGTCAGACGCAAAGACCATCATCATTTGGGGAAGAAAAAAGACACCACCAAAAGCCACGATGCCGGTTTGCAAAGGTAAAAAAGTAGAGAGAAAAGATGAACGAGAGAGAGAGAGAGAGAGAGAGAGAGAGTGCGCGTACCAATCATCGACGACGAGAGAGCGTTTTTTCCTGTGGCGCAAGTGAAATTGTAAATTAAAATCACCTGAAAAAAGGTCGCTTCGTTTTGGACAAAAATTCTCTCTTTCGAGCGTCGCTTTCTCTTCAGAGATTTTGTCTCCCATATGGAGGAGAGAGAGTGTTGTCGTGCGCTTTATTAAAAGAGAAAAAGAGAGGCAAAAAGAGGTAGATAGAAGTAGAACAGAGCTTTCGAGAGAGACGATAATAACGATACTATAAACAGATAATAATGTCGCAACGAATCGGGAAAGCGATCCGCCGCGATAACGTCGTCTCCAAATCCGCCGTCTATCAAGACGTGAACGATTCGAAACCGAAAGAGTATTGGGACTACGAAAACATGCAAGTGTCCTGGGGAGAGCAGGACGATTACGAGGTCGTCCGAAAAGTCGGACGAGGGAAGTACTCGGAGGTGTTTGAAGGCGTTCGAGCGCAAGCGGTCGATCAGAAGTGCATCGTTAAGATTTTGAAACCAGTGAAGAAGAAGAAGATCAAGAGGGAGATTAAAATCTTGCAAAACTTGGCCGGCGGCGTGAACATCATATCGCTTCTGGACGTGGTGAGAGAACCGCAGTCGAAAACGCCGAGTTTGGTCTTTGAGTACGTGAACAACACAGATTTCAAGGTTTTATATCCAAACTTGACGGATTACGACATTCGTTTCTATTTGATGGAACTTTTGAAGGCGTTGGATTTTTCGCACTCGCAAGGGATCATGCACCGAGACGTGAAGCCGCACAACATTATGATTGACCACGAGAAGAGACAGTTAAGATTGATAGATTGGGGGTTGGCGGAGTTTTATCACGCCGGGAAAGAATATAACGTGAGAGTGGCGAGTCGATATTTTAAAGGGCCGGAGTTGTTGGTGGATTTACAGGATTACGATTACGCTTTGGATTTGTGGTCGTTGGGGTGCGTGTTCGCCGGGATGATTTTCCGCAAAGAACCGTTTTTTAACGGCCACGACAATTACGATCAGCTGGTCAGAATTGCGAAGGTTTTGGGGACGCAAGAATTACACGCGTATTTGAATAAGTACAGGATTGAGTTGGATCCGCACTTGGAGGCGTTGGTCGGAAGACACTCGAGGAAGCCGTGGAGTAAGTTTGTGAACGCGGACAATCAACATCTGGTGACGCCAGAGGCGATCGATTTCTTGGATAAGTTGTTGAGATACGATCACCAGGAGAGAATTACCGCGAAGGAGGCGCAGAAGCATCCGTTTTTTGACCCAGTGAGAGATGGAAATTAAGAAATTTAGAGAGAAAGAAAGAGAGAGAGAAGAAGGAGAAGAAACGAGAGAGACTTCATTCATACTTTTATATATACCTAGGTACTAATACACAACAACATAGGGTACGTAATATAAATATATCGACACAGATAATAAATATATAATAACAATAATGAATATATACAGTAACAATAAAACTATCAAAGCAATCAAATGTGCGAGCGCGCGCATTCTTTTTGTATGTATATTTTTGAAACTCCATCGCGTAACTCTCTCTCTCTCTCTCTCTCTCGCATCAGTTTGAAAATGGGGTGGTAGAGGTAATGTTCAAAGTTGACGGCGTCGTCTGGTGTCCTTCGCGTACCTGCGCCATTCGCGGAGTAGCATCGTCCGACTCGTACATGTACGAGTCCGAGTCGTTATCGGATTGCGCAATCTCGTTTTCGTCGTCAAACGCGAATCCGGACGCTTGAAGCTCCTTGAACGAATACACTTGCGCGCTTTCGAGCTTTGGTTTTTCCTCCAGAGCGACCGCTTCTCCCGGCTTTAACTTTTGCTTCTTTTCTTCTTTCTTCGCGTTACTACCAGGAGAGTTAGAGATGACTTCTGCGGACGGAGCGGTCAGAGTTGGCGATGAAATCGGCTCCGGCGCAATGTGGCCGATGGATCTTCGAGGCGAAACTTTGTTCCCCCCCTTCGGGCTGATGAGCTCGGCGTCGGTTCCAACTTTTCCATCTATCGTTGCCTCAGGCGGGATGATACTAGTCGGTATTTTCGGCGGCGTCTTGAACATCTTCGAGCCTCCTTCGCTCATGCTCATCTCTGATTTTGCCGGTAAAAACTTCTCCGCCTGCGTTTTCTTCTCTTTCTTCTTCCTAGTTAGTTTCACCTTGGACTCGGATCCGGAAAACGATGTCGATTGAATGAGCTTCCCCTCGTTGCTTAATTCATATCCTTTTGATTGCAACTCTCCGCTATCTGGAGACGTCTTCGCACCCGGAGGTTTAATGAGGTAAAAATTACTCGGTTCAGGCGGCGGCGGCAGCGGCGGTTCAATCTGTTCGACTATTTCCTGCACCTTCACGGGTTCACTTGCTGGATCCGCTTTCGGAACCGATGTGGATAAACTCGACGCCGACGCGGAGGCTAAAGCTTCTTGTCTTCTCTTGCGCATTTCGAGTTCTTTTGCCTTCTTCTCGAGATCTTTTTCGTATTTCAGTTGCTCTTTTGCGCGCATCTTTTCGCGCTCTTTTGCTTTCTTGATTTGAGATTTCGTCATGCCGACGTAGGGATCTCCTCCCTTCTTGTCCATATTTTCGGCCGCCGGCGTTATCGGCGTACCTGTTCCTGCTGCTACTCCTTTTTCCTCTTTCTTTTTTGATGAATAATCGGGCGTGCTCGTCGCCGCGAGTGGAATCGATGACGCCTCGACCATTTTGGTCGTCTTCTCTTTTTTCTGTTCTTCCTCCTTGATGGACACGCCAGAAAGCGCTTCAATCAACTGTTTCTTTGCAATTTCTTCGGACCCAGCCGATGTTAACGATTCGCTCGGCGATCGAGACCCCGACCTCGATTTCTTTACGGACATTTCGTGCGACGTCTTCTCCGCTCGTTTCTGCGCCTCCTGTTGCTGTTGCTTCTTCTCCTCCAAAGCAGCGCTCTTTTGTTGTTGTTGCTGCTGCTGCTCAGCTTTCTTTCTCTTTTCCACCGACGCGGTTAACGGTGGCGTCTCCAACGTGAATACTTTCTTCTCCTTCTCTGCCTTCTTCGTGCTCGAAGGCGTCGCGCTCGGCGACGTGTAATCGACCGGTTCCGGTTTTTTTTCCGCCTTGTTCTCCTTGTTATTACTATTATTATTTTTCATAGTCACCAACTTCGGTTCGTTCCCGGGCATAACGTTTCTCCCGACCGAAAAGCTTCTCAAATCCGGCTGCGCGTGCCCAACGATTGCATCTATCGTCACTTTTGGCGCCTGCTCCACCTTTGGCATCACTTGTCTCCCGCCCAAATGCGACACCTTCGTCTCGGCTTTTTGCAACCCGTACACGCCGTCCAACCCTACGTGCGCTTTCATTTTTGGCGTGTGCGTCTTGCAATACAACTTTGCCGTCTCTTTATCGAACACGAACGTGTTCAGCGATAGCGTCACCAAGCATTCGGAACATTTAAAACACCGCTTGTGTACTTTCTTGTTCCCGACGACGACGTTCACCGCCTCGGCGGCGTACACCGTTCTCTCGCAACACACGCACCCATCTTTACTCGTATCTTTCTCACCCACCGACGACGCCGGTGTCGACGCGTTCGTTTTCGCCGCCATCGTTTTCACGTTCGCTTTCTTCTTCTCCTCGCCGCCTTTCGCTTTGCCGTGGTCCTCTTTCTTCGATTTCCCCGACCCTTTGCCCTCTCCTTTTTTCCCATCATCATCCGTCATCCCCTCCTTCTCGTCGTCATCGTTTTGAAACGCGACGTCGTACTTCCCCCCCGCGTTCGCTAACAGCTCCTTAAAGTGCGTCTTACAAAACAACTTCCCATCGAACGCGGCAAAGTTCAGCGCGGTCAGTTGGCACTTGCATTTCGCGCATTTGAAACACGATTTGTGATACGGCTTTTCGTCGTGGAGGATTTGTTCCGCCTGGTAGACGGATTTCGTGCAGATTTGGCATCGCGGCGCTTGGATCGCGACGAATCCCATTTATTTATTATATATATATATGTGTATCGTTTTCACTGCGTTACTTACTTTTTCGTCTCTCTCTCTCTGGTGCTTCTTTGACTTTTTACTCTCTCTCTCTCTCTCTCGTGTATATGAAGAGAAGAGTGCGAGAGATTTCTTCGATCAAACAGACTGAAGAAGGTCAAGCTTTTGGTGTTCGTTAGAAAAAAGGAATCTCGAAAAGAAGTTTAGGTTTATATGCAACCCTAAATAAAAATGTTATATAGCCGACGTTTTCACAAAGGCTAATGCCCCAAATTTCTCACAAGTTATATCTTTTATTACAGGAAACAAACTCTCTGCTTTCAAAACGCAAGCACATCATTTTGAACTGATTAAGGAAGGATATGTTGGAACGTTAAGTTCTGTTGATATCCGTTGCGATTAATGAAAATTTTGATTCGATTCCATCAAGTTGAAATTGAGGATCTTGAGATTTTAGAGCTCTTCTGTTAATCTTACAGAAGCGATATGCTGGAAGTACGTTAAAATTTTCTTCCATAGTTAAGCCATACGGCGGAATATAAGTTTTCCTCTTTCAAAGAAACGAAAACACACAACAACGAACCTGAGCTTTGTTGGTCTCCCTAATCCTCCTTCCTCCTTTAAGAAGACGAGGAGGAGGAGTTGTGGTGGGAGCAGTAGTAATACTAATACAAATAATAATATTAAGAGAGGATGAATAAGAGCAGCAGTAAAACGACGAACCAGCAGCAGAACCAGAGACGAAAGAAACCCTCCTCAAAAACGAACAACAACAACAACAACAACGAGATATCTAAAAACAACAGAGAGAAATTCTCGTCGAACATTTTTCTCAGCGCTCACTGTAAGTTTCTCTGTCTCGATTCCAGCGACGCGTTAAAAGAATGCTTGCAAAACGCGGATAAAACGTTACCACTGGAAGATATCGTTCGATTAGAAATCGTCAATAAAGGCGAACCGGGAGATAAAGGCCGAATTCGGTGTCCGATATGTTTGGAGGATCCGCCAAAATTTCCAGTGGTGAACCCCTGTGGGCATATCATTTGTTCCTCGTGCGCGCAAGAACTCGTCGCGAGAAATCGAGAGTTTGAAATCTCGTCCGTGTGTCCGGTCTGTTTGGAAATGCCGTTCGTGGACGCGGATTTGAGGAGTTGCGTGTTGAGAACGACGAATAGTAGTCATGGCAGAGCAGGTACGGCAACGGATGACGATTGTAAAGTAGGCGATCGATTGACGTTTGAGTTGTTCGAGAGAGATAGGGATTCGCTCGCGACGAGAAGGTGTGTAATAGGTAAAAAAAGTGTCAGCGGCAGCAGCAGCCTGTGGCCGAGAGCAAAAGCGGACGAGGATTTCGCGTGCGATCGTTACAGTAAATACACGACGATATCGATCGATGAAGTTAAAGTTTTGTCCGAGGAAGAGGTGGAAGCTTTAGAACAAGAGGCAACTGAGAATGCGAAACACCTAGACAGAGACTCGACTTTATATTGTTTCATCGCAGCCGAAAGCGCGAAGAAACGGTACAATATGTTTTACGAAAAATGTGGTGGTAGTAGTAGCAGTAGAAATAGTAGTAGCAGTGCTCCTTTTGCCTTGTGCAACGCGATCGAAAAGACGCGTGCGGCGATGGAGACGGCGGAAAAGACTTTGAAAATAGAATCGGCGTGGCCTTCTATGATGAAAAAAGCCGCCGCTTCTCCGCTCGCGGGTAAGATGAATTGGGCAACTAAACAGTCGAAAACGACAATATCGACGAAGGGGTCTTCTGAAGTGGTGGGTGCTTCAGCCTTCGCGCGGGGTGAGTTCTCGGATGATGATGACGATGCCGAAGTAGAAGAGAAAGAAGAAAAAGACGCGTCGGCGGCGTCGAGTATCGACGCGTCCAAGAAATATTATTTTTATCAATCGTCCATATCGGAAAAAGTCGTCTTACACCCGGTGTGTATGAAGGCAATATTGAGTGCCCACGGTGACGATTTTTCGCGAATTCCGAGAAAAATTAAAGTCAATTTGCTCGAGATTGAAAAGACAATCGTGGACGATGCGATTCGAAATCGAAACCCGCAATGGCGTCATTACTCGAAAACGACCGAACTGCTCGTCTGCGAAGGAGATTTGCGGGAGATTTGCGACCGAGAGACGCTGAACAAGTGTGAACAAATAATCAAAAGAGCCGCGCGCAGGAATATGGACGAAGCGAAGAGGAAAAAAGAAGACAAGAAAGAGAGAGAGAAAGAGCGCAAACTCGAGAAAGAAAGGGTAGAAAAGGAGATGGTTTTCGCTCGGGATATTTTACACCGAATGCCAAAGCTTGGACATGAAAATGACGTAAACGAGAAGGAAATGGATGATATCTTCTCGTCTTTTCCACACCATCAGCAGCAACAGCAGCAAAACTTTGCCAACGTGGCAAAGTTTGGATTTGGCGCTCGCTTTCACGATATGCCTTCGCTCGCGCCAGACGCGTCCTCGACGTCTGCGTTCCCCTCGCTCGGTGAACCGGCCACAATGTCGGCGTCAAAGTCTCCGAATTGGGCGCAACCCGCATACATGGAACACATAGATTTTGACTCCGCGCTTTCTAAAAGCAACGAAGAGATGGTGACGACGACGACGACGAATGGTGGAAAAAAGAAGAAGAACAGTAAAGGCACCCCGCTTTTCAGCTCGAGCGTCGGTCGAAGACACGTTTAAAGTGAAGCAACAAATTCGTGTATTCAATATACCGGTACCAGGTATATTATTATTATTATTATTCCTCTTCACTGTCTACAATACATTATTATATTCTGTCTGAATTCTCTTTCTCTCTTTCTCTCTCTTTCTCTCACTCTCTTGTGTAAAATGTATTAAACTGTTGTACCAGGCGGCATCGGCGGAACCGGGCTTTGAATGTCCAAAATTTGCTCCTCGAACTCCTCATAGCTCATCGTTTGCCAACCGTGCTTCTTGCGATATTTGGCCAACTGTGACTTCACCTCTTGTCTACTCATCGATGCTTTTTTAAGCATGACGCGTTCGGCGAGTAAAAGCGCTGGCCCTAACGTTTCGTCCACCACCACCTTCACGCCCGCTTTCTCGAGCCTCAATCCAGATTGGACGTCCTTCGCGCGAACGTACACGTCGATGTGCGGATACTCCCTGCGTAAAGTCGCGACGGCGAATTCATTCGTCGTCGTCAAGACGACCGCCGCCGCCGTATCCGCGCGAACGGCTTCTAAAACTGTCTTTGAAGAGACGTCACCAAAAAACACCGTCTTGGAGCTCTTCCTCCCGATTCTCACGTTGTCCGCGTTGGTATCTAAAGCGACAAAAGGTACGTTAGCTTCCGATAACACTTCGCCAATAATTTGGCCCATGCGCGCGTAACCACCAATAATCACGTGTCCACTCAACTCTTCGACTTGACCTTCGACTTGCGCAGCGATCGTCGTCGCTTGCGGCGTCCCGGCTTTTTTCATCTTGGCCATTCGTTGTCCTAAAATGGCGAGGTACGGCGTAATCGCCATGGAGATCGAAACCGCCAGGGATACTTTCGCGATTAACGTCGTGCTTAATAAACCGACTCGCATGGCTTCTGCGAACGTCACGAACGCAAATTCACCTCCTGGCGCGATGTACAATCCCGCTCGAAAACAATTCAACCGCGAGACGTTGAAAATCGGGCCGATGGCTAAAATAACCCCGAGTTTCCCGAGTACCAAGCACACGACAATGGCGAGAATCTCCCAAAGCGAAGAGACTAACAAACGCGGATCGATGGTCATCCCGACCGTCATGAAGAACAACCCCAAGAGTAAACCGCGAAAGGGTGCGATATCCGCTTCGACTTGTAAATGAAACTCCGTTTCTGCCAAGAGCAAACCGGCGAGAAACGCGCCGAGCGCCATGCTCAACCCGAGCGATTGCGTCAACAACGCCGTCCCTAAAGCGCACGTCAACGTCAAGGCCAGCATGATTTCTTCGGAAATACTCGCAATTCGATTATATACTGGTTTTAAAACCGCGCGACCGGCAAAAATAATACCGACAACCGCCACGACTGTCTTCGCTACCGCTTTACACAAGGCCAACGCAATCGCGCCGACGTTGCTCGCATCCGGTCCGGCTAACAACGGCACGAGCATAAACACCATCACCACGGACAAATCTTGAAACAACAGCACTGAAAACGTCGCTCTCCCGTGTCTCGTTTGTGATTCCCCGGAATCTTGCAAAACTTGCAACGCCACGGCGGTACTCGAAAACGCCAACGCCACCCCGACGCACAACGCCGCCGGTAACGTCAACCCACCCAAAGCGACGCCAAACGAGGCAATCGCCAACGTCGATATGATCACTTGCAACGCGCCCATCCCAAAAATAAATTTCGCCATGGACACCAAACGGTCGTACGATAATTCCAAACCAATGTTAAAGAGCAAGAAAATAACCCCAAATTCCGCGAGCACTTTCACTTGCGAGACGTGCGTGATAATTCCAGTCGCGTACGGGCCAATCAACGCCCCTCCGAGCAAAAAACCAACCACTGGAGACCCACCGGGCACTTTCGAGACCGCATACACGCAAAATATGGCCGTAATCATCAAAAAGAGCGCATCTCGCATCCCCGTCTCCTCCGCTTCGTGCGCCGCGTGCCTCGCAATCGCCTTCTCCGACTCTGGCACCAGTTGCTGCACAAAATCCGTCGCTTGTGATAACTTCCCGCTCACTAAACTCGTCGTCGTATTCGCAAAGTGTCGATACGCCGGAATCGGCAACGCCAACCCACCAACCGCGATTAACATAAACGTCCCGAAAAACCTCTTCATTTCCCGAAACGAAAACAAAAACTTCCCTTTCCCGCCCGATTGATTCTTCGTGGTCACTAAACTCATAATCACTCCCGCGCCGTCTGAATCGTTGTTCATCTGCGACAACGACTCGTCCGGTAAAACCGCTTTCTTCTCCGGAGGGGAGGAAAAAAACGCCGGCGGCGGCGTATCCAAAAACGCGTCCACCGGTTTCTCTTCGACCACTTTTTCCTCTTCTTCTGAAGACAAAGATTCTGAAGAAGAAGAATCGAACGAGTCGCCGACGGAAATCGCGGAAATATCGATGATGTTGCCTTCGTCGTCTCCTCTCGGTGTGGCGTTCGGTTCATCGCTGTCGTTCGTCATCGCTTTCAGCGACCCCGGGTTCAAAGCGTCGCATCGACGACGATGATGATGTCGAAAGCACAACGACACCGCCGACGATGTCTTTGACGAAGAGGTCAAATCATTCCCGGCAGAAGGAGGCGTTGTGGTGGTCCTCCTCGTCTTTGCGGAGGCACCGTTTCGCCACGTCGCGTGTTTTCCTTTCCTTCTGGATTTCGTCGTCGTCGTCGTCGCGATGCGCTTCGAAGAAGAAGAAGAAGAAGAAGAAGAAGAAGAAGAAGAAGAAGAGCACGTCGAGGAGGACGATGACCTCATCGGCATTCGCGATCCCGTTACGAGTGCCATTTTATATAGTCACTCTTTTCTCTTCTCTCTCTCTTTTAAAGGAGAACTTTTAAAAGAGTTACGAGAGAAAGCTTATCTCCTCTCTCGAACGAACAGTCGTCGTCGTCGTTTACGTCGTGCGAAGACGAAGTCGAAGGAATACAGAGGAAGGATGAGGAAGAGAGGACGAGGAAGTGCGAAGAAGAGGGGAAAAAAGTGAGAGACACCCGACCCAAAAAAGAACGAAAAAAAGAAAAAAGTGGGGGGGGGGGGTGCTTTTTCTCTTTTCTGTCGTCTTTGAAAAAAGTGGGAGAGACAACAACCAAAAAAAGCGAAAGACGGCGACGGGTTGACCGCGTTGGAAGCAGCGATGCAAAGAGGATACGTGCGAGATGCCGATTTGTTGCACATGTTGAGCGCGAAAGAGTGATTGATTCAGCGTGAAAGTCATATG
>Ga0115000_10005292_pt1 | contig 10377 bp, 8 predicted proteins | sample ArcticOcean_MG_C_6_FD_89690 | JGI IMG/M metagenome (GOLD analysis project Ga0115000, IMG submission 89690) | Marine microbial communities from western Arctic Ocean - ArcticOcean_MG_CB8_128 | ecosystem: Environmental > Aquatic > Marine > Oceanic | place: Arctic Ocean: Canada Basin | collected... | reverse complement strand
GTGTTTTGTTGTTTTTGTGTGGGTGGTGTGTGGGGGGTGTGGTGGGGGGGGGGGGGGGGGGGGTGGTGGGGGTCGATTTTGGATTTTTGAACGACGATTCTTTTTCGTCCGTCATGGTCGTTTTCAGTCTTTCGGGTGCCCACTTTTGAAAAAAAAAAACATCATCTCTTTCTCTCTCTGTTTCTCTGTTCGTCGTTATTGCGTTGTTTACGTTTCAGTTCTGACGATTCTATTTCGAAAACGCTTTCTTTTTTCTGTTTATATTATTACATACAGCTGGGTTACAAAGAGCGATTCTCGCTCGGAAAATATTCATCCCGTTCGGATCGAAGCTAAAAGTCGAGTTGCCGAGAATTATCCCGTCCGACGCGGACGCGGAAGATATCGTGCTCCCAGAAGGCGTCGAAGAGTTGGTGTTGTGGCAAGACGAGGATAAGGAAAGAGAAGAGGCGAAGAGTTCGTTACCTCCGGTGAAAGTGGATAACATGTTGACCAGGTGGTTGCGACCGCATCAACGGGAAGGGGTGTCGTTTTTGTACGAATGCGTGATGGGTTTGCGCGGGTTTGAAGGCGCCGGTTGTATCTTAGCCGACGATATGGGTTTAGGGAAGACGCTGCAAGCGATTGCTTTGATGTGGACTTTGTTGAACACGAGCATCGAGGAACATCAAAAACCGACGGTGAAAAAAGTGGTAATTGTCTGTCCGACGTCGTTGGTGGCGAACTGGGACGCGGAGTGCATAAAATGGTTGAAAGGGAAAGTGAAGACGACGCCGATTTGCGGAGACTCGAGAGCGGACGCGGAAAGCGCGGTGAAGATGTTCTTAGCGCCACAGTCCAGATCACAAGTCTTAATTGTTTCCTACGAAACGTTTCGAATATATCACGAACGATTTACCACGGAAAGTTCGTGTCAGTTGGTCATTTGCGACGAGGCGCACAGATTGAAAAACGGCGAGACGTTGACGAACCAAGCTTTGGCCAAGATGGCGTGTAAACGACGCATCATGCTTTCCGGAACGCCGATGCAAAACCACTTGGACGAGTTTTATAGCATGGTGTCGTTTTGTAACCCTGGGATTTTAGGCACGACGAAGGAGTTCGCGAAGAAATACGAGCGACCAATTTTAGCCGGGAGAGAACCATACGCGACGGACGCCGAGTTGGCAAAAGCGAACGAACGAAACGATATGTTGAGCGTTATCGTGAACAAGTTCATCTTGAGAAGAACGAACACAATTTTATCCAAGCACTTACCCCCGAAAGTGATTGAAATAGTGTGTTGTAAGACGACGCCTCTGCAAAGATCGATTTACGAACACTTATTGTCCGAGAAGGCGAGAATCGCGCAGAAAACCGGGAAACAGATGGACGTTTTGGCGTGCATCACGGCTTTGAAAAAGCTGTGCAATCACCCGAAATTGATTTTTGATGCCATTCGGGAAAAGAAGTACGCCGGGAAAACCGATGGTGGGAACGCGATCGACGATAATTTGACGCCGTATTTCCACGGTTTGTACGACGGCGGCGGCTCGGGAAGAGGCGGTCGAGCGGGCGGGCAGATGTGCGAAGGGTGGGAATGGCACGGTGGAAAATTCGCCGTTTTAGCTCGATTGTTGCACCAGTTACGCACGGAAACGAGCGATCGGATCGTGATTATCTCCAACTACACGCAAACGCTAGATTTGGTGGAAATTTTGTGCCGTCAAAACAACTACCCGTCCTTGCGCTTGGACGGAGGGACGAGTATTAACAAAAGACAAAAACTCGTCAACGCGTTCAACGATTTGACGAACAACGAGTTTATCTTTTTGCTCTCTTCCAAAGCTGGTGGGTGTGGTATTAACTTAGTCGGTGGGAACCGGTTGGTGTTATTTGACCCGGACTGGAACCCGGCGAACGATAAGCAAGCCGCGGCGAGATGTTGGCGAGACGGTCAAAAGAAAAAGTGCTACGAGTACCGATTTCTTTCCTCGGGGACGATCGAGGAGAAGGTGTTCCAAAGACAATTGGCGAAGCAAGCGCTAACGAGCGTTGTCGATGGGCGAGGATCAGGTTTAGAGCAAATGTCGATGACGACGGAGGATTTGCAGCAGTTGTTTTCTTTGGACGTGGAGTGTCCGAGCGATACGCACAGAACGTGCGATTGTACGCGATGTCCCGACGTTCATCGCAAGATTGAAGAAAATACGACGACGACGATGATGAATCACAGCAGCATTTCGAGCGAGGATAACGCGATTGGTGGTGGTGTGAACGACCCTTTACCGGAAGAAAAGCAATTGGAGGACTTCGACGAAGCGAAACTGAACACTTGGGCGCACCATTATCGCATGTCGCACGTCCCCGACGCGCAGTTACGCAAAGCTGCCGGCGAAGACGTGACGTTTGTTTTCTCGCTCGAAGTCGACGGCGCGAGGATTGCAGAGATGCAAGAAAGAGCGTTAGCGTTGGCGGAGAAGAAGAGGAAAGAGAATCCTGTCGTTGCAAACAAAGACAGAGAGGAAGAGGAGGAAGACGATAGCGACAGCGATAGCGACAGCGACGATTCATCATCGCTATCGTCATCATCGTCTCTTACAGACGACGAGAAAGAAGAAAGAGAAGAAGTTAACGAAGAAGAAGAAACAGCAACTGTCACGAAAAAGAAGGCGAAAGCGTTGAAAGACGTGAGCTCGAACGAAATGGAAACACGCATTGCGATTACAAAAACTTTGACTGCCACCAAGAAGAAGAAACATACGCCGAATCCCTCCAGCGGTTGCGGAAGGCAAACGTCGTCATCGGCCAAGCGCCACAAAGCAGCGATTAGTGACGACGACGACGACGACGGGGAGGACAAAGAGGAGGAAAAGAGCTACGCACACGAGGAACAACACGACAAAGAAGAAGAGGAACTCGCCCCTCCTCTAAAGAACGAGAAGACGAACGAGAAAAAAACGATGACGAGGAAGAATATGCGCAAGCCAAAGGATGATCCAAATGCTTGCGTCAACTGTGGCAATAAATCCGAGAAGAAAGATATGGTCCCGTGCGCTGGTTGCGAGAGAAAGTTCCATTGGTTTTGCAACGATCCGCCGATGAGTAAAAAGCCAACGAAAAGGAGTCATCCAACGGGTTGGTTCTGCCAGGATTGCGACAAAGACGGAGAGAAAGACGATGAAGAAGAAGAAGAAGAAGATAAAGATAAAGATAAAGATAAAGATAAAGATGATGACGATGAAGAAGAAGAACTCGCTCTCACCGCGGAACCGGCGAAAAAAAGGAAATTGTTATCGGATGATATGATTATCGTCTTGGACGACTCAGAGGAGGAGGAGGAGGAAGAAGAATATCGAGAAGAATCTGAATCTGAAGAAGATGACGATGATCAAGTTCCCGACTCTGAAGACGACGATTAATATACACTGGAACGCTGTTATATATATAAAGTTATTAAAAAGAACAAAACACTCTCACTCGCTCACTCTTTCTCTCTCTCTTTATCGCATCTGAGCTTCCGCCGCTTCGCTCACGACTGGCAAATTCACGTACCTCCCCGTCGCGCACCCGACCGCACACAACGCGAACGCCACGACCAACCCTACCCAAATAACGTTATACATCCACTTCGACAAGAAATACGGAATAGTTATGCCTAAAATCTCCCTCGAAAACAAAGATTCCAACAACCCCGGAAATATCAACACAATGTCCAACAGTATCGCCTGCATTCCGTTAAAGCGACAAAACCTGCTCAAGTTTTGGTTCCTCGCCACGCCTAAATACGCGGCAAAAAACGGAATCAAATTCCCCAGCGGTAACGTGGCTACAATTTTCACGATAGGTAAGAGTGGTTGCAACATAATTATCGCCGCCGGAAACGCCGCGAAGAAGTATCGCGAGTATCTCAGGCCGGATATCAACGGGAGCAAGTACGGGAGAAACGCCACGACTCGGTCCGAGACTGGAACTAAGGACGTGCCGCCGCCGCCAGCTTTCGTCTGAACCACCATTCTTTTGTTGAGCGTCGTCGTCCTCGTCGTCGTCCTTGTCGTCGCGAACATCGATCGAGACGAAGAAGAAGCAGAGAGAGAACAACAACACGCCGCCGTCGATGATGATGATGTCTTTGAATTCATCTTATTAAAGGTTTGTTGTAATTGTTGTCTTTCTCTTCCTCTTCCAATTCCTTCCGGCGTTTTTTGGGAAAGAAGAAAACGACGAAATCTCCTCCTTAAATCCTTTTGGAGGAGAGAGGAGGAAGAATCCACCGCGAAAGTCGTTCTGTTATTCGTCGTCGAGAGCATTTTTCCTTTTACATACAACAGAATTGAAGCGTGAAGTGAAGAAGGAGACGAGAGAAAAAATCCCAAATTTTTAGAAAAAACTATTATTTAGGGTTTTAAAATAAACCCTAAACTCTACACCCGAGAAAAACAGCCGCGGGCATTTCGTCGTGGAAAGATTCACGCGCGCGATTCTTCAGAAAGAGAGACTCACGACGAGAGAGACAGAGAGTATAAGTGAGGAATAATGAACACGATGTCTTCTTCCTCCTACGGAACAACACGCGACGCGTCGTGTAATACTAACAACAACGTCGACGAACGAGAAGCGTTGTTGGAATCCGATTACGAGACACAGACGAGGAAGACGAAGAGAACATCGTCATCGTTTACGAACGTGTTACTGAACCGAAAGACGCTCGCTTTGGGCGCGCTCGCGTTCGTCTCCGTCGGCGCGTTAGTCGTCAACAAGTCTTCGAGTTCCTCGTCCTCGTTCGCGACGTTAGGTACAGCAAAGAGTGATACCTTACCCCATTCCTTCAGCGAGCTCGGGAAAAAAGCATCGGCTCCTTTGGGTTTAAGAAAGAAGAACTCTTCAACGGAGAAGGTGGGATTGCTCGGCGCCATGGACATCCACGCGTGGCCGGACCCTTTCGAAGAAGTCCAAGCTGTTGCGCAGGAAGAGGAACCGGCGGTTGAAGAAGAAGCGACAAAAGAAGAAGAAGAAGAAGAAGTAAAACAACAACCAGATTACGAGGAAATTCAAGCCGCGGAACAACAAATACAACAGCCAGTTTTCGCCGCGCAACAACAACAACCGGTTGCCGAGGCCCACGTTGTCCAAGAAGAAGTCCCCAGCCAAAACGTGATGGAAACTGCCAACCCGCAGTGGGTGAACACGAACGCGTTGGCAGTGCAGCAACAAGCGAACAACGCGGCGCAGGTTGGCGCGTCCGGGATCGTCACATCGGCGGTGGCCATCGACCCGCAAACGGGGCAGCCGTTTGCCACGCCGGCGGATGGGGGCGCCTCGTTGTCGCAAAGTTTGAACACGGATTTATCGAAACCGCCGGCGAGTTGGCCGGTGGATATGGAGAGTGGCGTGCAGTGCAACCCGATCATTGGGTGCGTTGCGGGCGTGCCGTATCCGGGCATCGGGTGTTGCGAAGCCGCGACGTTGACGCCGGAGGACGTCGCGCCGACGCAGACGCAACAACAAGTGCCGGTGAACCCGTACCAGTATCCGATCGCTGGTGCGGTGACCACGCAACCCGCCGCGGCGCTTCCGTATCAACAACAACCGCAACAAGTCTATCAACAACAACAACAACAACAAGCGCAAGATCCGTACGCCGCGTACCAGCAACAATTACAAGCCGCGCCGGGGGCGTACGCCACCGTCACCGCTGCGGCGACTGGTAGTATCGCGCAACCAGGGGCGGAAATCAACCCTGTTGGCGAGAACGGTTTACCGGAGTGTAACGTCGCCGAAGATTGCGTCGCCGGCGTTCCGATTCCGGGCATCGGCTGCTGCAACGAAGCCGAAAAGGCGTTGATCATCGCCGACGCGCAAAGTAGACAACAAATTGACCCGGTTACGGGCGTCCCGTGTAACACGGACGCGAACTGCGTCGCCGGTGTCCCGATTCCAGGCATTGGTTGCTGCGAATCTGCGCAAGCGATGGTTGGTTCCCAAGAGCAACAAACGCAATTCTATCAGCAACAACAACAAATTCCGGGCCAATACGTCGGCGTTCCGCAAGCTGTGGATCCATCCGCATTGCCGGCAGCGTTCGCCCCGGGCGTCAACCCGTTCGCATCGGCCGTTATCACCGCTGAAAATGCGCAACCGCAAATGTTGAACCAAATTGATCCGGTTACCGGCCAAGCGTGCAACCCGAACCCGGGCTGCGTCGCCGGCGTCCCGATCCCGGGCGTTGGGTGCTGCACCGGTACCGCCTCGCGAATGATTCCAGGCTCGCCGCTCGTCGACGCTGCGACTGGCTTACCGTTAGTTAATCAAAATCCAGTCGATCCGGCGACGGGAAAACCGCTCTTCATGAAGGCGTGCGACGCCACGCCTACGTGCGTGGCGGGCGTCCCGACCGCGGGAGTGGACTCGTGCTGTAAACAAGGCGAATGCGACCCGTCCCCGACTTGCACCGCCGGTGGCTTAGAACCAGGAGTAAACAACTGTTGCCACGTTTGCGATGGGAACCCGGAATGCCAAGTTGGCTCTGAGTTCCCGGGCATCGACACGTGCTGCAAACCGCCGCCCCCGCCGGATTACGACGGCACGCCGGGTAACTGCGACGCGAACCCGTCCTGCCAACCGGGCGTTCCGGACCTGGGGAAGAACACGTGTTGCCCCGACAACGCGGCCTGCGACACGACTCCTGAGTGCATCCCAGGTGGTACCGTCCCAGGTGTCGATACGTGCTGTGCGGACACGTGCTTGGTGAAGCAAAAAGTCCAACAAACAGAGTTGGGCACCAGCGAAGTCGAAACGAAGAAACAAAATCCATGGAAAGGCTGTAACCCGGACTCGAAGTGCCTCCCAGGCATGGACATCCCAGGCGTGGACAACTGCTGCAAAAACTGCGAACCGGGCGTCCCGACCCCGGGCGTGGACGATTGCACCGTCGCCCGAAAGCGCATGTGGGCTCGATCCATGCGACGAAACGGCATGAAAAACGAACAAATCAACGAAGTCATCCAAAAAGAATCTAAACACATAGAGCAAACGGCCGAGGAGAAGGAACAACAACGACAACAAATGATGTTAGAGTTGAAAAATCGAATCAAGGAGGAAATGGCGAGAAAAGAGGATCTGTTGAAGACGAAAAAAGCGCAGGCGAGATCGAGCGCGAGAGCGAGCGCGAGAGCCAGTCGAGGGAGCACCGCCGCCTAAATATAAAATAAAAGTCGTATTATTATCCTACGAGCGAGAAGCACATGAAGAGAACCGCCAACAATTTTATATTATATACATATATTTATTCATTATTTATCATCAGTATTATACTATGCGCGAGTAAAAGAAGTTGTTGGAGGAAAAAACACACATCACATGTTAACATCTATCACAGGAGGAAGGAGAAAAAAAATTCGTGGCTAAAATCAGTCCAAAAAAGCAGCCAATTAAACACACTACTAATCTTTTTTCTCATTCTAACGCACGCTTTACACCTACACCTTCAACACAAAAATAACAATGTTCTCCGCTACTACCGCTAACACGACGTTCACCACGTCCATCGTCGCGCTTAAAGCGACGACGAAGACCACCTCTAAGAGGGCGGCGACTTTTGTTGTGCGTTTTATAATAATTCTTTTTGCATTTTTGTTTCGTGACGGCACGACAGACACCGAGACGTCATCATCGTTCTTGTTTTGATTAGAGAGAAATAATGTGCACGTGAGATGGTTTCTCTCTGTCTCGCGCGGAAAGTCTCTTTCTTTCTCTCTCTTTAGCTCTCTCGGCATCTCCTGACAGCATTTTCTTTCTCTCTCTCTTTTGAACGCATGTCGTTTTACTATTATTATTATTAAACCAAAACAGACGAGAGCGGAACAAATGAACCAAGAGATGTCCGGCGGCGAACTCGGTTTGGGCGAGCTCGAAGACATCATGAACATGGCGGACGGAGGGTCCCCGATCCCAGGCTTTGTCAAAGATATGGACATCCCGGAGTTGACGAAAGCGTTTGAAATTTTGGGCTCCACGGAAACGTCGTTGGGCGAAGCTTTGTTCGTCGAAAAGTACGGCGAAACTTTGTTCAGACAGTCCGGGTGGACGCCGACCGCGGAATTGATCAACGGTCGATGCGCGCAAATTGGCTTCGTGTTGGCGCTGTTGAACACTTTCAACGCGGACGTGTTGACGGGCATCTCCACGCACCCGATCTTGGTCGCGTTGACGGTTGCCGGCATTGCCGGTGCCTCCATCGTCCCGGTCGTTGAACCGCAAGGGTACTTCCCGTCCGCGTTGAAGGACGGCGTCATGGGCGTGTACAAGGGGGCCAAGTTGGACGAGAAGTTCACGCCCACTGCCGAAATGGTTAACGGCAGAGCCGCCATGGTCGGCATGGCTGTCTTTTTGTTGACCGCGACCATCTTCTAAACCCAAGTTGACCAAGTTGTTACATACAAAAAGTTCGGTGACCAAAAATGGTAGTTCGGTGAAATACACAAAGATAAATATATCGAGAGTCTATCATAGAAAGAGAGAGAATTAGTTCCAAAGAGGAAAATTTACTTATACTTAGAAAACAAAACCATAACTACTATACCATAACTATTTGTTTAATCCGTCTTCAACGGCATCGTCTCCTTTCTAATCCCATCTTTATTCATCACAAACAACTCCACCGCGTCTCCGGTATAAATGTCTCTCTCTCCAGCCGTGGCAAAACAATCTTTAATCAAATCAATAGCCTCCTCTTCGCTCAACGGCGTCGCGCTACTCACCGCCGGCAACACCAACGGACTGACCGTTTTCAACTGATTATCCAACACCGGCATAATCAACTGCTGCCCGCTCCCTTGACAGGAATAATTCGTCCTCTCGTAACTCCCGACCGCATCGTACGTAAACACCGCCCCTTTACCTTCCGCATCTAAACCAGCCACGATGTTGAACGCGTAATACGGAAAAAACCTTCGCATGTACAGCGTATTCGAAAGCATCTGCGCAAACGCCACGCACCCGATGGGTTTGTTATTCGCAAACTGATACTGATCGCACCTCCCTTTCAACAACTTCTTCAACGTCGCCGCGTCTGCCATAAATCCAGCCGACGCCATCAACGTTTTCGGGGACATTTCGTCCACTTTCGTGTAATGCCTCGTCATGATCGAATACCCCGTGCTCATCCTCGTATCGGCTGCGCAAATCACGTAATCCTCTCCGGCAACAGCCATAACCGTGCCTCCGTTGTTATCGTACGGCGACCACGTCGCGTGTTGTTTCGTGTGGTTCCCGTGATAACTCGCCGGGTTGAAATTATTCTCCCCGACCGCGTCGTACGTCTCCATTCTCTTCTTCTTCTTCTGTTTATTCTTTAATAAAACTCTCTTATATTGCCGTTATTGATGAGATCGCGTAGGGAAAAATCTCTCTCAACTCTCTCAATCTCTCTCTGTCTTCTTACACTCAAAAACACCTCACGCGATGAGAGAACAACAAAAGTAACTCTCTTTCTCTCTCTCTCTCTCTCTCTCTCTTTATTCTTCTTCTTTGTCTTCTTCTTCCTCTCTTCGTCGTCAAAGAAAGATCCGTCAAAAGAATGAAGGGAAAACAAAGTGCGTCAAAGTCGTGTCTTTTCTACCCTAATACGACTGAAACCCTATATTTTAATTCCTAGTAATAACGTGAGAAGTCGGCGTGATGACAGGTTTTCTTTTGAGGTTTTCTTTTTGCTTTTTTTGTGTATGTTTCTCTCAATTCCAATTCTGAGCTGTTTCTAGTACCATATACCATATCTATGTGTTTATTTGTCTCTCTGCGGCTCCGCGTATTTCGCGCATTCAAAAACGGAAGCTGTTTCTCCTTTCTCGTATTCTTTTTTTGTTGATGAATGATACCTGTGATTTTAAATCGTGTGTAGCTCTCCATGTTCGTATCGCCAACCAAACGGTAATGGACAGTTATTGTCGAGGAGGTATTGTAAACACTCGGGGTGGTTGTTCTCGTGCGCTACTCGTACGTCGTCCTTGTCCCAAGTCGCTTTGGCGGTTTCGTGCAAGTATTTCAAACAGTCTAATTGGCCGTTCGCGGCCGAAAACCAACACGCAACTTCGTTATATTTATCATACTTACGCTCGACAAGATATTCGAGTATATGAAGTTGACCATTTTCAGCCGCAAAAGTGGCAGTATGCATATCCCAAGGCGCTTTGACTTCTTCGCGTAAGTATTTGAGTACCTCGAGATGACCGTTTCTGGCAGCACGTGTACACGCCCACTCATCGATAGGACACTTATTTGCAACGCAATACTTTACCATTTCCAGATTACCTTGTCTTGCGGCCCTACTAATCGTCCTTGAATCCCACTCACACTCTTTCTCCTCTCGCGCCCACTTGAGCAACTCGAGTTTATTCGTTT
>Ga0115000_10005291_pt1 | contig 10378 bp, 11 predicted proteins | sample ArcticOcean_MG_C_6_FD_89690 | JGI IMG/M metagenome (GOLD analysis project Ga0115000, IMG submission 89690) | Marine microbial communities from western Arctic Ocean - ArcticOcean_MG_CB8_128 | ecosystem: Environmental > Aquatic > Marine > Oceanic | place: Arctic Ocean: Canada Basin | collected... | reverse complement strand
TCGAGTCGCAGACGGCCCACCACTTCTTAATGAAATTCCTTTTAATTGGTATAGGAGGAGCTCTAGGAGCTCTCACAAGGTCTTATTTATCAGAAGGAATAGAAAAAATAAATTTCTTACCAATGCCAATGGGTATTCTCTTGGTGAATTTTTTTGGATGTTTCTTTCTTGGCTTGATGATCAATTCATTGGATCCTAAATATCAAGAAATTTATCAGCCTCTTATTTTTATTGGTTTTTTAGGCGCATTCACAACTTTCTCTGCTTTCTCAAGGGAATCGTTAGATTTACTAAATCAAGGTCAGATTTTACTTGCCGTTGTCTACATAGTTTTGACTGTAACAGTATGCTTGTTGGGAACTTGGGTAGGTGTATTATTAACGAGCAGATAGAGAGATTATAGGGGCTTATTCAATGTATCTATTCTTAAAAATCTTAATCACTTCAATTGTTGTCGTTCTGATATCAGAAATTTCAAGACGCTCAACTGTGTTTGCAGGCATATTGGCATCAATTCCTCTGACCTCTCTCCTTGCCTTAAGTTGGATTTATATTGAAAGACAAGACTTAGTAGAGATAGCGCAATTATCTACCAACATCATGCTAATGATTCCTCCTTCTTTGGCATTCTTTATTGTCCTTCCTTACTGCCTTAAATTAAACATTGAATTTATACCATCACTGGTTATTGCTGTATTAATAACCGCTGTGGTTTATTCAATTTATATTTATTTACTAGGATTATTTGAGATTAGGCTTAAGTAGTTCTAAACTTTAAATATTAAAAAAGGAGAGAATATGAATTTATACATGGTACACGTAGGTTTTTACGACCATTCAATAGGCGAGGGCATTTATGAATCTCATATAAATTATTTTATTGCTGCTGTTGATCCAAAAGACGCCAAACGTAAAGTTCTTTCTTTAGAGGAATTTCAGAACAGAAGCATGCATATAGATGGCATTAAAGAAATTTCTAAAGTTGATGGCTATGAGGTTAAATTAATTGAATCTTCGGAAGTTAAAGACGGTAAGGTTTTTTCTTACGATGAGTCATCTAATTTATAATTCATGACAAGTTCAAGATTAATAAAATTTTAAAAAAATATGACGGACACACTTTTTCAAAAGATTATTGATAGAGAGATACCAGCTGAAATAGTTTATGAAGATGAGCTTTCTATGGCTTTCAAGGACATCAATCCAGTTGCTCCAAATCATATCTTAATAATTCCAAAAAAACATATACCAAAGATTTCAGATGCTGAGTTAGGGGATAAAGATCTTTTGGGTCATTTAATGTACGTTGCCGGCGAGGTAGCAAGGGAGCTTGGGGTTGAAGATGCCTTTAGATTGGTTGTTAATAATGGAGCAGAAGCTCAACAAACAGTTTTTCACTTACATATACACTTAATTGCAGGAAGGCCTTTTAAATGGCCTCCGGGTTAGTTAAGAAAATTCTTTTAGATCCTCTTTGGCTTGATGGGCCCTCTCAATTCTATTGTAGATTGACTCCGAGAGTTGAAAATTATTACCTGACAATTCCAAAGCCCATCTTAAGTGCTTAATAGAAAGATCATAACTTCCTGTTAAGAAGAAATACTCTGCTCTTGATTGATGCAAGCCTATAATATTTTTTGCTAATCCTTGGATTTCGGCCAACCAATACCATACTTGAGGGTCTGTATTTCTCTTAAGAGATAATTTTCTTAAGATTTCTTCAGCTTCGTCAAACTTTTGATTATTTGCAAGAATTTTAGAGTAAAACACAGTAAGAGGGTAGTTGTCAGGATTAACCTCTAGCAAAGATTTTGACAATGCAGCTCCTTCCAGGTTGTTTCCTGCGTTCAAATGAACTTCCACAAGCAGCATTTGTAATAATAGGTTCTCCTTATCTAAAGCCAGAGCTTTTCTAGATGAGTCTAGGGCATTTAAGTTATCTCCACCTTTAGAGTACGACAAGGCAAGCCCATATAAAGAAGAAACTTTTTGCCGTTTTGATTTAGCTCTCCTGAGGTCTTGTTTGAATTGTGTAATGGATTGCCTTGACTGTTTAGTAAAATGGACTCTAGATCTATTTTTGACGAGATCATAATCTATATTATTCCTATAATTTATACCGCTAACCTCATCTGCTCTTATTTTTGAGTCGCTAATCCTTTTTTTAGTTAAGGGGTGAGATCTAAGGAATTCAAGGTTATCTGAACCTGAAAGACGACTAAGAGATTGAAGTATTTCAAACATATTTGCCATACTCTGCGGGTTAAAGCCTGCTCTCACCATGGTGGTAAAGCCTACCCTGTCAGCCTCCTGTTCATTTCCACGACTATAAGCTAAAGATTGTTGATTAATGATTTGCTGACCTGCTAAGACTGCTTCAGGGCTTGTAGCTGCTGCAATTGCAACACTGGCTAAAATTAGTAAAGAATTAGCTAGGCTTCTATCCTTTTGTCTTTGAAGTCTTCTAGCAAAATGTCTTTGACTCAAGTGTGCTAATTCATGTGCCAATACTGAAGCAAATTCTCCTTCTGTTTCTGCGTGATATATCAGTCCTCCGTTGATTCCGATAACTCCTCCTGGAGCAGCAAAAGCATTAACGGATTTCTGATCTATTAAAGTAATTTCAAGTCTTCTATCTTTAAGCTGACTATATTCGGCAAGCCTGTAAATAAGGTGTTCCACGTAGTCTTGAGTTACTGGATCATCATATCCAGGCAATCCTCTCCTTAATTGAGCCATATAGAGCCTACCCAACTTAAATTCTGAAGCTATCGATATGGCAGATGAAGAAGCATTCCCTAGTTCAGGCAAGGTTTCTTCTTCTGCATTAATCAAAACAGAAAAAGAAATAAAGAATATTAGAGGTACCCACTTCATTGTTTTAAAAAAATCTATCATATTTATTGATCTAGGTATAATAATTGAATACTTTTTAGAAAACCTAAGATTATTTAGACAACCTAAAGATTAACCAGTTCCTACTTTGATATTATGAGAAACCTATTAGAAAAATTTATAACCAGATTCTTTTCCAATGAAGAGTCTGTATATTTTGGTTTTCTATTATTAGTTTGTTTGCTCTTCATTTTTTTGTTTGGGAACATCCTCTTACCTGTTTTTTTAAGTATCGTTATAGCTTTCTTGCTGAATGGATTGTTGAAAGGCTTTGAATCACTAAGGATCTCTCACAGGCTTTCCCTTACTCTTACTTTGGTTATCTTTTTCGGCTTTTATCTGAGTATCTTTATCGCTCTACCTTCCTTAGGATCTCAAATAAACTCTTTGTTACAGAATTTACCTACAATTGTGGTGGCTTTCCAAAATACTTTTGCAGGACTTGCAGAAACGTATAGCGATATATTTTCAGAAGAGGATATTAATGCTCTCTTTTTAAATTTTAGCGATCAAGTAAACAATTTATTGAGTCAAGCCTTGGGGCAGTTAGCTGGAACTATTTCTTTTATGTTTAGTGCCGTTTTGTATGCAATCCTTGTTCCAATAATGGTTTTTTTCTTTCTCAAAGATAAAACAGTTTTATTGCCAATGCTAACTGGGTTCTTGCCTACGAAGAGAGGGTTCATGAACTCCGTATTTTCTGAGATGAACGACCAGCTCTACAACTATGTGACTGGTAAGGTTATTGAGATGTCTATAGTGGCTTCATTTTCTTATTTGGTGTTTGCTCTTCTTGGACTTCCTTATGCAGTTTTAATAGCTATATTAGTTGGCCTATCAGTAATAATTCCTTTCTTTGGTGCTATTTTGGTAACCATTCCTGTTGCTTTTCTAGGCCTGTATGAATGGGGTCTAACTTCCCAGTTCTACTGGCTGATGGCTCTTTATCTGCTGATTCAAATACTAGATGGAAATGTTTTAGTCCCCGTTCTATTTTCAACTAGGAATAATTTACACCCAGTAGTGATAATTATTACAATTCTATTTTTTGGGGGTATATGGGGATTTTGGGGTTTATTTTTTGCAATTCCATTAGCAACCTTTATAAAAGCAATTATTAGCTCATGGCCAGAGCCTAAACCAATGAAGTCTTCTATGGGTGATTAGATTTCCTTTAGAGCTTCTAGAACTTCTGCGGCGTGTCCGGTAACCTTTACTTTTCTCCATTCTTTTACAAGTTTTCCTTTCTCATCTATTAAGAAAGTGCTTCTATCTATTCCCATGTATTTCCTTCCGTACATACTCTTTTCTTTTATAACATCATACTGCTTACAAATTTTTTCATCCGGATCACTAATGAGTTCAAAATTAAAACTTTGTTTTTCTTTAAAATTCTCATGGGATTTAATGGATTCACGAGACAGGCCAAATATTACCGTGTTTTGCTTATCAAATTTCTTTTTTAGATCCCTAAAATCTTGTCCTTCAGTGGTGCATCCTGGAGTACTGTCTTTAGGGTAAAAGTAGAGTACAACTTTTTTACCTTTCAGCTCTGTGAGATGAGCAACCTTGCCACCGGTGCATTCTCCTTTAAAAATGGGAGCTTTAGAATTTATTTTGGGTGCTGGCATATATCCTCCTATAGAATCCGCTTATAATAATGGCTTGATAGCACTTTTTAAACCACTGATTAACATTTAGATAAATGTATAAACTTAAAGGATCAATAGTAGCACTAGTAACACCCATGGAATTAGATGGAACTATTGCGTGGCAAAGCCTCTTTGACTTGATAGATTGGCATGTAGAATCAGGCACTAAAGGGCTGGTTTTAGCAGGTACAACAGGCGAATCTGCGACTATAGACGTGGCAGAGCATGTACAAATAATAGAACAATCTTCAGAACACGCCAAAGGAAGAATCCCAATTATTGCTGGTACAGGAGCGAATTCCACTAAAGAAGCTATTTATTTAACATCAGCTGCAAAGAAAGCAGGAGCAGATGCTGCACTATTGGTTACCCCTTACTACAATAAACCAACTCAAGCAGGGTTGTTGGCTCACTACTTAGAAATTGCTAATGAAGTAGATCTACCACAGATCCTTTATAACGTACCAGCTAGAACTGGATGTGATTTATTACCAGAAACTGTTTTTAAACTCTCTTCTCATATAAATATTATTGGGCTAAAAGAAGCGACAGGTGATCTGAATAGATTAGACAATTTAAAAAATGGTTTGAACGAACAAATTAATAATGAAACATTCTTATTGTATTCGGGAGATGACCCAACTGCTGTTGAATTTATTTTAAATGGTGGTTCTGGAACTATCTCTGTTACTGCCAATGTAGTTCCAGGCTTAATTTCAGAGATTTGTGATTTAGCTCTTGAGGGCAATACAGAAAAAGCTAGATCACTAAATTTAAGATTAGAAAAATTAAATGATTGGTTGTTTATTGAATCTAACCCAATACCTGTAAAATGGGTGTTGAATAGATTAGGAAGAATACCTGAAGGCTTGCGCCTTCCGTTAACAACTTTAGATGAAAAATATTATGATCAAATGGAACTTATTTTAAGAGAACTAAGTCTATTAAATTAATGAATACTATGAACTCAATAAAAATACTTATCTCAGCATTCTTTCTTTTAAATATACTGGGATGCAGTTTAATGTTTAATGATGGAATTGATGATTATCTTAAAGAAACTGAATCTAAACCTCTTATAATTCCCGTTAATTCGAACACAGGATCTGTTGTAGACTTTTATCCATTACCTCAAGGGGCAAAAGCAGATTCCGAAGATTTATATGAAGTGCCTCTTCCACAACAAGTATTTTCTTCAGGAACAACTAACGAAGTTAGGTTGCATAAATTAGGTGAGATTAGATGGGTTTATGTTGAAACTCTTCCTAGCAGCGCCTGGCCAATTATGAAAGATTTTTGGAGTGGTAATCAGTATGGCTTATCAAAAGAAAACCCTAATACCGGCATAATTGAAAGTAAAACTATCCAGCTTAATGGTCTTGAAACAAAGCTAATCATGAAAATAGAACATGGAATAAGGCAGGCTAGCTCTGAAATATTTATCTCTCACGTTTTTCTTGATAATGAAGCTGAGTGGATAAGAATAACGGGAGAAGACAATTTAGAAGAAAAAATATTGCTATCCGCGCTAGATTTTTTATCTGAATCTTCTTCATCAGGTGGTACTTCTTTGGTGGCTTTAAATCTCAATGTAGGACAAAAAGCAATACTCAAGCAAAATGACGATGCTTCAAGTTTTATTGAATTGAATTTAGAATATGCAAGAGCTTGGGCAGCAGTTGATAGAGCTCTTAAAGAGGCTGTCATAACTGTAGTGGATTTAGATAGAGAAGCGGGAGTTTTCTTTGTAGATTTCTCTAGAGAAGAAGAAAAAGGTTTTGTTAGGAGCATGTTCTCAAGAAGCAATTCTTCTGGAGGAAGTTTTACAATCTCAATTAAGAAGATTGGTAAAAATAAATGTATCGTTACTGTTGGAGGAGATAGTGAAGAGTCTAAGATATTTGAACGAGACCTCCTTTCTGAAATTAATCAATCATTGTCGTAATTAATTAAATAAAAATATGGATAAAGGAACTTTAATAACTACCGGGAAAGCAAAATCACTATATGAAACAGATGATTCGGATTTTTTAATACTACATTACCGTGATGACACTTCTGCTTTTGATGGTAAAAAAGTTGAAAGTCTTGAAGGAAAGGGGAGTATTAATAATAGATTTAATGCTTTTATTATGGAATTTTTAGAAAAAGAGGGAATACCTACTCATTTTGAAAAATTGCTATCTAACACCGACAGTTTAGTTAAAAAACTAGAAATGGTGCCTGTCGAATGTGTAATTAGAAATGTCACTGCAGGTAGCATCTGTAAGAGACTGGGCCTAGAAGAGGGTAAAGATTTAGATCCCTCTACTTTTGAATTCTTTTATAAAGACGATGAATTGGGTGATCCAATGATTAATGATTATCATATAAGGTCTTTTGGATGGGCGACACAAGAGCAAATAGATAAGATGCAAGAATTAACTTTTGCAGTTAATAAGTCTTTGCAAAAACTTTTTTCTGATGCCGGCATGATATTGGTTGATTACAAATTAGAATTTGGCTCTTTTAAAGGAGACTTATTATTAGGCGATGAATTTACTCCAGATGGTTGTAGAGTTTGGGATTCTGAGACTCGAGAGAAACTTGATAAAGACCGTTTCCGACAAAACCTTGGTGACGTAGTTGAATCTTATGAAATTATTGCTAAGAAATTAGGAGTTATCTAGTCTTCTTTCTATTTAAGATTATTATTAATATCTTTAAGAGCTGATTTTCCAGGACATAGCTGTTCTTGAGTTAACGTATTCAAGGGCTGATCGGTAATATTCAATATTTCTTTTAGATCTTTGGCACTTGGGTCCGCATAAAGAAGACCAGTCAGTACTTTCCCATCTCTCTGCGATTCTTGGATATTCTTTATCGCTATTATTTTATCAGTCGGATCATAGTCCAGAGCAAGCTTGGTTAGAGATAAGGTTGACCCATCGTGAAGGGCAACATCAGAACTTTCTCCCGGTTCATAACTTGTCGTTATTTCTTTTCCTAAAGGCACAAAGTCTGGTTTTGATAAAGCCTCATTATGCTCCCTTATGTAGTCATAGCTTTTTGTTGAAGTTTTATGGTTATTGAATGTGACACACGGAGAGATGATATCTAAGAAAGAAAAACCTTTATGACTCATAGCGGCTTTAATCAATGGTACTAATTGATCTCTGTCGCCTGAAAAGCTCCTAGCAACAAAGCTAGCACCAAGTTGTATGGCCATACTAGGCAGATCAATAGCTGGGAATAAATTGTCCTCTCCATATTTACTTTTCGATTCTAGGTCGTTGGTGGCTGAGAATTGACCTTTAGTCAGACCGTAGGTTCCGTTATTCTCTACGAAGTAAGTCATGTTTAATTGTCTTCTAGCACAATGAATAAATTGACCTATTCCTATTGAAGCGGTATCTCCATCTCCAGAAACTCCTAGATACAAAAGCTCATGGTTTGCCATGGCTGCTCCAGTAGCAATTGAGGGCATCCTCCCGTGTACTGAATTAAAACCATGTGACTGATTCAAAAAGTAAGCTGGTGCTTTAGAAGAGCAACCAATACCTGATAATTTGGCAACACGATAAGCTTCAATATCTAATTGAAAACAGGCTTCAACAATTGCTGCACTGATGGAATCATGCCCACAGCCCGCGCACAAGGTAGAAACTGAACCTTCATAATCTCTTCGAGTTAAGCCTAGTTTATTAGTTTCTAGTCTAGGATGATGATTGATGGGTTTTGTAATATAAGTCATCTTTTTTTCTCTTAAGCTATTTTTGCTGGAACACCAGAAAGGTGAGCATTTATCTTATTTTTTATATATGAGGCAGTAATTGGTTGGCCATCAAAACACAAGATGGACACTAATTTATCTGGAATAATGCCACCTTCAGCCATAATTAAGGTTCTCATTTGACCATCTCTGTTCTGTTCTACTATAAATAGTAAGTCATGATCTTCTATAAACTCCCATACTTCTAGATTAAATGGGAAAGCACGCAGTCTCATGGCATCTACATTTAAATTTTCTTCATCAAGTTGATCAAGAGTTTCTTGCATAGAACAATCAGTACTTCCAAAATAAATTATTCCTATGGAGCTGGTATTCTTTTCCTGATTGAAAACTGGCTTAGGAACAAGCTCTGAAGCTGTTTGATATTTTTTGAGCAACCTTGATAAAACTTCAGCATTCTTATCTCCATCTTCAGTATATCTTGCGTATTCGTCATGAGACGTCCCTCTAGTAAAATACGCTCCCTTATCTGGATGAGTTCCTGGGTAAGTCCTGTAGGGTATTCCGTCTCCATCAACATCAAGATATCGGCCAAATTTTTCCATACCATCAAGATCTTCTTTTGATAATACCTTCCCTCTGTCGTATTCTTTAGTGTCATCCCAATCAAATTCTCTTGTAGACCAGTCGTTCATTCCTAAGTCTAAATCTAACAATACCATGACAGGAGTTTGTAGCCTGTCTGCTAGATCAAAAGCCTCTATGGAAAAGTCAAAACATTCTTTAGGGTCTGATGGAATTAATAAAACGTGCTTAGTATCTCCATGAGAGGCATACGCACAAGCCAAAAGATCTGATTGTTGTGTTCTTGTAGGCATTCCAGTTGAAGGACCGCCTCGTTGTACATCAAAAATAACTGAAGGCACTTCTGCAAAATAAGCCAATCCAATAAATTCACTCATTAGCGATATACCTGGACCGCTAGTGGCAGTAAATCCTCTTGCTCCATTCCAATTTGCTCCAATGGTCATTCCTATTGCAGCTAGCTCATCTTCTGCTTGAATAAAGGCAAACTTATTTTTATCAGTTCCTACTTCGATACGCAGTTTCTCACTATAATTGCTGTATGATTCTGCAAGCGATGTTGATGGAGTTATTGGATACCAGGCACAGAAAGTAGCTCCGCCATAAACACAACCAAGCCCTGCAGCATCATTGCCGCTTGTTAATATTAACCCTTCAGTTTTGTTCGACTTATTAACTTTAATATCACAGAAATCTTTAAAATTTTCTTCCCCATAAGAATAACCGATTTCTAAAGCTTTAACATTTGGTTCAATTAACTTCTCTTTACCTTTAAATTGTTCATTAATAAGAGATATGTAAATATCCTTATCCATTTTAAGAAGTGAAGCAAGGAATCCAACGTATCCTAGATTCTTGAAGAGCAATCTTTGTTTAGGATTAGAAAATTCATTGACACAAAGTTCAGTTAGAGGAATTCCTAAAACATTAATATCATCTCTTCCAAAATCTCTCTTCCAGGATGAATCATAAATTAAATATCCACCTGATTTTAATTCTTTAATATCATCGCCATAAGATTGAGGGTTCATGGCAACAGAAATATCTATGCCTTCTTTTCTACCAAGATAGCCTTTTTCATTTACCCTCACCTCAAACCAGGTTGGTAACCCTTGGATATTAGACGGAAAGATATTCTTTGGACTAACCGGTATACCTGAACGAAAAACTCCTTTAGCAAACATTTGATTGGCGCTTGCAGAACCAGATCCATTAACATTTGCAAATTTAATTACAAAGTCATTTACAGAGCTAATTTTTTTCATGAGTATGCTTTAGCCTCTTCATATAAGAAGTTCTGCATGTCCCAGGCCCCTGTCGGGCATCTTTCCGCACATAAACCGCAGTGAAGGCAAACATCTTCATCTTTAACCATGATTCTTGCTGTTTGCTCAAGCTTATCTGAGACAAGAATATCTTGGTTTAAGTTTAGAGCAGGTATTCTCAAATTATTCCTAACCTCTTCTTCAGTTCCATTAGATATAAAACTAATACAGTCAGTAGGGCAGATATCTACACAGGCATCACATTCAAT
>Ga0115000_10005290_pt1 | contig 10379 bp, 12 predicted proteins | sample ArcticOcean_MG_C_6_FD_89690 | JGI IMG/M metagenome (GOLD analysis project Ga0115000, IMG submission 89690) | Marine microbial communities from western Arctic Ocean - ArcticOcean_MG_CB8_128 | ecosystem: Environmental > Aquatic > Marine > Oceanic | place: Arctic Ocean: Canada Basin | collected... | reverse complement strand
CAGTATATATTCACATATTTAGATCTTTGTTTTATGGGTCTTATAAATCTCCAAGAGAAATAATTTGGATTATTGGAATAATTATCTACCTTTTAATGATGGCGGCTGCATTTATGGGTTATGTTCTTCCATGGGGTCAGATGAGTTTTTGGGGAGCAACAGTTATTACAAATCTTTTTAGCGCTATACCTTTTATTGGAGAGGGAATAGTAAATTGGTTGTGGGGAGGTTATTCAGTAGATAATCCAACCTTAACTAGGTTTTTTACGCTTCACTATTTAATCCCATTCTTGATTTTAGGATTGGTAGTTCTTCATATTTGGGCCTTACATGTACCTGGAAATAATAATCCAGTAGGAATTGATGTAAAAAAACCTTCAAAGGACACTGTACCATTCCATCCTTATATTGTTATTAAAGATGCTTTTGCTTTGTTAATGTTTATGATTGTGTTTGCTTTCTTTGTATTTTATTCGCCAAATATTTTAGGACATGCTGACAATTATATAGAAGCAAATCCAATGGTAACGCCAGCCCACATAGTACCAGAATGGTACTTGTTACCTTTTTATGCAATTTTAAGATCAGTTCCTGACAAATTAATGGGTGTAGTTGCAATGTTATCTGCAATTTTAATTTTGGCAGCACTTCCATGGCTGGACACTTCAAAAATTAGATCGGCTGTATTTAGACCACTTTACAAACAGTTTTATTGGATATTGTTAGTTGACGTAATAATACTTGGTTATGTTGGAGCAATGCCAGCAGAAGGCCTTTACTTGTTAATTGCAAGAGTTGCCACAGCTTATTATTTTATACACTTTTTAATGATTCTTCCAATTCTAGGATTTAAAGAAAAAACTATACCCTTACCTTTGAGTATTACCGAACCTGTCCTTGGTGGTTTTCCGAATGCTGCAATTGTTAAAAAAAAAGAAAGTTTAGATTAATATAGTGAAAAATATTTTTAAAATATCACATCTAATAATTCTATTATTAGCTGGATCCAATCAGGTTGCTGCTGTGGAAAAAGTAGAGCTTTTAAAAACAGACTGGAGTTTCAAGGGCGTATTTGGGAAATTTGATAGAGGATCATTGCAAAGAGGTTATCAAGTTTACACAGAAGTTTGTGCATCATGCCACTCAATGAAATATGTCAGTTATAGAAATTTATTTGAGTCAGGAGGGCCAGAATTCTCAGAAGATCAAGCAAAAGCTATAGCAGCAAATTTTGAAGTTACTGATGGACCAAACAGTGATGGAGAAATGTTCACAAGACCTGCAAAATTATCAGACAAATTTATTATGCCTTTTGCAAATGTAAAAGCAGCACAAGCAGCAAACGGTGGAGCTTACCCACCAGATATGTCAGTACTAGCAAAAGCTAGAAGTGGTGGGGTAGATTATATCTATTCAGTATTATTAGGTTATGAAGATCCGCCTAGCGGAATCACTCTTGAAGACGGTGTTTATTACAATAAATATATGTATGGAAATAATATAAAAATGTCAGAACCACTATCAGATGGTTTAGTTGAGTACAGTGATGGAACGATTGCATCAAAAGAGCAGATGGCTAAAGATGTAACAACATTTTTAATGTGGACAGCAGAACCTCATTTAGAAGCTAGACATAAAATGGGCTTTAAAGCTATTTTGTATTTAATAATTTTAACTATATTAGTTTATTTTAGTATGAAGAAAATTTGGTCACGTATTGAATCTGAAGTTTAAAATATCTCCGTCTTTAACAATGTAATCTTTTCCTTCAAGTCTCATTTTCCCATTCGTTTTTGAGTTAACCCAACCATCATTGGTTATAAAATCCTCGTAAGCTATAGTTTCTGCTCTTATAAAACCTTTTTCAAAATCAGTATGTATTTCACTCGCAGCTTTTGGAGCTGTACAATTTTTTGGTATAGTCCATGCTCTAGTTTCTTCAGGACCAGATGTAAAATAAGTATCTAACTCTAAAACATTATAGCCTTTTTGAATTAGCATGTTTAAACCAGTTCTTTTCAATCCAATCATTTCCATATAATTCTCTTTTTCTTCATTTTCCAATTGGTTTATTTGATTTTCAATATCAGCTGAAACTATTAGTGTATTCTCTTCACCAAATTTTTTAATAAACGCCTCTGTGTAATGATTACCACTTTGGACACTTACTTCATCCACATTACACACAAAAATTTTAGGTTTTAAAGATAGTAAACCGCTTTGATTAAGTAACTTTTTTTCAAATTGATTGTAAAGAATTTGAATATCTTTAGAATTATTTATACAATCTGAGGCAATTTCTAATATTTTTAATTGCTCTTCATCTATATTCTTTTTATTATTTTTTTCTAATCTTTTTTGAATCGATTCAAGATCTGCTAGCATCATCTCAGTTTCAATGATTTCTAAATCTCTTATTGGGTCTACCGTAGGGTTTACATTTTGAATATCATCAGAATCGAAACATCTTATCATATGTATTACTGCATCAACTTCCCTTATATGTGATAAAAACTTATTTCCTAAACCTTCACCTTTAGAGGCGCCTTCTACAAGACCAGCAATATCTACAAATTCAATAGTAGTATTTATTTTTTTTTTTGATTTTGAAATTTCAACTAATTTATCTAATCTTTCATCTGGAACAGGAACAACACCAACATTTGGTTCAATTGTGCAAAAAGGAAAATTAGCAGCTTGTGCTTTGCTAGAATTTGTAAGGGCATTAAATAATGTTGACTTACCAACATTAGGCAACCCAACAATTCCGCACTTAAAACTCATTATTTATTATTTACTGCGCTTGAGAATAAATCTAATTTTTTATTAAGTAATATGGGTATCGAATGGACAATATTATTTGTAATTTTTTCTAATTGCACCATTTCATCTTCATTAAAATTTTTTAGTACATGATCTGAAACATCAGCCTTTGTTTTTGGCCTTCCAATTCCTATTCTTACTCTGGAATAGTCTTTTCCAATAAATTTATCTATTGACTCAATTCCATTATGTCCTGCGCTCGAACCTGCAAATTTTGCTTTGACTTTTCCAAACTCAATATCCAAATCATCATGAAATACAATTACGTCCTCTGCATCAATTTTAAAGTATTCAATCAATTCTCTTATGCAGATCCCAGAATTATTCATAAAAGTTAGAGGTTTTATTGCATACACTTTTTTATCTTCAATATTTCCAGTTGTTAACAATCCTTTAAATTTAGGTTTTTGTTTTGATAGGCCAAATTTTTTATTAAGAGCATCAATCATTTTAAAACCAATATTGTGTCTATTGTTTTCACTGTCAGGGGTTGGATTTCCTAAACCTACGAATAGAAGCATAATTTTTTTAAACCGTATGAGGAATATTCACTACAATAAATTGATTATTTTTTTTCTTCAGGAGATTTTTTTTCTTCGCCTTCTTTTTTATCTCCGTCAGCTACTGGAGTTGCTTCTTTGCCATCTGTCGTTGCATCTGCATCCCCTGCTGCTTCTGCTGGTTTTTCTGGTTCCTTCATAACTGTAGGAGCAGCTAATGTTGCAATTACAAAATCTCTTCCTAAAATTGTTGGCACAACGCCGTCTTCTAATTTGACTGAAGATATTTTAAAACTTTCTCCAATGTCCACTCCATCAAGATCTATTACAATCGCTTCTGGAATTTTTTCACTAGGGCATTTTAATTCAATTTTTCTTCTAACTATATTTAATACACCACCTCTTTTGAGACCTGGAGATGTTTCATGATTTATGAAATTCACTGGTACTTCGATTCTAATTTTTGCACCTGGAACAACTCTAAGGAAATCGATATGAATTGGCTCATCAGATATAACATTATATGTAACTTCTCTTGGTAAAACGTTCTGAGGTTTGCCATCTAAATTAAGTGTAATGATATTTGATAAAAAATTTTCTTTATCTATAAGAGATTTAAGAATTTTTTTTGATACCGAGACCTTTGCATTTTGTTCACTTCCACCATAAACAATTCCTGGAATATTACCGTTTAGCCTAAGAGATCTAACATCTCCTTTTGATTTAGTATTTCTGGTGTTTGCTTCAAGTGAATTCATAAAGACAGGTGTTTTAGCCCATGTATCCTAATAACTCAAGATAATTATTTAAATAAGTCAGATACCGACGTTGAATTAGAAATTCTTTTAATAGCCTCTCCCATAAGGCTAGAAATTTGGAGAACTTCTATATTTTTAGCTTTCTTAATTTTATCTTGATTGTCAATAGTGTCTGTTATTACTAAATTTTTGATAACAGATTTTTTAATTTTATTTACAGCTTCTCCACTTAGTACTCCATGAGTTATATAAACATAAACATCTTTTGCACCTCTATCCTTCAATGCTTTTGCAGCATTTATTATGGTTCCCCCAGAGTCAATAATGTCATCCACAATAATACAAGTTTTGCCTTTAACATTTCCAATTACATTCATAACTTGTGATTGGCCTGGTTTAGGCCTTCTCTTATCAACAATCGCAAGTCCAACATTTAAAATTTTACCGAGGGCCCTAGCTCTTTCAGTGCCTCCGACATCTGGCGCCACACAAATAATGTTTTTACTTTTAATATTTTTTTTTACATGTCTTGCAAAAATAGGAGTAGCAAATAAGTTATCCACAGGAATATCAAAAAAACCTTGAATTTGACCAGCGTGCAAGTCCACTGTAACAACTCTATCAGCCCCAGCTTTAGTTATCAGATTAGAAACAAGCTTTGCAGATATAGAAGTTCTAGGTACAACTTTTCGATCTTGTCTTGCGTAACCAAAGTACGGAATAACAGCAGTAATATTTTTAGCAGAAGATCTTTTTAGTGCATCAATACAAAGTAGCAATTCCATCAAATTATCATTTGCAGGTGAAGAAATAGATTGGATTATAAAAATACTATTACCTCTGATATTCTCATTAATTTCTATGTAGATTTCTCCATCTGAAAAATTTCTAATACTCGAATTTACTAGTTTGGTTTTTAAAAATTTAGCAATCTTTTTGCTTAAAGGTTTATTGCTATTTCCACTTAATAATTTCATGTAATAAAGTTTAATTAATCATAATTATTGAAATATTTCTACTATAATTATTATCGTTGAGGTTAATAGATCTTCGCGCACTATAAAAATTGTTTTTAATATCAAAAGTATTTTTTTTTATTATATCTATATTTTTTATTTTTAGACTCTTTAATTGAGAGTAAACATATTTATTTAAATTGAAATAATTTTTTGTACCTATTTTTTTAAAAAAAATTTTGTTTTTTTTGTCTTTTTTTATAAATTTTTTTATAAAATTTTGCTTTACTTCATAACTTTTTATCGAAATGCATGGTCCAATGACAGCTGTCATATTTTCTGGTGTGCAGCCTTTTTTTATCATAAATTTTACAACTTTACTCACAATACCCTTAAAAGCACCCTTCCAACCAGCATGTATTGCAGCAACCATTTTATTATTTTTATCGTGTAGCAATATTGGAGCACAATCAGCAGTTAAAACCCCAATCATGGTATTTGATCTGTTTGTGATTAAAGCATCACCTTTAAGTTTATTATTATATTTTAAGTTTTTATCAATATAATAAAATTTATTGCTATGTATCTGATTCAATAAAATTACTTTTTTAAAACTAGATTTAATTTTTTTTTGTATAGTTGTAAAATCTATAAATATTTTTTTTTTGTTATCAAATGATCCTGGACTACAATTTAAACTTTTATGCATACCAGTAGCCTTGCTTTCTAACTTATTTAAAAAGGCGTGCTCTATGTATTTAAATTTAGATAGTTTCTTTGATTTAATCAATTAAAACCCTATCTTAAATTTATTTTTTTTGTTAGTCACTAACATTACTTTAAATAAATTTCCCATTTGTTTTTCATCAATTAATCTTTTAACCCGAAAATATAGGTCAGCTGTTTTACTAAAAGGCATATTTTTAGATAGTATCTCGGCCCTTTTTAAAATGCCAAGCTTTGTTAAAAATTTTTTTTGGGTTGTTGTTATGTAAAAAAATGAACCAAATTTTTTTATCATTTGATTTATCAGATGAAAACTTAAATTATAGGTAATATCTGAATTACCAAAACCACTTAGAACATCAGTATATTTGTGTTTAGAAACTGCCTGAAGTGTATTTTTCATTTTTTTGCCAATATAACCATAATCTATTATTAAGATGGCACCATTATTTAGTTTAATTTTATTTGTTATATTTTTTAAATACTCGAACACAAGAGGAGAGTACTCTATAAATTTTTGTTCTGAGGAAATTTTAAATTTTAATTTCTTTTCAAATTTTTGCATGTTAAATGGGATATTCACAAATTCTGGTTTCATTTGATTAGTAAATTTTACATGTTTTTCGTTCCACTTATCATTTATTTTTATAAATTGTTTAATTGGTAAAGCATCAAAAAACTCATTAGCAATAAAAATGCAGGGTAAATTATTTAATTCGTTTAAGTCACTTAACCATTTAATCTTTTTATCTTTAATTGTTTCTTGCTGTATTTTCTTAAGGAACTTACTTTTTTCTAGGATTTTTATATGGCAACTATTTTTGAATTGGGGAAATTTATTTAATGTATTTACTATTACTTTTATCATTTCTCCATTGCCTGCCCCTAATTCAATTAAGTTAAATTGTTTTGGGCAGTTTAAATTTTCCCATAATGAAATTATCCAAATTGTAATCATTTCGGAAAAAAGTATTGAAATATTGGGTGCAGTAATGAAATCTCCTTTTTTTCCAAAGGGATTTTTTTTCATATAGTAACCAAATTTTTTATTATAAAGAGACTCTTCTATAAACTCATCTAAACTTATTAAATCATTTTTTTTAAATTTCATTTTTTGATATAGAATAGAAGTGTACCAATAATTAAAAAAACAGCACTTATCAACTGACCCAGAGTTAAGTGTAGAATTAAAAAACCTATCTGTGAATCAGGCGACCTAAAAAATTCTGCAAAGAATCTAAATAATGAGTAAAAAATTAAAAATAAACCTGATATTTGCCCTGGTTTTGTTAAATAGTCTTTCTTAAAAAAATAACTTAATATAAAAAATAGAATGATACCCTCTGAGAATGCCTCATACAACTGAGAGGGATGTCTTCTCACGTCATCTATTAGCAAAAATTGGACAGACCAACTAACATCAGTCGCTCTTCCATAAAGTTCTGAATTTATAAAATTTGCAATTCTACCAAAGAAGATTCCAATAGGCGCAGATAAAGCAACTAAATCTAAAAAAATAAATTGATTTATTTTATGTTTATTCGAAAATAATTTAGATGCAATAATAACTCCTATTAAACCGCCATGAAAAGACATTCCCCCATTCCACACCATTAGAATTTCAGTAGGATTTTCTAAATAATAGTCTAAATTATAAAATAGTGCATAACCAATTCTCCCACCTAAAATTATTCCTATAATTAAGTACGTAATATAATCATCAAAAATATTCAATATTCTTTGATCTTTGATTAACTTTTTTTTGCAATATACCCAGCCTAATAAAATTCCAGCAATATAGGCTAGTGAATACCACCTAATTTCTAGATAAAAAATTTGAAAAGCAACTGGATCAAAATTATTAGTAAACATTTTTAAAAAATCACCTATAAAGTATATTAAATATATAAAGAATATATGACAAAATCAAAATTTGTAATCGATAAATTAACAAAGTTATTCGAACAAGGTCTTATTTCATATAAAGATTTAAGTTCTGAAATTATTAATGTTTTAAGATCTAAGAGAGATGAAATTGTTTTTAAAATGAAACTAACTAGCAAAGAAGAAACAGATGTTTTAATTAAAAGAATAGAAAACCTTGAAGAAAAGATTGCAAAAATTAAAATAAAAAAATTAAAAACAGCTATAAAGGTAAAAAAATCTTAACACGTAGTCCTTTCCAGGGTGATTTTTCCAATCGAATATTTCCTCCGTGCGACCCAATAATATCAGAGGCAATAGATAGGCCAAGACCGACACTAGATTTTGAGTCTCCTCTACTTTTGTCTATTTTATAAAAAGGTTTAAAAACATTTTTGTATTCTTTTTCTGAGATACCTGGACCATTGTCGTCTAAAACAATTAAGATATTTTTACCTTTTTTTGACAAATGTAGGTTTATTTTTCCAGCATATTTAATAGAATTATCAATTAGATTATTTAATGATCTTTTAATTAAATTTTTTCTACCACTCATATATACTCTAGGAATTAGTTCACTGGATATGTTCTTATTATTATATTTATAAATTATATTATTTATTAATTCTGAAATATCAAAAGTTTCATTTTTTTTGGAGTAACTAGAGCTAGTAAATTGTAAATATTCATTTAGCATTTTTTCCATTTCATCGATATCTAAAGACATTTTTTTAGATAATTCTTCATCTTTAATGAAAGCTATTTGTAGTTTCATTCTTGTTAAAGGGGTCCTTAAATCATGGCTTATTCCTGACAGCATCTCAGATCTTTCATTTAGGTGTCTCATTATTCTTTTTCTCATTTTATCAAATTCAAAACCTGCCTGCCTTATTTCTAGAGCACCAGATGGTCTATATTCATCAATATTTTCTCCTCTGCCAAATTTCTCTGCAGCCTTGGCAAGATTAATAATTGGTCTTGTTTGATTTTTTAAAAATATAATTGCAATAATTATCATTAATAATGCTGGCAGAGTTATCCATAAGGCAAACATCCTTGCCGATGTGCTTGTTACTCTATCTTTTGGAATTAAAAATTCAAAATGTCCATTTTTATGTTTTATGTTTATAAGAATTAATTCTTTATAGGCAGTTGTATCAAACCAGTAATTTTCAGGGCCAATAATAGATTTTAGTTCTCTTCTTAAGCTTCTATCTATTGGGCTGAACCATCTTTCCTTTGATTTATTATTAAAAGTCTTATTAATTTTGAATTTCACATTCAAATCTAGATAGATCGAAAAAAGCCCTGACAGTTCATTATTATTATATTTTTCATTATCATATGCTACAATAAAAGTTTTAATTTCTCCAACTAGAGCTCTAGTCATTCCTTTATTAGTTTTAATCCAAAGACTATCAAAAAAGACAATCGTTATAACTATTTGTAAGAAAATAATTGGAATAGCTACAATTAATAAAGCTCTATAAAATAACCTACGTGGTAATAGATCTTTTAAAAATTTATTGAATCCATAAAACATAGCCCACACCTCTCAAAGTTTGCAAATATTTAGGATTTTTTGGATCATCCTCAATTTTTTTTCTTAATCTAGTAATTATAACATCTATAGACCTTTCTTTATTTAAGTCTATCAATTTACCAATATTTTCTCTTGAAAATGTTTTTCCAGGTTCATTAATCATTTTTTCTAAAATAACTTTTTCTGTATTATTTATTTTAAATTCTCTTTCATTTTTAAATATTAAAAGTTTATTAAGATCAATCTTTATATTATCAAATTCAATAACTCTTTTCTGATTTATTTTTTTAGTCTTGTTGAGAATATTTTTTATTCTTAATGTTAGCTCTTTTGGCTCAAACGGTTTAGGTAGATAGTCATCTGCACCAGTTTCTAGCCCTTCTATTCTTTCGTTAGGCTCTCTTTTTGCGGTTAAAAGAATTACAGGTGTATCAATTTGAGTTTTATTTTCTTTAATAAATTCTAGGCCATTTTTTCCAGGCATCATCACATCCAAAACTATTAAATCAAACTTAATAATTAAAATTTTCCCACTCGCATCTTCTGCACTATTGGCGGTAGTAACTAAAAAACCATTATCATTTAAGTATTGCTTAACTAGTGATCGTATTCCATCATCATCATCAACAACCAAAATGTGTGCTATAAAATCATTCATTGATTATTTTTTTTAAAACTTTATCAAAGTTAAGCACTTGCTCAGATTTAGAATTTAAAAGTGCATTATAAATCCTTTTTTTTTGACTTAAAAATATCTCATCAAAAATTTTTTTTCCCTTATCATTCATAAAAATATGTTTCACTCTTGTATCATTTTTGTTTTTTTTAAAAAAAATAGTTTCAAGTTTAATTAAATCTTTTAAAACTCTATGTAAACTTTGCTTAGTAATCTTTAGTTTACTAAGTAATTCTGAAATACTAATGCCTTCATACATGGAAAGGAGGTGTAAAACTTTATGGTGGGCTATTCCAATGGAATATTTATCCAATGTTTGCTTTGCATCTGCTAAAGATTCTCTATAGCAGGTAAACAATCTTTCAATTAACTCTTTTAACTGAGCATCTTTTAAATATAAAAGTTCTTTCATTATAGGTAAGTTATATTGACATATTATAGATACAACGATATTTTTAAAATAATTAAATTATT
>Ga0115000_10005288_pt1 | contig 10382 bp, 11 predicted proteins | sample ArcticOcean_MG_C_6_FD_89690 | JGI IMG/M metagenome (GOLD analysis project Ga0115000, IMG submission 89690) | Marine microbial communities from western Arctic Ocean - ArcticOcean_MG_CB8_128 | ecosystem: Environmental > Aquatic > Marine > Oceanic | place: Arctic Ocean: Canada Basin | collected... | reverse complement strand
TTAAAGAAAAACTAAATAAAAAAAGAATAATTTCAATAACATTAGTTATAATTTCAATTCTTTTTTTAATTATTGTAAACTTTAATTCAATACCTTGGGTTGGTTTGGTTGTAGCATTGAGTTGGGGTTTTTATAATCTTTTAAGAAAAAAAATAAATGTAGACACCGATATAGGTTTATTAATCGAAAGTCTTTTTATACTGCCTTTTGTTATTGTAATTTTTTATTTGATAATTCAAGGAAATGTAAATGATTTTAGTTTTTCAAATCCACCATTAATGGTTTTACTTATTTTAGCAGGTCCAATGACAGTGATTCCTTTATTTCTTTATGTAAGAGGTGTTGAGCTTTGTGGTTTGGGACCAACGGGAATGATTTTTTATATTACACCTACTTTTCAATTTATACTTGGCTTTTTTTATTATAATGAGCTTTTTTCTATTACGAAGTTAGTGAGTTTCATTTTGATCTGGATTGCTGTATTTATTTATTTAAAAGACTTATATGAAAATAATTAAATTATCATTTTTATTAATTTTACTAATGCTGTCAACAAACGTTAATGCAGGAGTCATCACTTTTGAAGAGTGGTTAAAAAATTTTAAAATATATGCTTTAAAAAATAATATATCAGAAAAAACTTTTGATAAGTCTATGCAAAATGTTACTTACTTACCTAAAGTAATAAAATATGATCGGTATCAGCCAGAATTTTATGAAGACACAGATACATATATTTCTAAACGTACATCTAAATCTAAAGTTAAAAAAGGACTAGCTTTATATTCAAAAAATAAAAATTTTATAATTTCAGTTGATAAAAAATTCTCCGTAGAAAAAGAATTATTATTGGCATTAATGGGTATTGAAACTAATTTTGGGACTTATGTTGGTAAGATGGATATACTTTCTTCATTGGCTACATTAAGTTACGATAAAAGAAGAAGTGTTTTTTTTACTAATGAATTGATTACAATACTACAATTAGTAGAAACTGGAATCATAGATCACAAAATTTTATTTGGTTCATGGGCTGGTGCCTTTGGTAATTTTCAATTTATGCCTAGTACAATTAAAAATTATGCTATAGATTATGACTCTAATAATATTATTGAATTAAAAAATACTGTTGACTCATTCGCCTCCGCAGCAAATTATATAAATAAAATTGGTTGGAATAAAAATGAACCTTGTTTTTTAGAAATTGAGTTAAGAAATAACACACCCATAAATTTATTAAATACATCTGCTAAAAAAATCAATAATAAAAAGAAATTTAAGAATTTAAAAAAATATATAATTAACCCTAATAAATATAAAATTAATGATGATTTAATAGCCGCTATTATAACTCCAGATAAAGATATTATACCAAACTCAGAAAATCTTAAGCCTGCTTATCTAGTTTTTCAAAATTACGAAAAAATATTAGAATGGAATAGATCTTTAAGATTTGCTCTAGCCGTATGCACATTGAAGGATAAATTTGCTAATGTATTATAAAAATTTTTCATATATTTTGATTTTTTTATTAATTACAAATTGTACAGCTAATGTATTAACAAACACAAATTTAGATTTGAATATTGGCAGTATTTATACGAACAAAGGATTTGCTTTAGTTTATAACGACAATTTATATGAAAAAAAAATTATATCTAAAAAACTAAATTTAAGAAGTTTGGAAATTCTTCATAAAAATTTAAAAAAGAATACGACTGTTAAAATAACCAATATTAAAAATAAAAAAACACTAATTGCAAAAGTTATTTCTAATGCATCGTATCCATCATTTAATAACTCAGTTATCTCACCTCGAATTGCTAATGAATTAAGTTTAGATTTAGAACGTCCTTATATTGAGATTACTTCAATACCTGATAATTCGATGTTTATCGCTAAATATGCAAAAACTTATGATGAAGAAAAACAGGTCGCTAATAAAGCTCCAGTAGATGGTATTAGTATCAATGATCTTAAAATTAAAAAAGAAAAAATAAAAAAAACAGTTAATGATGATTTTTCATATATAATTAAAGTTGTTGACTTCTATTTTAATAAGACAGCTTTGCTTATGATTAATAGAATCAAAAATGAAACCAAGATAACAAATCCTAAGATTTTAAAAATGTCTTCTAATAAATTTAGAGTATACTTGGGACCTTTTGATAACATTAATTCTCTACAAAATTCTTTTAATGATATAAACATATTAAAATTTGAAAATATTGAAATTATTGAAAATGATTAAAACTATTAAATTGAAACTTTTTATTTTTTCTTTAGCTCTGTTAGTATGTACAGAAACTAATGCAGAGTTTGATATAAAAGCTCGTACAGCTATACTACAAGATTACTATTCAGGTGAAATTCTTTATGAGAAAGAAGCAGATGCATCTATTTATCCGGCATCTTTAACTAAAATTATGACTTCGATAGTTGTTTTCGATTTGTTAAAAAAGGGTGAGTTGAGCCTAGATGATAAATTTATCGTATCTGAAAATGCATGGAGACTTTCAAAAGCTGGATATTCTTCAATGTTTATTATGGTTAATGACGAGGTTAGTGTTGAAGAACTATTAAAAGGAATGATTATAGCCTCAGGCAATGATGCTTGTGTGGCCTTGGCCGAAGGTATTGCTGGAACAGAAGAGGAATTTGCAATTATGATGACTTCTAAGGCTAATGAAATAGGAATGGAAAACACAAACTTTGCTAACTCATCGGGAATTAACAATGTGGATAATAATTCTACTGTTAGAGATATAATGATTATGTCTAACTATCTGATAAAAACATACCCAAAATATTATGAATATTTTAAAGAAAAAGAATTTACTTGGGATAGAACGGGTGGAGAGCCAATAACACAAGGTAATAGAAATCCATTATTGTATAAAAATTTAGGTGCAGATGGAATTAAAACTGGCTATCTTGCTGTTGAAAAATATTCTTTAGCTTCTTCAATATTAAAAAATAATAGAAGACTTATTGCTGTAGGAAGTGGCTTTGAAACAAAAAATTCTAGATCTAGAGAGAGTGCGAAATTACTAACATGGGGAATAACTAATTTTAGCTTAGTTCAAGTTGCTAAATCAAATGAGCCTATTGCGCAAGTTGAGGTATGGTTGGGGAAAAAAGATTTTCTAGATACATACATAAATGAAGATGTTTATAAAACAGTACCTAAGGCCCGAAAAAAACATTTAAAAGTCACGATTAAATATAATGGTCCAGTAGAGGCACCAATTAAAAAAGACGATATAATTGGAAAGGTTGTAATTACCTATAAGGATGAGTTTCTAAATGAATATGATTTACTCGCGTTTCATGATGTAAAAAAAATCAATATGTTCTCTAGACTTTTAAAATCAATTAATTACCTGATATGGGGTGATGTTTAAAAAACCTATTATTGTATTCGAAGGTATAGAAGGTTCTGGAAAATCTCTTCATATTAAAAATGTTGCAAATTATTTAAAAAAAATAGGAAAAAGATTTATAAAAATTAGAGAGCCTGGAGGAAATGTTAATTCTGAAAAAATTAGAAAGTTAATTTTAAGTAATAAATCAACATTTAATATAAACACAGATTTATTACTTTATTTAGCTGCTAGAAGTGAAAATATTGATTTGATTAAAAAAAACTATGGAAGAAAAATTATTTTAATTGATAGATTTGTTGACTCAACAATTGCTTATCAACATTATGGCATGGGAGTAAATCTTAAATTAATTACCGGAATTAATAATTTTTTACTCCAGAATATTAAGATTAACTTTACATTTTTAAATCTTGTGAATAAAAAGAATATGTCACTAAGATTATCTAAAAGAAAAAGTTTAAATAGATATGATAAATTTGATAATAACTTTTATGAAAAAGTACAAAAAGGTTTTATTAAGATTTCTCAAAAAAAAACAAAATATTATATGAAAATTAATTCTAATTTAGATATTGCCTTTAATAAAAAATTGATAATTGATAAGATTGACAAATTAATATAAATATCTATATGAATCCTTCAAAACAAACTAATCTTTATGGTCTAGACAATTATTTTATTGAAATTAAAAAGCTTTATGATTCAAATAAAATACCGAATAAAATTTTATTTAGTGGAAAACAAGGAAGTGGTAAATCAACTTTAGCCTATCATTTTATTAATTATATACTCTCTCAACAAGAAGAAGATAAATATGATATTAACAAACTAATTATAAATGAAAAGAATAGATCATTTAATTTGTTAAACAATAATTCTCATCCAAATTTTTATTTAATTGATTTACTTGAAGAAAAAAAAAATATTGAAATAAATCAGGTTCGTGAAATGATAACATATACTAGAAAATCTAGTTTTAACAATATACCTAGATTTGTACTGATCGATAATGTTGAAAAATTGAATCTTAATTCTTCGAATGCTCTACTTAAAGTTATTGAAGAACCTAATGATGATATTTTTTTCATTTTAATTCATAATGACAAAAAGAAAATTTTACCTACCTTAAAATCAAGATGCCTAACTTTTAAGATAAGTTTATCTTTTAAAAAAACTATTGAAATTACTAATTATCTATTAAAAAATAATATATTCTCTTTAATAAACTCAGATTTGATCAACTTTTACTATTCACCGGGGGATTTTATTAATATGCTGGGTTTTGCCGGTGAAAAAAAAATTGACCTAACAAAACATGATATAACTAGTTTTTTACATTTATTAATTGATAATTCTTATTATAAAAAAAATAAATATGTTAAGGGTCTAATTTTTGATTATATAGAATTATATTTTTTAAAAATATATAGATTATCTAAATCTAAAGAAATAATCTTAAATACGTATCATAAATTTGTAAATAAAGTGGCCAATGCAAATAGGTTTAATCTTGATGATGAAAGTTTATTTATAGAATTTAAATCAAGTGTGTTGGATGGATAAAAATTATTATATTACAACACCTATTTATTATCCTTCGGCAAAACCTCATATGGGGCATGCTTATTCAAGTATAATTGCTGATTTTTTTGCTAGATTTAAACGTATGGACGGTTATGAGGTACATTTTTTAACTGGCACTGACGAACACGGATTAAAGATACAAAGAGCTGCTGAAAAAGAAAAAAAAGACACGCTTAAATTTTGTAATGAAATTAGTCAAACATTCAGAGATCTTTCTAAAACCCTGAATTTATCAAATACTGATTTCATAAGAACAACTGAAGATAGACATAAAAAAACAGTTCAACACTTGTGGACAGAATTAGAAAAAAATGATGATATTTATTTATCCAAATACTCTGGATGGTATTCTGTTTCAGATGAAGCTTTTTATAATGAAGATGAAATTATTGAAAATAATGGCATAAAAAAAGCTGCTAAATCTGGCTCTATTGTAGAATGGATCGAGGAGGAGTCATATTTCTTTAGACTTTCAAAATGGCAAGATAGTCTTCTAAAATACTATGAGGAAAACTCTGATTTTATTTCTCCTAAATCAAGAAAAAATGAAGTTATTAGCTTTGTAAAAAGTGGCCTTAAAGATTTATCAATCAGTAGAAAATCATTTTCATGGGGAATTAAAGTTCCGAATAACCCAGACCATGTAATTTATGTTTGGATGGATGCTCTAACTAATTATATTAGTGCTCTTAACTACCCTAATGTAAATGAAAAATTGTATAAAAAATTTTGGCCTGCTTCCGTACATTTGATAGGTAAGGATATTTTAAGATTTCATGCTATTTATTGGCCTGCATTTTTAATGGCAGCTAAAATACCATTACCACATAAAATATATGGACATGGATGGATACTATCTGGAGACGAAAAAATGTCAAAATCTAAAGGAAATATTTTAGACCCTTTAGATATAATTGAGATTTATGGGTTAGACCCACTTAGATATTATTTAATTAAAGAAGTTTCTTTTGGAAATGATGGAAATATTTCCCAAAGTAGACTTGAAGATTGTATTAACAGTGACCTAGCCAATAATTATGGAAATTTATGCCAAAGAGTTACAGCATTTGCAGAAAAAAATTGTTCTTCGAAAATACCTAAAATGAATAAATTTAATGATGCTGACTTGAAGATGTTAAATAATTTTACAAATAATTTATCAACTATACGAAACCAAATCGATAACCAAAATATAAATTTTTATATGAATTTTATTGTAAGCGTTTTATTTGAAGCAAATAAATATTTTAATGACCAAGAACCTTGGAAAAAAAAAGATGACCAAGAAAGATTAAATACCATAGTCTACACATCTCTTGAAATGATTAGAAAAATTTCTTTTATGCTTTATCCAATTATTCCAGATTCTATCAAAAAAGCACTCACAATATTTAATCTTAAAACAGAAGATATAAATTTTGAGTCAGTTGGATCACATGATTATCTAAAAACAGGAAATGATATTAATAAAATTGATATATTATTCAAAAAAATTGAAAAAAATGATTGATTCTCACTGCCATTTAGATCAAGAGCCATTACTAAAAAATATTGATGATATTATAAAAAGATCAAAAGATATTGGTATTAATAAACTTTTAACAATTTGTACTACATTAAAAAGCTTTGAAAAAATTAAATTTTTAGTAAAAAAAGATTCAATTATATTTGGTACTTACGGAATTCATCCTCATGAAACTGAAACTGATATTGTAAGTGTTGATAATATTATAAACAGCATACGTGAAAATGAAAAAATAATAGGTATAGGCGAGACAGGACTGGATTTTTTCTACAATCATAGTAATAAACAAAGACAAATAGATAGCTTTAAAACGCATATAGAAGCATCAATAATTCTTAAAAAACCAATCATAATTCATTCAAGGAATGCTGAGGATGAAACTTACAATATTCTTAACACATACAAAAAAGATGACTTAAAAATATTAATGCATTGTTTTACAGGATCATTGCAATTTTCAAAAAAATTACTAACATTAGGTGCCTTTTTTTCAGCAAGTGGAATAATAACTTTTAAGAATAGCATAGATCTACAAAATACTTTTGAAACTATTCCTTTAGATAAATTACTTATTGAAACAGACAGTCCTTTTTTGGCACCGATACCAATGAGGGGAGGGGGAAATGAACCGAGTTTCATAAAATATACAGCAGAAAAATTATCTTCAATCAAAGGGGTAGATTTAGATAAAATTGTTGACCATACTACAAGAAATTTTAATAATCTTTTCACTAGTTAGTTATAAAATGACTATAAAATTTGTTATATTAGGTAGTGGTAGTTCAATGGGTGTTCCAAGAGCAGATGGATATTTCGGTAAATGTAATCCAAAAAATAAAAAAAATTACAGAACTAGATGTTCTTCTCTTATCAAGTTTTATAATGAGAATATTTTAATAGACACCTCTCCAGATTTAAGACAACAGTTAATTTTTAACAAAATAAAATCAATTAACAAAATTTTTTACACTCATTTACATGCCGATCAAACTCATGGTATTAATGACTTAAGACCTTTTTATTTAAATAATAAAAAGCAAATACCTGTTTATGCTGATGTAAAAACATCTAAATATTTATACACAACATTTAAATATTGTTTTAAATCATCTTATGGATACCCATCGACATTAATCCTAAAGAATTTAAAAAAACAACATACTTTTAAAAATAAAAAGAAAAAAATTACAATTGTATCCATTCCAGTTAAGCACGGTAATATTGATAGTATTTGTTACTTGATTAACAAAAAACTAGCTTACGCTAGTGACATTAGTTTAATATATAAAAAAGATTTACATATATTTAAGAATCTTGATTATTTTATTGTGGATTGTCTATGGGAAAGAAAACACTCTGCACATTTTAATTTAGAGCAGGTATTAAATATTATTAGTATAATTAAGCCAAAAAAGACAATCTTGACAAATATGCATACTGACCTTGATTATGATAAACTTAAAAATTTACTTCCAAAAAATATAGTGCCTGGCTTTGATGGGATGACTATAACTTTATAGAATTGTTTCTATCTCTTTAATAATTTTTTCAGATAAAGGGTCTACGAATGAGTTAAAAGTTTTTTGGACTTTTCCACTTTTATTTATTAAAATTTTGTGAAAATTCCACTTTGGAATAGTTGATCTACCAAAGTTATCCTTTGCCCAAGTATAAATTTCATGTGAATTATCACCTTTAACATCTACCTTATGGGTTATAGGAAAAGTAATATTAAAATTTGTTTCACAAAAGTTTTTTATTTCGCTATTTGTTCCTGGTTCTTGACCACCAAATTGATTAGAAGGTATCGCTATTATAACAAGACCACTATCAGCATATTTTTCATACAGTGTTTGTAGACCATCATATTGTTTAGTGAATCCACATTTACTAGCAACATTAACAAGTAAAATAGTTTTGTTTTTGTATTGGTTTAAATCAAGCTCTTCTCCACTAATATTTTTAATTTTCAAATCAAAAAATAGTTTATCGTATTTAGATTCTACTTTACCAAAAAAAGAAAACATAATAAGTATTGTATAGACTATTAAATAATATCTTTTAAACATAATTATTTTTTAGTAGTGAGTAATAACAAGAAATAACCAAATAATGTTGATAATAAAGATCCAGTTAATACACCAATTTTAACCCCATCTATATACTGCGTATTTTCAACAAAAGCTAAATTTCCAACAAATAAACTCATAGTAAAACCAATACCTGTTAAAATTGAAACACCGTATAAACTCATCCAAGTAGAATTATCTGGCATTTGTGCAACTTTGAGTTTTACTGAAACATAAGAAAATAACATGACACCTAATTGCTTACCAACAAACAATCCCATAAGTATTCCAAGAGGAACAGGTAGCATTAGTGATGATAATGATAAACCATCTAATGATACACCTGCATTTGCAAATGCAAATAATGGCATAATCATAAATGCAACATATGGGCTAATTGAATGTTCAATTTTTATTAATAATGAAAAATCTTTATCTTTTTTTCTATGAGGTATTATTGATGCAAGAAGAACGCCTGCTATAGTTGCGTGTATTCCAGATTTATATGTAAAGTACCACATAAAAATTCCAATTAAAAGATAGCCTGGAAATTTCTTAACACCAAATTTATTCAAAATAAGTAAAAATATATAGGAAATTAAAATCAAACTTAAATAACTAATACTTAAATCACCCGAGTAGAAAAACGCTATAATAAGTATCGCTCCGAGATCATCAATAATAGCCAAAGCGGTTAGAAAAATTTTTAAAGAAATTGGTACTCTAGATCCTAATAGAGAAAGTATTCCTAATGAAAAAGCAATATCTGTAGCAGATGGGATTGCCCAACCATTTAAAGTTTCTGGATTTTTAAAATTTATAAAAATATAAAAAAGGGCAGGAACTAACATTCCACCTACAGCTGCAATTATTGGTAATAGTGCTTTTTTAAAGTTTGATAATTCCCCTTGAATAAATTCTCTCTTGATTTCTAGAGTTACAAAAAAGAAAAAAATAGCCATAAGAGCGTCATTTATCCAATGATGAACTGAAAGCTTTAAACCAAAGGTGTTTACACCAATAAATAAATAATATTCCAGTGTGTTAAAATATAACTCTCTAAAACTTGAATTGCTTACAATCAATGCAATTACAGCTGCGATCAATAATACCAAACCACTGGCAGCCTCTAATTTAAAGAACCATTTAAATGGTTTTGATAAATTTTTAATCATAATTTATTTGAACAAATCTTTTAAAAATAACATTATGTCTTTTAATGTTTCATATAAATTATAAAGAATTATTTCTATATTTGGTATTACTAGGGTTATTGAAGATTTAAAAGTATCTAATATAATAATTAGAGCAATTACAGATATTATAAAAACTAAAATTAAATTTAAAAATTTATACTTAGATTTAATATTTTTTTTTTCAATTGTGGTTTTATTTTTAACTTTATCTTCATCGTTAGAATTTTTTGTTAATTCAATTTTATTATTTTTTTTAACTACACTTTTTACATCTTCACCAGGAATAAATTTCTTAGTTTCTTGTATAGTTTTGTCAATTTCATTATTTTTTATAAAAAACCACTTATTATTACATTTGCTACACTGTAGAAGCCTTCCTTTTTCAGGTATTAAACTTGAGTTTATTTCAAATTTTTTTTTACAACTAATGCAACTAATTATCATAATTTCTTATATAGCAGATTCTTAAAAAAATAACTTGTTTTAGATGATCTTTATGCTTTGAAAATATTAATATGTACTGTAATAGTACATCAATCGGGGCGTAGCGCAGCCTGGTAGCGCATCTGGTTTGGGACCAGAGGGTCGCAGGTTCAAATCCTGCCGCCCCGACCATTAATTA
>Ga0115000_10005287_pt1 | contig 10382 bp, 10 predicted proteins | sample ArcticOcean_MG_C_6_FD_89690 | JGI IMG/M metagenome (GOLD analysis project Ga0115000, IMG submission 89690) | Marine microbial communities from western Arctic Ocean - ArcticOcean_MG_CB8_128 | ecosystem: Environmental > Aquatic > Marine > Oceanic | place: Arctic Ocean: Canada Basin | collected... | reverse complement strand
TGAAACATTTCTCTTGGCAGATGAGGCAACAAGATGGATAGAAGCTAGGGATAAAGAAAAACCATTTTTTCTCTATATGCCTTTCTTAGCTCCTCACACTCCACTTGAGGCGCCAGACGATTTAGTAAAAAAATATGCTGATCTTGAGGATAAAAGAGAGCTTACTCGAAGTCTTTCCATTGATCGCACTAGAACACTCAATGGATTCTCTCCTAGCGCTAGACCGATGTATGCAGCAGTAGTTGATGGTTTAGATCAAGCTATTGGACAAGTTATGGATATACTTTCGGCAGAAGGCATAGAGGAAGAAACAATAATTTTGTTTAGTAGCGATAATGGTGGCGCTGCTTATGCGGGTGGTGGTGCTGATAATTTTCCTTTGCGAGGAGGCAAGGGGGATACTTATGAAGGGGGAATCAGAGTGATTGCGGCAATGAAATGGAAGGGGAAGATCGAAGCTGGCTCTAAATTTTCTTCAATCATGACGGTAATGGATGTTTTTCCGACTCTTGCAAGTGCTGCAGAGGTTCCCATGCTAAATACTAAGGAAATTTGGGGGAGAGATATGTGGCCGGGAATGCGCGACTCTGATGAGATAAAACTATCCAAAAATGTGTATTTTGCATCTGAAACTCCGAACTACGGAGAATTCCATACGACTGTTTTTAACGACAAGTGGAAACTGGTTCAAGTTATTACAAGCTCCCTTCTTGAAATCAATGTAAACAATCAACTATTTGATATCAACAATGACCCTAATGAATATAAGAATCTTGCAAATAAGTATCCAAAACTTGTAGAGATGATGGCTGATCAAATTAGAAAATGGCGAGCTTTACATCCTATTTCTGGTATCAGAGCTCAACTCGTTCCTCCACCAGGATGGAGAGCACCAAAGGATTGGACCAGTTACACTATCCCCCTTGAAGAGCTTCAAGATGACGCATCTCTTGGATTTGGTTCTCATGCCCATCAAATTTTAGACTTTCTTATTAAAGACCATGGTCGGATCATTTACGATTGTAAGCCAGGAGACTGGGAGAGAGGAAAATGTAAGACTCCTGAGCAGCCAAAAACTCATAAACATTAATGCTTAAAATATTACTAATTATCTTCTTGATATCCATTCAATCTCTTTCTGCTAGAAATATTCAGGAAACCACCTTTTCTTATTGGAGCAAACCTGATGTTGAGGTTTATTACTCCGCACCCGCAAGCATTACGGAAAATACTAAAATTATGTTTATTATTCATGGGGCCTCTAGATCAGCTGACTCATATTTAAATGATTGGTTGGCTCTTTCGGAGGGTAGGGATGTTCTTCTTATTGCACCTAAATTCTCTAAACAATTTTACGATGACTATGCATATTTAATGAAGACCAATAAAAGGGGAAAGAGGATTCGTGATGCCTCGCTCGATCTTGACTCCTCTCTTGGAGAGCTCTTTGATTTTTTTTCCTCTAAATTCAATCTTAAAACTGGAGATTTTAGACTTTATGGCCATTCTGGTGGTGCTCAATTTGTGCATCGTTACCTACTTTTAAGCAATGAAACTAGAATCGATAAGGCTGCAATGGCCAATGCCGGGTTTTATACTTTTTTAAATACCGCTGTTCAATACCCATTTGGCATTAAAAATATGAATATTTCCGAGGATCGTCTGAAATGGTTTTTAAGTCTGAAGGGTGGAATCTTTCTTGGTGATCAAGATAATAATCCTCGGCATAAAGGTCTACCCAATATGCGAAAAGCTAAAAAACAAGGAAAACATAGGCTGCAACGAGGAACAAATTTTTTTAATGATTTAGTAGAATTGGGTGTTGAAAAAAATCTTCCCTTTAGGTGGAGATATCAGATTGTTCCAGGGGTGTCTCATGAGAATGTTGGCATGAGCATGGCTGCAGCAGAATTCTTACTAGAAGATCTCTAGCATGTATTGTTTTTAATAAACTCTTCGGCCTTCTTAAAAATTCTTTTCTTTCGTTCAGGGTCCATTTTATCCAGCGACCTTATCATTAAACCCAGCCTAGGATTGCTTGCAAAAAAATCACGATTATTTTCTATAAATCTCCAATACAAACCATCTACAGCATCGCACCATTCTCCTTTTTTGTAATTGGACATTCTGAGCATGTAACTTGAACCGCAAATATAAGGTTTGGTTGAAAAGATGCCTCCGTCAGCATAAGTTCCCATTCCATAAACGTTAGGTACCATTACCCAGTCGGCAGAGTCCACATACATCTCCATAAACCATTTGTAGATTTCATTTGGGTTTAGACCTACAAGATTCATCATATTTGAAATAATCATTAATCGGTTTATATGATGGGTATAGCCATACTTTAAAGAATCTTTAATAGCATCATCAAGAGGAGGAATACCAGTAGTCCCATCGTACCAACTGCTAGTCAAGCTCTTATTGTGTGACCAGAAATTGGCATCTTTGTATTGAGGCATATTCTCCCAATAGACACCTCGAATAAACTCTCTCCAGCCCAGTATCTGTCTAACAAAGCCCTCCAAGGAGTTCAGAGGAATATTCCTTTCTGGTTTATTGTATTCAGAGATTGCATCAACTATGCATTCCATTGGGTCCAATAAACCTGAATTAAGATAAGGAGCCAATAGGGAATGAAATAATATCGAATCATCCTTATCAATTGCATCTTGAAAGGTGCCAAATAAACTTAAGCACTCTTTAATAAAAAAACTTAATCTTTCTTTTGCAGCATCGTGAGTAACTGCCCAGTTGAATTCCTCCAATGATCCTAATGAATCTGGGAAACAATTTTCTACCTCAACCATCACTTGAATCGTTAGGGGGTCCTGAATCGATTGCTTTCTTATCGGGGGAGCTTGCTTAAGTTTGGAGATACTTTGCTGATTTTCCTTGTCATAATTCCATTTGCCTCCCAAGGGTTTTCCATCCTCCATCAGTAAATTGTATTTCTTTCTTAACCAGCGATAATAATATTCTTGCACCAAGGATTTTCTATCTTTAGCCCAATCTGAAAAATCTTCAATAGAATCAATGAACTTTGTATCCTGATGTATTTCAATAGTGATATTTTTTTTTGAGCCAAAAAACATTAACTGAGTAAGCGTATTGTGATCGCTTGGTTGAGTAATATGAATCACATCAAATCTTTCTGAATCATAAATATTTTGTAACTGACTCATAAAGTCCAGTTGATGATTTTTTGAAATCTTGATGTGAATAATATTCGAATATTTTTTTGCAAGCTCCTCTTTCCAATGCCTCAATGCAGAGATTAAAAAAGCGATTTTTTGTTTATGATGATTTATCTGGTAGAAGGTATCGCATGGCTCATAAACCAAAAGAGTGTCTTCTGCACTTAGGTGCTGAAGAGCTTTATTATTTCTAGCCAAATCGTCTGGTAGAATTATCCCAAGTTGTTTCATAGATCATTGCTCACTAAATCATCGGCCAATTTTTTGCCTGATAAAAAAGCTGATTCTATCCTGGGTGATATGTTCCAGTCACCAATTGCAAATATATTATTTTTTAACTGCACATACTTTTGATCAGAGTTTGATCGGCTGCATTGAGCATATTTCCATCTAAATGTACTGGAATCCTGAACTGTTATTTCCTGTCCAAGTAATTCTTGCATTCCTTCAGATGCTAATTTAATAAGTGCTGCATCTTGCTCGCCAAGCATCTTCTTACTTGTTTCTGGAGAAAGCTGAACTACCCAAGTCTCATCCATCTCCGAGTTAAAAAACTTGCTAGAGCCTGCCCATGCAATGTTTTCATCTATAGATTTATAGGCATTGTGCTCAACTGTTTTGCTAAAGTTGGCTATGAGTCCAACTGCTATGCATGGCTCAAAAATAACTTCTGGAATTACTGAAAAATTTAGGATCTCCTGAGATTGAGGAAGGGGAAGGGAGGAGATCAAAATATCAAATGGGACTTTGAGACCACTTTCAAAGTGGGCTATGTTGTTTTGATCATCAACTTCCATGCATTTATCCTCAAAACTAATGCTCAATTGCTTGGCAGACTCTTTGATTAGCGAATGCATGCCATTTGGATGAATAAAATAGTTGGCTGTACTTACCTCACTGTCAGTAGCGCAATCAAAAGCCGAGCCAATGAACCGTTTGGCACCATTTCTTTTTAAGAATTCTTCAAATGCTGGATTTCTGCTTGTGCAAAATTGCGCTCCAAAATGGAATTTCGTTTGGAGAAATCTCTTAGCGCTGAGCCTTCCGCCAACCCCTCTAGATTTTTCATAAAGCTTGACCTGAAAGGAATCTGACAGATTTTCTGCGCAAGCAATCGCACTCATTCCAGCGCCCAAGATTACGACCTTTGGTATTTTTTTCACCGCTATAGGTTATTTTTGAAGACGACTCCATCCTTCATTACAAAGCTAACTCTAGAAACAGAAGATATATCAGTTAATGGGTTTGTTTCTAGGGCAATAATATCCGCCAACATCCCAGGTTTTATTTGACCTAACTGATCTTGCACCCTTAAGAGTTTAGCGGTTTCAATCGTTGCACTCTTTAGCGCTATGGCTGCAGGCATACCTCCATCAGTCATTAAGATAAATTCTTGCCAATTGTCACCATGGGCTGAAACGCCAGAATCAGTTCCAAATGCAATTTTAACCCCTGCTTTGTAGGCAGCATTAAATGTAGCTTGAATTTGAGGACCAATTTTCTCCGCTTTTGGTTTTACCAATGCAGGAAAGAAATTAGGAATCTTTGCTTTTTTTGCAACCCAATTCCCAGCCATAATTGTTGGAACATAGTAAGTACCCTTGGCTTTCATGAGCTCCATAATCTCTTGATCCATGTATGTGCCATGCTCTATTGAATTGATCCCTGCGTTTACTGCTCTGCGCATTCCCTCTTTTCCATGCGCATGAGCTGCTGTCCACAGACCATAGTCATTTGCTGTTTCTATGATTGCAGCAAGCTCCTGATCAGTGAACTGTGGATTTTCACCAGATTTGGCAACGCTAAGGACTCCACCAGTTGCAGTAATTTTAATGCCGTCTGTGCCATCTTTATATCTTTGTCTCACTGCTTTAACGGCTTCCTCGGGACTGTCTATAACTCCTTCCTCTGGAGAAGGGGGAGAATAGTCATGTTTGGACATGCCATTTGTTGGATCTCCATGACCACCTGTTGTTGCAATTGTTTTACCAGAAGTGAATATTCTAGGGCCAACTATTAGGCCTTGAGAGATTGCTTGTCTTAATGCGATAGTTTCCATCCCACCGTCACCAAGGTTTCTTACGGTTGTAAAACCGGCCATTAAAGTTTTGGTTGCAGCATTTGCAGCGAATAAAGCTCTAAATTCTGGTTCGCTCTTAGCAGGCCTTTCTGCTTTTGGAACATATTCTTGAGCTAGGTGAACGTGCATGTCCATAAATCCAGGTAAAACATATGAATTTTTTAAATCAAGAACGACATCATTCTTCTTACCCTTTGCGTATCCCTTTGTTACAGAGTGAATTTTATTAGCTGAGATAGTTACAGTTACCGCTTTGCTTATTTGACCATTGCTCACATCAATTAAATTGCCAATATGAAGTAAAGTATCGGAAAAAATAGATGTAGAAAGTGCAGCCAACAGTAATAAATTAATTTTCTTCATGATTCCTCTTTAAAAAAAGTTACTAGCTTATTAACAATACTATTTTTCATTCAGACTTAACAGAATTATCGCTTTGGGAAATAGAAATAGTTACAGTTGAATTATCTTTGACTCTAGCTCATTGCCATCTCTATCGTTGATCGAAAGGGTAATTGTATTTTTGCTTGGCTCAATATTAAGAATTCCAAAGTTAATTTGGGGATATGTAGCTCCAAGTAGAAGCGGGTCAGTTTCAATATTTTGTGAAGCACCTTTATTTAGTGCCGAGGCAGTTAATTCAACAAAGTTACCTTTTTGATATAGACCAGCTCTGTGTCTGTCTCCAGAGATTGCAAGAACTGTTTTATTTGCTGCAGACTTTGTAATCCTTGCTAATAATTTTTTTCTATCAAATGTAAAGTTTGACCATTTTTCATAGGGATGATTTGTGGCTAAAATTTGTATGGATGACAAAATAATAATGACATCTGCCTTGGAATTTTCTAGGACATTGTCAAACCATTCCCACTGATTTTCTCCAAGTACTGTTGCTGATGGCTCTGTGTTTGGTAGATATCCATTTTTTTTACCCATTAACTTAGATCTGAAATATCTAGTATCAAGTCCAATAAATTGAATAGTCTTACCTTCTATAATTTGCGATTCCTCAAAATAAATGCCTTCTCTCTCGCTTCGAAGGTCTTCTTTTGGAATGTCCCAAAAATCTAGAAAAAGCTCTTGTGCCTTCTCTTTATTATCAAAATCCCCGCCACCATCATTTTTTCCATAATCATGATCATCCCATATGGCCAGGACTTTCTTTTTTTTCAGCCATAATGGGATTTTATTATTTTGTTTTGCGTAGGCTCGTTTTAATTTATCTAACTCCCCTGATCTATGGTCACCATAGACGTTATCACCCAGAAAAATAAAGCCATCAATATTTTTTTTCTTGATAGCATCCCAAATGGGCTGATCTAAATCTTGATCTAAGCATGAACCCAAACCATATTTATATGCGTAAGTGTTGCTAGAGATAAAAATAAAAGAAAAACAAACCAAAGATAAAGTTTTATTCATAGTGTTATTATATGTTCTTAAGAACCTTATCCAAGCATGAAAGCTACATTATTACCTCTTTTCATTTTTCTCCTTACAGCATGTTCCCCAAGCAATAGCTCAACTGCAAACAACCTCAGTGATTTTATAAAAGCAGATTACTCTCATCAGCAATCTTTTTTAGATTGTGAGCTGCTTCCCGATCAAAACCTAAGCTCAGTAGAAAGGTTTATTCCTAAATTGGTAGAAAGACTTAATCAAATTCGAGACAGCGATGATGAGATGCTTTTTCTTTTTCCAATCCAAGACAACAATCTGAGCATTTCTAATTTTAAAGTTGTGCTAAATCATAAAGATGCAGTTTTAAAAGAAGAGATGGCTAGCACCCTAAAAGATTTATCTTTTGATCAAATTGCTGCTTGTGGCAACAAAAAATCTGATTCTTACGGGCGCGTTAGCTTGATGTCTTATTTGCCGAACTCAAACACCCTTGTTGTTGAGGTGATGGAATGTAAGTATTTAGAAGGCTTTAATTACGCGACAATGAAGCTTGTTTTTGAAGAATTTATTGATGCTGTAATAAAGTTTGATAAAGACATTACCATTGTTTACTCAGAAAGCCTCGAAGACACATCTAACTTTAGATGGTTCAATACGTTTGAATCTATGGAAGATAGAAAAGTTTTCCTAGAAGCTTGGAGGGCATTGGTTGTTAGTGGAGAGATGCAGACTCTATTCCTTGAGCAGTCTATTTGTGAATCTTCAAATCTCTTTAAAAGTTACAAAATTATTTAATTTTAAAGGCGAGTAAATTTTTCCATTTGATCTGATAGTTTTTTAATACCATCGCTTACTGTGTCCAGAAGCATAAAGGGAAAAATTGCATGGATCACGCCAGCAATGCTCAGCCAAAAAAGTTTTGCCGATACTATAATTACGCGAAAGGCGTGAGAAAAATATCTCTTATCTGCTTTTTTTAAGTGTTGAAAGTCAAACCACATAACTAAATTTTATATCATTTTATGTAAGATTTCTGTCCATTATTTAAATTTTAACGATAGATAAAATAGTTTCTCTTGGAGAACTTGGTGTAAAATGTTTTTTCCAAAAATGCGGCATTAGTATAATGGCTAGTATATCTGCCTTCCAAGCAGATGGTCCGAGTTCGAATCTCGGATGCCGCACCATTTTTATTTAATTTACAGTATTGATTGTTCCTTGGGTGTTAAAATTAGTTAATGAAAATTAAGAGCGTTAAAACTGCTATTGGCAATTTCAATTCTATTTATAGTGAAGCTGGTCTAGTGAGACTGGAATATATAGAGCATGAAATTCCCTCATATCCTTCTGATCAACGGCTACAGAAATACCTTAATTCCTTCTTTGAAAGCGCTAAATCAAAAAACTTACCATTGCTTGATTTACAAGGCTCATATTTCCAATTAAAAGTCTGGCATGCTCTTTGTGCAATTCCACGTGGGTCCACGATTTCTTACAAAGATCTTGCGGGAAAAATTGGTTTACCAGGAGCATCAAGAGCTGTTGGCACGGCATGCAGACTCAATCCGATTCCTCTTTTTATTCCTTGCCATAGAGTCATTAAAAAAGATGGATCAATTGGAGAATTTGCTTTAGGAGTAAAGAATAAAAAATTTCTTTTAGAAATGGAGGCTACATGAGTTCCCATGACATTATTGTCTCCAAACTTAATGAAGCTATTAAAGTAGAGAATCTATTTTTAGATAATGAAAGCTTCATGCACAATGTTCCAGCGAACTCTGAAACCCATTTTAAACTTGTGATCGTGTCCAATGACTTTATTGAATCATCAAAGGTCAAGCGCCATCAGACTATTTACAATGCTTTAACGGATACCATGAATAAAATACATGCTTTGTCTATTCAGGCTTTTACAATTGATGAGTATCTTGCGAATCCCGTTCTACTAAAATCACCAGATTGTGCAAATAAATCTAGCTAATTATGAATAATCTTTCTAATTTTATTATTTCAAAACCTTTAATTGTTATGGTTCTTATTGTTGGGTTATTTGCTGCTACTTCTGGAGGCCTTCAGAATTTTAAATTAGATGCTTCTTCTGATGCCCTAGTTATTGAGGGGGATGAAGCCTTTAAGATTTATAGAGAGACGGGAGAGGTATTTGGGAATTCAGATTTTCTCATTGTTACCTTTACCCCGAATGCAGATTTATTTTCCGACGAATCTTTGACAACAATTAAGTCACTTGAGCAGTCCATAGAAAAACTGGAAACAGTGGAGTCAGTCTTATCTATTTTAGACGCCCCAATTTTCTTCCAACCTAAAGTTCCTTTAGCAGATCTAATGGATAATCTCAAAACGTTGGAAACTGATGGTCTGGATATTATCGCTGCCAAAGAAGAAATCCTAAATAACCCAGTTTATAAAGAACTTATCATTAGCCCATCTGGTTCGACGACAGCAATGCAGATCACTCTCAGGGAAAACCCTATTTACAGAGCCCTTATAGACAAGAGATACGAGTTAAATGAATTACCCGAATCCATTGCCAATACTACAACAGAGTTAAAAAAGATTAATAAAGAAATTTCAATCATTAACGATAAAGAATCCTTGCAAAGAGCGCTATTAATTTTTCAAATTAGAGAATTATTATCAGAATACTCTGCTTCAGGCGTGCTATTTCTAGGTGGCGCATCAATGATAGCAACTGACATGATGAGTTTTATTAAGTCAGATCTTGCAGTCTTTGGGGTTGGAGTGGCCCTTGTGTTCTGCTTGATGCTTTTCTTGTTTTTTCAAAATGTATGGTTTGTGCTTTTACCTCTTACCAATGCATTAATTACCACTGTTTTTACCGCCAGTATTTTAGGATTAATGGATTGGAAAATTAGTGTAATTTCTTCAAATTTTATTGCATTACTTTTGATTCTAACGATCTCGCTAACGGTGCATGTCTTAGTAAGGTTTATTGAGGTCTCAAAAACTGTCACCTCATTGGATGAAGCAATGAATATAACCTTGAATCAAATGGTTATCCCATGCTTATTTGCAGCTTTAACTACTGGAATTGCTTTCTTATCTTTGATGATGGGTGATATTAAGCCAGTTATAGAGTTTGGAAAAATGATGTCGGTTGGCATGTTTTTTGCTTTTATTTTTACCTTTACGTTTCTTCCAGCAGCAATGAAGCTGCTAATTAAATCCACTCCTGACGATTCCTCTGGTTGGATTAATAAAATACCACTGCAACTGGCGAATTTTACATTGTCTCAGGGGTCTAGAATTGCTGTTTTTTTTCTGATTACTTTTTTTGTGATGACTTATGGCATTTCAAGGCTAGAAGTTGAAAATAGATTTATTGACTACTTTTCGCCAGAAACTGAAATTTATCAAGGCATGCTGTTGCTTGATCAGGAGCTTGGTGGCACTGCAACATTGGAAATACTAATTGATCAGCCGCCTCAGCAGACCTTTGAAGATCTTGAGTTGATTGATGATGATCTCTTTGAGGACGATTTGTTTGCAGACGATTCTAGCAAGGCTTCTGGCTATTGGTGGAATGCCACTTCTTTGGCAAAGCTTGAAGAGATTCATGATTACCTGGACTCTATTCCAGAAATGGGCAAAGTCTTAAGTGTTGTGAGTGGAATTAAATTAGCAAGAATGATTAACGATGATCAAAACCTTAATGATCTAGAGCT
>Ga0115000_10005286_pt1 | contig 10384 bp, 11 predicted proteins | sample ArcticOcean_MG_C_6_FD_89690 | JGI IMG/M metagenome (GOLD analysis project Ga0115000, IMG submission 89690) | Marine microbial communities from western Arctic Ocean - ArcticOcean_MG_CB8_128 | ecosystem: Environmental > Aquatic > Marine > Oceanic | place: Arctic Ocean: Canada Basin | collected... | reverse complement strand
TCGTCGTCTTCGTCGTCGTCATCATCATCATCTTCATCATCATCATCCTCGTCGCTCTTCGTCGTCTTCCTTCCGTTCTTCTTCTTCTGTTTCGAACCACCGCGGCCAAACGAGGACGACGACGCCTTTGAAGTCGAAAGCATTTCTCTCCCATCTTCCTCCTCCGCGCGTTCCACTAACCTCTCGTAACTCTCTTTCGCCATATTCGCAAACTGTCTCGCCCCGCTGAGTTCGTACCAAATCTCTCCTCTCTTTTCTTTCGGCGCGCCGAACGTTCTCACCGTTTTTTCTAACAGTTTTCCTTTTCTCGCCTTGACTGCTTTCTTCCATCGCTTCCCGTAGAGAAAGTCGTCGTCGTCTAATGCTGTTCTTTCGGACGCCCACGCAGCGATAGAAATATCGCGCGCGCATTGAGCGAGTTCGTTCGTCTCCCAACACATGTTGAGATGATTTTGCTCTTTCGTTCTCTTCTTCTTTTCTTCGTCGTCGTTTCCTTTGACACCATTATTTGTAACAGAAGCAAACCGGAAATCGTACCGACGGAACCCGTAAAAATCTTTCGAATCATCATCATCATTTTCATCGGGTGTTTTGGACGGTCGTCGTGCTCGTTTCACCGGCGTCGGTGGTAACGGTTTGACGAACACTGAAGAGGATGCTACCACCGGGTGCGAGCGAAGCGTATTCGTCGTCAAAGTCGTCGTTCCATTATTATTACTATTATTCGTCGTGAGTGTTGTTGGTTGCTTTTCGTCTCTCATTTTTTTTCTCATGAGTTTTCTGAGGAATTTTTAGACGAGACTGCCAGTGTGTTTTGTCTCTCTCTGTGTGTGTGTAAAGCTGAAACGAATAATTGTTCTCACGCTTTGTCTCCCCCGTGAAGGCAAAAACACACAGTTTGTGTGTTCGTTTGTTCTGGTTTTTTGTCGTTTCGTTCGTCGCGCGGGTTCGTTATTATTTGTTTGATCTTGTTGTACTCTCATCATCACATGCGACATTTGAGCACCCAAACATCACCACAAAAAACACAGACGTGTCTTCTTCTCCACGTATTATCCACACGAGAAATCATGCAAGCGTGCCAATCATCATCCATCTTTACCGCGCGCAGATGCGTCTTGTCTGCGGCCAAGAGACAACAAATGAAGAAGCAAAGAATCTCAACAACAGTTAAGGCGCAAGAGTTTATCGCGACGGATAAAGCGCCCGCCGCGGCTGGGCCGTACTCGCAAGGCATCAAGGTATATCGTTTGATTGGATTGATTTCTCTCGTTTTGTTTCTTCTTCTCATTCGTCGTCGTCATCTCTCGAGAATAATAATAATAAAGCTCGTCGTTTTGTTGTGTGAGGAGTGAGAGAGGAGCGCGTCGTCCGCGCGTTCTCTTCGTTGTTGTTGGTCGAAAACTCGAGCAGTTTAGGAGGCTCTCTCTTCCGCGCGCGAGTATTGATTGGTTTTTTTCTCTCTTTCTTACTCACTCTTTTCACTCTTTTCATCTCTCTCTTTTCTAGTCTGGCGGCCTCCTCTACACGTGCGGCTGCGTCGCGTTCGTCCCGAAAACCATGGAAATCGTCGAAGGCGGCATCGAAGCAGAAACGAGACAAGCGTTGACGAACATGGGCGAGATTTTGAAAGCCGGCGGTTCTGACTTTTCCAAGGTTGTCAAGACGACCATCTTCATCACGAACATGGCGGATTTCCCCAAAGTGAACGCTATTTACAGCGAATTCTTCAACACCCCGGGACCGGCGAGATCTACGGTTGGCGTCGCGTCTTTGCCAAAAGGTGGTTTGATTGAAATCGATGCCATCGCGGAGTGCTGAACGAGACGAGAATAAGAACAGAGAACGACGAGATTCGCGACGACGAGATTCTTTCTTTAGACGAGAAGAAAAGAATCAGGTTTGAGGAAGTCGCACGGACGGACGACAGCGCATCAACAATTTAACATTAACATAGCAAATACTTAGATATGGACTTTCTGTGTGATTACGAATCGAATAATTCGTTATTTATTCTTCATCGTATTCTTGTTCTTATTTACGCGGTGTTAGAGCGGTGTTGTCGATATTTTTCTGTTTTCTCTAATCATGCTAATGGAGCGATTTCTCTCTAAAAAGAGCTCTCGAGTGCTTTAACGAGAAAATCTGAATTCGTTTAACAAAATCATCACAAAAGTTCGCGTGCAAAACACACCGGCGCGGACGTAGTAGTATATTTTCAGCGACTAAATCACACGAAGAAAATGCCGAGAACACCCATGGGTAGAGGCGGTGGCCGAGGTACGCGTCGCGTCGAGTGATGCACACTTTTTTTTCGCGCTGATTTTGCCGCTTTCGTCTTGGGCTCGAATCGGCGGCGTGCAAATTTTGGTCGTTAATTTGGAAAACGATTCGCTCCGAGAAAGGACACGCGCGAAGCGTCGATGCTCTTTTCGATGAGTATAATGGATGGCGCGCGCTTTGATTGATACGATTTTATCTTTAGATTGATCGTGCGCTCGGTCGGTGATGATCCGCGCGCGCGTTTTACGACGACGACGACGGGGGCATTTGTTTTTTTAATTCTCTCTCCCGTGCTCTCCCTCCTCTCGTTGGCCGTTTCCTCTCGTTCTTTGGTGGAGACTAATAAATATCTTCTCTTCTCTTTTTTAACCCTATGCAATAATAAAACACAGGTGGCGGAGGCAGAGATGGCGGCAGAGGTGGCGGCAGAGGACGGGGCGGTCCGGGCGGTCGCGGCGGAGGCAGAGGCGGCAGAGATGGCGGCAGAGGTGGTCGCGGCGGCAGAGATGGCGGCAGAGGTGGTCGCGGCGGCGGCATGAAGGGTGGCTCCAAAGTGGTCGTCGAGAAGCATCGCCACGAAGGAATTTTCGTCGCCAGAGGGAAAGAAGACGCGTTGGTGACGAAGAACTTGGTCCCGGGCGATTCCGTGTACGGCGAGAAACGAATTTCAGTGGATGAAGCGGACGGAGGCAAAACCGAATACAGAGTGTGGAACCCGTTTCGCTCGAAAGTCGCCGCGGGTATTCTTGGCGGTTTGGATAACGTGCACATCAAACCAGGGACGAAATTATTGTATTTAGGCGGTGCATCCGGGACGACCGTTTCGCACTGTTCCGATATCGTCGGTCCGAACGGTTTGGTCTACGCGGTTGAGTTTTCTCACCGTTCAGGGAGAGATTTAGTGAACATGGCGAAGAAGAGGACCAACGTGATTCCAATTATTGAAGATGCCAGACATCCGCAAAAGTACCGCATGTTAGTTGGTATGGTTGATACTATCTTTGCAGATGTCGCACAACCAGATCAAGCGAGAATCGTCGCTTTAAATGCCCAATACTTTTTGAAACAAGGCGGTAACTTCATCGTCAGTATCAAATCGAGTTGTATCGATTCCACGGCGGCGCCGGAAGCCGTGTTCGCCAGAGAAGTCAAAAAGTTGCAAGAAGATGGATTTAAACCGAAAGAACAGCTGACTTTGGAACCGTACGAAAGAGATCACGCGATTGTTGTTGGCGCCTACCGCGTTTCGAAGGACAAAAAGTAAAAGATATGTGTTTTTTATGAGCGTAATAAAAACAACATTAACAACAATAAACTTTAGTAGAGAATAAAGAGAGAAAGGAGAGCGACGCGAGAGAAGGCGCGAAAAGAAAGAGAGAGAGAGAGAGATTATATAGTAGTTTACCTGTAAGATACAAATTAATATAAAACACATAACACAAACTTCGCCGTCGCTTTTTTCTTCCACTTCTCTGTTGCTTGTTTGTTCTCTTCCCTTCAAACTTCTCCAATTTAATTTGTCCTCCACCCCTTTTTAATCGACGTCAAATCAATTCGCCAAACAACAAAACTGCTGAACCCCACACACGCACAAAGAAGAAGAAGAAGAACGAGGATAAGAAGGAAATATGGTCGTCCTCGATGTCCCTCTCATGCAGCGCTTCCAGCCCGGTCGTTTTTACAAAGACTCGACGTCCATCAACGGCCTCGATTTTCACGAATCGGAACCGATTTTAGTCTCCACATCGGACGACGATTCGATACACGTGTACAACACGGAAACCGGTCAACGGACGAAAACTTTATACAGTAAGAAATACGGGTGTTCGGGGGTTAGATTTACGCACAGTAGCGAAGCGATTTTGTACGCGAGCAAACCGAAAGGAGGAAGCGGAGATGAAAAAAAGGCGGCAGATGCCTTGGTGAACGACCACGCGGTGAGGTATCACTGCATACACGACAACACGTACTTGAGGTATTTTCGAGGTCACACCGATCAAGTGGTAGATATTAGCGTCTCTCCGAGAACCGATCAGTTTTTAACGTCCAGCGTGGACGGGACGACGAGAATGTGGGATTTACGGTCGCCGTCGTGCGCGGCTATTATAAAAATCCCAACCGGAGTCCCGAGAGCGCAGTTCGATCATCAAGGGTTGATTTTTGCCGCGACGGCATCGGTGAACGAGGTTGTGTTATATGACGTTAGGAACTACGAGCAAGGACCGTTCGTCTCGTTTACGGTAGATCCGGTGTTGAGTAAGTCGGGGGATCTGCCGACATACGGCGTGTCGACGATGAAGTTTTCCATGGACGGAGAGAGTATTTTGGTCATGTGCGGGGGTGTGATTCATGTGATCGATGCGTTCAACGGAGAGAAAAAGTTGAAACTGAAAGTTCCGGGAGCGGAGTCATCGTTGGTACCGTTAGAACCGACGTGGACGCCGGATGGTCAGTTCATTTTGTGCGCCGGCGGTGGGGATCAAAAGATTCACGTGTGGTCGGCTGGCACAGGAGTGGAATTAGAGCCGTGGAGAAATAGACACGCCGGTGCGGTTGCGTGTATGAAATGGTCGCCGAATACGGCGCTAGTAGCGAGTGGGTGCACAGAAGGAGGTTTAGCGAAGTATGTGCCGAGTAACGCGAAACGATAGAAAAATAAAAGGAGAGTTTTCTACTTGCGCAACGATTCGCAAATAATTTTTGCGCGTACTCGTTGTAATCGGTCACTCTATACTTCCCTAGGTAGCTGATGATGTTTAGTTCTTATCATTATCATTATTATTATTACACTGAGCACATGGTCGCGCGCGTTTCTTCTTTTATCTTCTCCGTTATGCGCTTTTTTACTTCCCGAACAACCCGCCGAACAACCCGCCGCTTTTGTTCTTCTTCTTCTTCAACTTTTGCTTCTCCTTCTCGAGATCTTTCTCGTCGACCCAGCCTTCCTCGGCATACGGCCCGCGCAAATCGAACCGTTCTCCGCCGTCAAACTCCGGCATTCCAAACGATGCCATTGGAAACGGAATCCCTCCTTTCACCGCCTCTTTCGACAACGCGTTCGCCGCTTTCGTATTTTCAGTCTTGATCTCCTCCATCTCTTTCTTGCTCAACGTTTTCTTCATGAATCCACTGACTTTCGCGCGTCTTTTGTTCGCCTCTTCGTCGATTCGGCCACCTTTTCTTCGCTTGGCGAGAATCTCTTGTTGTCGTTTGAACGTTTCGTCGCGTCCGTCGACGTCTTTGTTGTTTTGGAACCATCCTCCTGCGTTTGTTTTTAAGGTGCTCCCATCATCATCGTATCTTCGCCTCTCAAAGAGAATATGATTTTGATGGAAAATGAATCGATTCCTCTTCGTAGTATTCGCGCTGCGGACGCTGCTTTTGCAGTCGGAAACGCCTCCTCCTCCTCCTCCTCCTCGCGCACAACAATAACTGCTCCTCATCATCATCGTCGTAATAATAATACTACTCCTACTCCTGATGACAAGAGACAAAGTAATGCGTCGCAAGAATGAAGATATTTTTCCTCCCCTGGAAAGAAGGAGCGTCTTTATGTATAATGTTTGTGTATTTGTATTGATGTATATGTTGTCTACTACTACTATGCCATACTACTACTACTACTACTACTACTACCTGCTGGACTCTAAATCGACTCCCGAGGACTCGTTTTTTTCCGATGAACGGCGGAAAGACTTTTCAAGACGGACACGATGGCGACCGGGGAGACGTTCAGTCTGCACAACGCAATCACTCGGTCGCACATTTCCGAGGAGAAAAATTCGACGCCGGCAAGAGAGGCGAGCGTGCGCAAGCTTTCGTTGACTGTTTGATTTGATGTTGTTCCGCAAAAGCAGAGGTTTAATAATACGAAAGCGTGGTGGAAGAAGAGAGAGAGAGAGAAAGAGTTAGTTGTTGGGGAAAAGAATTCAAAAAGAAGAGAAAGAGAGAGAGAGAACAAAAGAACAACATTCTATCATCGAGAAAAAAGCAACAAAAAACGAGAAATAAAGACGACGATTTCACGAGCTCTTCTTACCTCGAGCTTTCGACGGCGTCTCTCTCTCTTCGTCTTCTTCTTCTTCGTGCATCATCATCATCTTTAGAAAGAAAGAGTTCTTTATGGTGTGAAATGTTAAACGAAAGAGACAAAGAGAGAGAAAAAAAAAGCGTTTAGGGTTTACATTGTACAAAAAAGGCTGGTACAAAAGAAAAGAAAGACACACAAAACAACGCGCACGTCGAGATGGCCGACGCTGAAGCTAAACCGGTGGTTGAATTCACCAAGGTACTACTGTTACAACAACGACGCTTTTTTTTGAGACTTTTTGCTTTTTTGTTGTGCTTTTGTTTTTTCTCTCTTCTCTCTCGTGTTGTGACGAAGAGGCGGCGACTTTGATGAGATGATGATCGTGTTTTTCTCTCTCGTCATCATCATCATCATCATCGGAATGAAAGACTCACGCACCTATTCTTCTTCCGTGTCTTCTTCTTCTCTGATGATGACAATAACAATAATACGAAATTTAACAGGATTTCCCGAAAAAAGACGCCGCCATTGCGGCTGGTTTCAAAGAAAAAGACGTCGCCAAAGTGTTCAAAGAGGGCGGTAAAAAAGGCGTCGAAATCGAAGGCGCCGCCGACATGTCTGGATTGACGTGCTTTTGCACGCGCATCCAAAACGCCAAAGGCGAGGTGAAACTCCTCGAAGTCGCCATGGAAGGGATGAATGCGATTCCAGACCCATCCGACGAGGAGGAAAGAAAAGGGTGCTCCGGGAAGATCTCCAAAATCATAATCTCCGAAAGCGAAGAGAAGGGACAAATCGCGATGGTGGCGTACGTCGCCGAAGAGACGAAGGACAAGCTGAACGCGAAGGATTGGTTGCAAGGCGTGTGCGATTCGGATTTGGGTGGTGGCGTCGGGGGAACCGTGGACGAAGGCGCGAATGAAACCTGGGCGACGGTCACGTGCAAGGAAGACAAGCAGAATTTTTACTTTTTGAAGATGAAGGATAACTGCTTGGGCGCTGCGATTGCGTATTTGAGAGAGAGAGATTTGTTCCAAGACGATTCGTCCTCGGAGGAGGGCGATAACCCGGCGGCGGACTTTGAGTGGTAAAGAATTTAACAATTCGCTTCGTCGTCGCAACGGAGAGAGAGAGAAAGAAAGAAAGAGAGAGACCTTTACGCTCGTAGTAGTAAAATCTTTAGTTTTGTTATTTCATCACAACAACAGAAACGTATTATATATTCGAGAACGAATCTTCTTTCTTTCATCATCCCCGTTGTTTTAATTCACAAATGCTTCACTCCAAATACCGACGATAATACGTAACAACACACTCGTTCTGCGACTCAATGCCACCACCTCAGACGCTCCAACTCGGTTCGTCCGAACACGCTACTTTCGGGTTGTCTTCTGAAACTGTTTCGGATGAAGTGTCGTTGCCGTACATCGACGCCGTTTCCGCGCACGAATTGAAAGCGGCGGAAATAATGGTCCAAGAAGAGGTAATTAGACTCCTTTGTTTTATTACGTATACTACGCGTTAGATACTACGAAACGCTCTCGTTCTCTCGCTGACTTCTTTCTCTTCTTCTTTATTATTGTTATTATTAAACACATCAGATGCGCCGGATGCCGAAACGCGAGAAGGACTACTTGGCGGATGTGCGAGCTTCAACCTCGTCTCGAGTCAAAGAAAAAGACTTCGCGTATTTAACGCCCGCTTTGATAGAGGATTACAAACGACGGTTCGAGAAGAACGAACCAAAGTTGAACCCGGATACGAGTCGGTACGAAGTTCCACCGCCTTCGGTGAAACACAAGACGAACGCGAGCAAATGGGAAGAGAGCGTCGCCAACGCGAAGAGTCAGTTGGAACACACGGCGTTGAGGATGCAAAACTTAGAGTTGATGCAAAAATACGCCGCGAACGCGTGGAGGAAACACTTGGAGGAGTTGGAAGAGGTGGTGAAGGAGCACGAAGGTTTAGTTCGAAAGGTGGACGATCAGTTAGAAATGGTGAATTCGAAGAGGAGGTTGTCCCAAGAGGAAGCGCAGGGACATTTGAGAGAATTGAACGACGAGTGGATTTCGATGACGAGGAAGTGCGCTTTGATAGAGGAGAAGTTGAGGCAAATGTAGAAAGACGAAGAGATTGGAATGCAATGATTCACCAATTTAGCATATACATATATATCTAGAAATACTATTTTGACTACAAACCTATTACCTACTTTTTAAAAACCTCTGTTAGAACTGAGCTCGATATCTGGGACACACGTGAAATACTGAATTCGAAGCACGCCGTCGTTGTTGTTGTTCTTGTTATCTCCTCCTTTTTCATCTTCTTCTTCTCCACAAAAGGCAAAAACGACGTTCTTCCTGGCCGCGTGCGCCATCCTCGTCACGGACGAACAACTCAACGGCGTCATCTTCTCCCCTCTCTCCAACACTCTCACCGTGAAATACGCGTGAAATAACATCGGATCTCCCGGATACGCCAAGTAATCACCACCAAACTTTGCCGCCGAGGTCATCGTGAACCCTTTCTCGTGTAAATCCTTGAACACCGCGCATTTATACCGATCAATTTTCGACATCTTCCTCCAAACTCTCTTCTCGTACGCCTCTTCCTCCTCCTCCTCGGGCGGCGCGTCGTCCATCTCGCTCGTGATTAACGGCAACACCACCGAGCTCGATCTCCCCAAAACTTGCTCCCAGTCTACAATTCTATCCCTATTATTGTTGCTTTTCTTCTTCGTTTCTTCTTCTTCTTTCTTCCTCTTGGGTACTACTTTCTGTTTCTTCTTCGCCGCTCCGCCCCACTGGCTTTTCTTGCTCGCTTTCATCGCTCTCAATTGATTCGTCGTCGTCGTCGTCTTAGGCTGCAAAAGCTCCCGTTCTTCCGCCTCCTCGTTCTCGCTCGAGTTCCTTTTCCTCTTTTTCGTTTTGAACCGTAGTCTCGCCCATTCGTTCTTTCTCAACACGTACACCTCCTCTTTGCTCAGTAGCACCGGTAACCCCCGAGTGGAATCTTGTTGCCGGTAGCCGGGTAAGGATCCGAGCAAAGACCCGACGATGCGATAGTTTTGCCGAACGATTTTGTACTCGTTTGCGTGCCAGAGTAACGCCTGTCCGTTGGTTTTCGTATCCTCGTCCTCGAGGTGGATTTCTACTCTCGCTTTTGCCTCGTTCTCGTCGTCCTCCTCCTCCATGTTGTGTTTGGATTTTGACGCATTTTGGCGGCATAAATAGTACTCGTCTTTGTTGTTGTTTCGTGAACGACGCGAGAAGACGACGGAGAATGTTCTTGTTCGGCGGGAAAAAGAAAGAAGAGAAGAAGTCATCGTCATCAACAAGTGCTTTCTCGATTACGAAAGCAGCGCGTCCGGAACACACCAAAAACGGCGCGCAATTTCTCGTCTCGAAACGACCCGCGCAACCGATTTCGCAAAAAGATTTAGAGGAATACCAACGCGAAGAGAAAGAAGGGAGAGAGGCGAAAGTGGTGCAACTCGTCGGGAACGCGTTGATTGTGATTTCGTTTATCGTGAATTGGTTCAAGAAGAAGAGAGACGCGCGCAAAAAGGAGGAGAAGAAGAAGAGAGAAGAAGAAGAAGAAGAAGAACTTAATTCGCCGACGATTGAGGAGCAATAGCCGTTTTGTTTCGATAGTACTATTCATCATCTCATGGCGGCTTTAAATGGCAACAACGCATTGAAAAACGCGCCTTTGTACGACCAGACGGTGACGTTTACTCACGGCGGTTTAGGACTCGGGTTTGGTTTCACCGGCGGTGGTAGTAGTAACGTTGGCGGCGGCGTCGAAGTGGAGAGTCAAACGACGCGAATAGGCGGCGAGAAAAGACGGGTGGAGAGTTTGAACGTCGAGCGGGCGACCGGGTTAGGCGGCGATTTCATCGACGTGGAGGAGGAGGAGTACGATGACGAGGATAAAGAACAGCATTTGATGACGATGAAGAAACGCGAGGAGAACGAGAGAGAGGAGGAGAAGAGGAAAGAGCGAGATTTGTTGGCCGGGAAGAGAGAAGGGAACGTCGGTAATGGTAACGACGACAGAAGGAACGATATA
>Ga0115000_10005284_pt1 | contig 10386 bp, 10 predicted proteins | sample ArcticOcean_MG_C_6_FD_89690 | JGI IMG/M metagenome (GOLD analysis project Ga0115000, IMG submission 89690) | Marine microbial communities from western Arctic Ocean - ArcticOcean_MG_CB8_128 | ecosystem: Environmental > Aquatic > Marine > Oceanic | place: Arctic Ocean: Canada Basin | collected... | reverse complement strand
TTCAATTTTTTACATTGACTATTGACATTTTCAATGTATCTGTTAAAATATTTCTCTCATTCCTTATATAACCTTTTTTCGTTTTCATCAATAAATCATAAGCTATGTTCATGTCATTTATTAAATCATAATTAGAATACAAAGATTCTATTAAACGAAAAAATGAATCTAGATTTTCCTCGGATTTTAAAAAATTAAATATATTATCTACATTATTTTTAACACACCATAAAACAAAACCATCTTTATAATACAATAATATACATTTTACTACATAATATGCAAATACATTTGTATTTTCTTTATAAAATAAAATCTTTAATGAATTGTTTGAACTAGTATTATTAACTATATTTTTATATTTTAAACCCATATGATCCAACACTTTTACACATTGGAATAAAGAAAATATTCTTTCAAAATGTAAACAGAAATCCAGATATAATAAAAAATCTTTCAAATTTGATTTATATTCTATTAGTTTTAATGAGCTAAAACAAGAATTTAATATACATGCCCACGTTTCTGTATATGATTCAAATAAATTATATTTACTATTAATATTTATCAAATTTCTAATTTTTCCATTTAATTTTTCTAAATGCATATTATTGAAATCTAAACATAATGAATGAAATGTCTCATGAATTAATACTTTAAACCACTCTTCTTCTCTGAATATTAATATCTCACCGTTTTTTATACATCCAATTGTTAATCCAGTATTACAATTTTTGGGACTTAATATATTAGTTAATTTGTCTGGTAGTTTTTTTTTAAAAGGTGTCAAATATAAACAATAAGCCAAAGATTCAATATTTTTTCTTTTCATAAACCCGAGTATAAAATTTAAAAATATAAATATATCGTCTATGTACGCATTATACTTTTCTAAATTATCAAGGTTCTCAAACAATAAAAATTTTAAGGTAACATTAACTCCTTGTATTTTATTTTTCACAATTAACAATTTCTTCGACTTTGCAATTATATACTCCTTTATTTCGGCAACAATATAACTCGAATTTAACAAAGGACTATAGTCCATTATATCCTTCTCACTCAAAATTTCTTTTACCTCTCTTTTCGTATTTTTTTTATACGATGTTTTATATATCTTATTTGAAATCATTAACTCCTTAAATATATTTTTAAATATTATATCAACTTCCTTTTTTTTACTTTTTTGATAAGAGTATTTATCAAAGTCGTCTAAAAAAAAAGACATTAATTTTTGTGATTCTTTTGTAAAAGACATAATATATTATACAAATATTTAATATATTATAAATTTATTCTTCAGGAATTCCTTCTTTCCTTAATTCCTTTCTAATTTCCATTGTTTCAACAAATAATTCCCTTAATGCTCTAACAATATGTAATAATTTTGCATCCTTTGTCAGCATTAGTACTTTCCTTGCATGTGCATTTTGTTTATACTTTGCCATTTGCGACTCCTTCATTCGCTTACTTCTGGTTTGCATGTAATCAATATCTGCTTTTATATTTTCGGGTCTCAATCTTACTTTCTTCTTCTTAATACCGTTAGGCGTTTGTACTTTTATAGTTGTAATACCTGTTTTACCACCGGCAGATTTTGCTTTTACAGGGTCCTTATTAAATGTACTAGTTTTATCATTTAATGAAAACTTATGATAAAAATCAGGGTTATCATTCTTAAACTTTGAACCCTGGAAATAATGCTCTACACTATACCAATCTCTACCATCTAAAGTAAAAGGAGATTTATGAAAATTTGATAAAACCTTTCTCCAATTTTTAATTTTCTGTAAATCTTTAAATTCCGGTTCCCTTGTACTTTCTATTTTTTCACATGTACTTTTACCCTTTCCAGGTTTTGCATCGGCCGAACGGGCAGAAAATACAAATGTTACGTCATCTGCAAATAAATGTTTATATTTCTCATCCCCATGAGTTTCTCTACCATCTTGACATTTTGATTCATCTTCGACCTTTTTACCTTCCTCTTTTTTTTTACCTTCCTCTTTTTTTTTACCTTCAACCTTTTTACTTTCCTCTTTCAGCTTCATAACACTTTTTCTAATTTTATTAAACTTTGGTATATATGTCCACTCGCTTTTTCCATCACTTACTAAACAAGATTCCAATATTAATTTTTTTATATCATATGGTATCTCATGGTGTTCAAAAATACCATTATCCTTGTATAAAATTAATTTATAATGGTTTCCTGTATGTTCAGTCATAATATAATAAGCCGGTTTAAAATATCCTTTATCTTCTACAAATTTTAGAACAGAATCGCCACAATTAATAACATTATCACCCCCACTATGATATGGGTTTTCACCGGTTTTTCCAAAAGTTTCACTAGAAAATATAATAAGTTTAATATTTAATAAATATTCCAATGTTTTAATAGCCCATGAATCTGCCCAATATCTAGATGTTTTAATAAAATCTTGCAATTGTTCAATAGTTTCAATATCTTTCATAAATTTTACTTCGACCAAATGACCTTTTGTTATTTCAATATCTTCATTTATTTTTTTATTTAAATTAATCCACTCAATTTTAGATTTTTTCATATTTTCCTTGATATTTTTTATTTCAACTACAATTTTTTTAAGATTTTCTTCATCCTTTGTTCTCTGCTGTTCTTTTATTAATTCTTTACCTTTTTTCTTGTTTTTTTTCCTATTTGAATCATATTCACTTTTTTTTACAGATAATTCATTATTTTCTTTGACCAGATTTTTATTAAACATTACATATCTTTCTCTATATGTATTTAAAATTTGGTCGTCTACCTGGTTAGCCAATATTGTCCTTAATTCACCAACATTTGTATCCAATCCCTTTAATTTCAAACCTTCTCTTAAAACAGCAAAGAAACAGTCACCATTAGATTCAACATCCTTTATAGAATAATTATTATTTGTCATAAATTTCTGCATCCAATTTTCTAAATTTTCTTTATCAACACCTTTCCTTTCTTCTTCGGCATCAATTTTATGCTGCTTTTCTTCTTTTTCTTGTTCATCATCCTTAAATGGAAATTTTAATTGACCCTCTTCTTCTTCCTCTTCTTCCTCTTCTTTTTCTTCTTCTTCTTCATCATTCGATTTGTCAGACGGTATTTCAACATCTTTCATTTTAGTGATGAGATATTCTTTATTAATAAATGAAAATAACAATGGGTCTTCTAATTTATTTATATCAATATCACCCTCTGCATCATATAAAATAGATTCTTCATCCTTATCAAATTCAAATACACCAACTCTACTTAATACCTTTTTACCATTTACTAAATACAATGAAATATAAAATACACCCTCATTTTCATATTTTTTATTTACATTACCAACAGCTACTAAACACTTTGTATCATGGGTTTTGCATACATACTGTGTAGCATTTAACTCTACATCATTTGTATCTATTTTTTTAACTTCAGAATAATTAATTTTATTTTTCAACTCTGAAACAACCATTTATATTTTAGTTATATATTTTAAAAATAAAGTTAATTATTTATATTTAAAATTATTCAATTTATTAATTCATTAATATTACAAATTTTTGTAAATAAGAGTCCAAACTTAACTCTTCCATACAATTCCACAAATATTTTCTTTTCATTACTATTTCAATATTTATTGGTTCTATCTCAAACAAAGTTATTTCATTCGCCAATTCATCTTTCCTTTTTTTCCGGGTTGAAATATCATAATAATTACATATATGAATCAAATCGGTTTTTAAATAATTATCATTATATTCCATTTCTAAAGCCATAAAATTATCCAAATTTATAAAACCATTTGTTTTGTTTTCGACTTTTTCATTTACGAGACTTAATAAATCATCAATCGATACATCACTTGAATCTTTGACTTTTTCATTAAATTCTATTGTTATTGACATTTAATTTATTATATAAAAAAATCTTTAATTCGTTTTAATATTCTATAAACTGACTATTCATCCAATTCCAATTCTTCCAATAGGTCTAAGTAACTAAAAATACTTTTTGATGGTAAAGAAATATAATCTTTCTTAGATGAACTCGAAATATCCTTAATATGAGACAAAATATCAGACCACTTTTCATGTTTACTTATAACACTAAACCCATTCTCTACTAAGATAATAATATTTGAAATAATTTCATGTACTTCATCTCCTTTATGTTCAATAACTAGTTTTTCTTCTACCATAATTTTTAATTTCAGTATTAGGTCAATAATTTTGTCAACACCAACAACACCTTCTAACATCAAATTTACAAAGAACAATCCCATTGATTTTCTTTTACCATTTTCTTTGTTATTATCACAAAATAAGTCATAATCTTCGTGTGATTTTACAATTACAATTTCTTTAAAAATCTGGGAAAATGTTGTAAAATTATTTTTAGAAATAACATTAAATATTTCATATTCTTCACTTAACTCTTTATATAATCTTGCATATAATCCAGAACAATATTTATTCATTGAACCAATATCAAAAATTAATCTACCAATTTTATTAAAATCTTCTTCTCCAAAGTTTGTTTTACATTTTTCAATATTTTTCTTAATTTCAATTGTCTTTTCGTCATATTTTACCTTTGTAATTTGGTTTAATAATTTACGAATAATGTCAATTTCTTGCATAATACCTTCGTTATTTTTCTTCAATTCAGTTTGTTTAAAATTTCTAATAGCATCCCAATCATCATCCGTAATCTTCTTTTCAACATTTCTATAATTTCTTTGTTTTTGTCTTTGTTTGTTTTTTTTTCTAAAATCAGGCGTTTTATTATACGACGGAGCTCCTACTTTATGCGCTAAAAAACTAATAATATTCATTACATCATCAGGTAATGTCACCTCAACATTACAACAAATAGAACTAATTTTTTCATCACTTATTCTTGTTCTTTTTAAAGAAGCCATTTATATATTATTAATTATTTACAAAATATTTATATCAATTTTTTAAATATATAAAATTGAAAAGACACTTAAACGTTTTTATATATATTATAATAAGATAAAATGAGTAATAAAATTGAAACTTGGGATGATGAAGAACTGAATTTAAAAACCACGTTATTAAGAGGTATTTTCGCGTATGGTTTTGAAAAACCTTCGCCTATACAACAAACCGCTGTAATTCAAATGACGCGAAGCGATAAGGAAGGAAAACGTAAAGATATTATTGCACAAGCACAGTCTGGTACAGGTAAAACTGGTGCATTTTCGGTATCTATTTTACAAATTATTGACGAAAAAAAACCAGTTACACAAGCTCTAATTCTAGCACCAACGCACGAATTAGCTAATCAAATTTTGGAATGTATTAATGAATTGGGAAGATATTTAAATGTTGTGACACAACTATTGGTAGGTGGTACATCGGTTGAAGGTGATAAAAGAAAATTAGATAAAAATACTCCTCATATTGTTGTTGGAACAGCAGGAAGAGTTCATGATATGATTAGAAGAAAATATTTACAGATTGATGATATGAGTGTTTTAGTTTTTGATGAAGCCGATGAAATGCTCTCATCCGGCTTTAAAGAACAGATGCATAATATTTTCAGATTTATGCCTAATGAAATCCAAATTGGTCTTTTCAGCGCAACAATGCCCGAAGATTTAAAACAACTTACCTCAAAGTTTATGAGAAATCCTATCGAAATTTTAGTGAAAAATGATAATCTTACATTACAAGGTATTGCACAATATTTTATTAGTCTTGAAAATGATAAACAAAAATTTATGACTGTCCAAGATTTATTTTCACAATTATCTATTTCACAGGCAATTATTTATTGCAATAGTGTAAAAAGGGTCAATGATTTAGAAGCTGCTATGAATGAAGATGGGTTTCCATGTGCAAAAATTCATGGTAAAATGGATGAAAAAGAAAGAACTAAAACTCACAAGGAATTTAAAAGTGGTAGTTGTCGTGTCCTAGTTACTTCTGATTTATTTGCTAGAGGAATTGATGTACAACAAGTTAGTATTGTTATTAATTTTGACGTTCCTAAATGTGAACATACTTATTTGCATAGAATTGGTAGGTCGGGTAGGTGGGGTAGAAAGGGAATCGCAATTAATCTTTTAACAAAATATGACGGAGCTAGACTAAAACAATTTGAAGAATATTATAATACAGAGATTATTGAGATGCCCTCTGATTATGCTACACATTTATCAAATAATTAATTCACATGTTAATTTTAAAAATATTATAAAAATATAATATTTTTCGTAAAATAATGAAAATTTAAATACTTTGTTTTTTTAATGATTGATAAAATTTATGATAATTTTAAATTACCAATAGAATATTGTGAAAAAAGTGAAAAAATTATGGAAAATCTTGATCAAGATTTAGAACTTACCAAAAAAAATGTTGGTAGCGAAATTTCGGTTTATGAAAAAATATTAAACCCTACTACAAAAATTGGAAAACAATGCATTAAACCATTCTCACAAAATTATACAACAGATATATCTTATTTAAAGGATACGCAAAAATTATACGATTCCATAGATACACTTGAGATAGACAAAGAAACAATTGAAAATACTTGGGAATGTTATACTATAATTAAAACGGATGATAATTTTTATGATAAATATCAATATATTGAATGGGATAAATTTAAATGGTTGAATCAATTCTCAACTTTTTTATTTGTTTTAAGTCTTTATAATTTATCGTCTCCCCTCATTAATTTATGTTCACCATTATTTATTCTAATTATCCCATTCATTATTTTAAAAATTATGAGAATGCCGATTACAGTTGAAACATATAGTAAGATTCTTTTACAACAATTAAAAAACCATGCTATTGGTAAAATTTTTACACAATGGAATACTGTCAAATCAACACAGAAAGTATATTTATTATTTTGCGCTGGATTATATATTTACAATATTTACAACAACATATTATCTTGTAGGAAATTCTACAGAAATACCAAAAACATTGGAAAAACATTTGATAATATATCAAATTATTTAGATCATACTATCAACCATATGGATTATTATTCAAATAAAATTTCCAAATTAGAAAGTTATAATGAATTCAATATTACTCTCAAATCATACAAGGAAAAATTAACTCATTATAAAAATAAAATAGATAGTTTACCGAAAAACAAATTATCCTATAAAAATATTCTTTATTTAGGAAACACTATGAAAGAATTTTACTATATTTATAATTCCAGTGAATTCCAAGATATATTACAATATTCATTTGCATTTAATGGTTATTTAGATGTCACAAATAGTATTAAAAAACAAATAAAAGAAAAATCATTGAACAAGGTTAAAATTTTGAAAAATAAAAAATCCACATTAAAATTCAAAAACTTTCACCACCCGTTAATTGAAGAAGAAAAAGCTATTAAAAATAATATTTCTTTGAAGAAAAATAAAATTATTACGGGTCCAAATGCATCCGGAAAAACAACACTGTTAAAATCATGTGCTATAAATATTTTATTATGTCAACAAGTTGGATTTGGTTATGTAGAAAGTGGTAAAATTACACCGTTTCATTATATACATTGCTACATGAATATTCCTGATACAAATGGACGAGATTCATTATTTCAAGCCGAAGCCCGACGGTGTTTGGATATTTTAAATCACATGGATGAAAATAAATATAAAAGACACTTTGCTGTATTTGATGAATTATACTCTGGTACAAATCCTTATGAAGCTATTAGTAGCGCATACTCATATTTAAGATATATTTCCAAAAATACAAATGTAAAATTCATTTTGACAACGCATTATATTAAATTATGCGAATTGATGAAACAAGACAAAAAGAAAACAGAAAATTGTAATATGGAAACAATTATTAATAATGATAACCCAACTTACAAATATAAAATCAAAAAAGGCATCTCTAAAATTAAAGGAGGTGTTTGTGTATTAAAACAATTGTTTTATCCCGAAAAAATTATTATTAGTACTAAAAATATTTTAGAAAAAATATAAAATATATAAATTAATAAAAAATACGTATAAAAAAATGAATTTTATTATTTTATATAATTAAATGAGAATATTAGTTTTAAGTGTAGGTATAACAGTTTTAACAACAACATTGCTTTTTGTTTATTTCAGAAATAAAATGGCAAATATGGATCATAAAGTTAATTTGGTGTTAAAAACAATACAAGACCATCAACAAAATATAGCCAAGCAAGATTTTTTAAGACAACAACATATGCAACAAATGGGTCAACACATGATATACGAAGAAAGAGACGAAGAAGAAAATAATGAAGAATCATTTAAAGAAGAAGTCGAACACAATAATGTTCCACTTATTGAAGTCTCTGATTTAGAAGAAAAAAATAACATTGAATTTAGTGATTCTGATTCCGATTCCGATTCTGAATCAGAATCGGAAGATGAAGAAGAAATGACGGTTAAACAACTTCCGGTAGATGAATTAAATTTTGGTAAAAAAGTAGAAAATCAAGAAGAAAATCAAGAAGAAAATCAAGAAGAAAATCAAGAAGAAAATCAAGAAGAAATAGTAGAAGAAATCCAAGAAGATTTAGAACAAATCGACTATTTTTCATTATCTAAAGTAAAATTACAATCCTTGTGTGAAGAAAGAAATATTTCGGAATATAGGAAGAGTCATAATAAATCAAAGTTGATTGAATTACTATCTAACAATTAAATTATTTTATCTTAAATTAATATAAATGAGTTGGGCAACATGTTATGCTGGATGCAATAATATACATTCCGAGAAACCCGCATTAATGTCAGATGGTAGGTTTAGTACAAACTGGGATCCTTCCTGTGAAGCTAATAATAGACTTAAAAAGTTTTTGAAAATCGAAACAAACTATGATTATAGACAATATCTAATGAAAGAAGGATTAAATGTAATTAAAGCTAATAGAAAAGAAGCATTAAACCATAATAAATACAATGATTTCTATAGCAATGAATTGGATAATCACAATAAATATATTTTTAATGGTGTTCAAGACAATAGTCAACCATTTGGATTCGAAAATTCAGATTTGAAAAATTTATATTTATCAAGACAACAATTAAATGCAAGAAAAGAGGCTCCTATTATTAGAATGCCGCAAATGAAATAAAAAAAAGATTTAAAAATATATAATTATTTATTACTTATATATTTATGAAACTATTGAGTATTGATGTAGGAATTAAAAATTTGGCGTTTTGTTATTTAAATATTACAGATAAAGAAAAATTCGAAATTATAAAGTGGGATGTGGTTGATTTGTGTAATTCAGATAAAAATATATGTTCTGGTATACAAAAAAATAAAAAACCATGTACTAATGCAGCAACATTTACCAAAAATAACGTTTATTATTGTAAAAAACATGCCAAAAATGTGAATTTTAAAATTCCTCCAACAGAATTATCTATAAAAAAAATTAAAAAATATAAAGTCAGCAAATTAAAGGAACTTTGTACTGATTATGACATATCCTATAATTATATTAAGGGCTTACCATATAAGAAACAATTAACTGATAAATTATTAGTAGATTTGTCTAACAATTACTTAGATAAAATTTATTCTACCAATGCAAACAATTTTAATTTAGTTAATTTAGGTTGTAATTTAAAAGAAGCATTTAATACCATTTTTAAGTACGATGAAATTGATACTGTTATTGTTGAAAATCAAATTGGTCCTTTGGCTTTAAGAATGAAATCCCTACAGGGTATGATAATGCAACATTTTATTGAAAATAAAATTACCAATATTTTTGAAATTTCTTCTAGCAATAAATTACGCGATTTTTTAAATGGCAAAAAAACAACCTATGCAGAAAGAAAGAAAATCGGCATTGTTAAAACTAGAGAACTCATTTCAAACAATATAAATCTAAAAAAATGGATCACACATTTCAATACTCACAAAAAAAAAGATGATTTAGCAGATTGTTATCTTCAAGGATTATGGTACATCAAACATAAAATCTAAGTATTTATTATAATATGAGCACAAAAGAAGCAGACTCTGAAGTGGCAAACTTCAACAGTGAAATCGCAGCACAGCCATATAAAAAACCTTCATCTGTCGCTGATCGAGACGCTGATCGAGAGGTAGAAAAATTTATACAACAAGGGGAAAAGGATGAGCGAAGGAGACGGGTTAGAGCACAGAAATACGGTCGTAAATTTAAGACCATTGAACAATTAAAAAAAGAAGAAGGAAAAAAAGGAGGAAAAAGAAAAAAAAAACCCGAAAAAGATAAAAGGGGTTCTGGGGAAATTCACCCAAAAAATAAAATATATATTATGCGTATTACTTAAAATTAAATGTTCTATTTATAATCATAATGGAAGAAATTAATCTTAACAT
>Ga0115000_10005280_pt1 | contig 10391 bp, 9 predicted proteins | sample ArcticOcean_MG_C_6_FD_89690 | JGI IMG/M metagenome (GOLD analysis project Ga0115000, IMG submission 89690) | Marine microbial communities from western Arctic Ocean - ArcticOcean_MG_CB8_128 | ecosystem: Environmental > Aquatic > Marine > Oceanic | place: Arctic Ocean: Canada Basin | collected... | reverse complement strand
TATCTGCATCGAAACGCTTAGGCAATGCCGTCGCTCGCAACCGAGTGAAGCGACGCCTCCGAGAGCTTTTCCGGAAATGGCAGCACTTAATCCGGCCCGAAGCCGACATTATTCTCAGCTCCCGCTTCCCCGCTATAGCCGGTGATTTCGAGGAAATGGAACAGCGCTTTCTGCACGCGATCAAGTACAACGGCCTACGCCGTCCGCGACCAGACGACCCAGCCTGAATCATCAAGGCTTCAATTCTGCTTGCTTGACGATGCTGACGCTCTTTTATGACCGACCTTCGCGTCTGCGAAAACCAACGACCGATTTTTTATAAATGGACAAGAAAAACACTCTCATAGGCTTGGCCCTGCTCGCAGCCGCATTTGGCATGATGTACTTCCAGGCTCCACAGCCTACGGAAAACGCCAACCAACCCGCACCGACAACGACGCAACCCGTCTCTCAAGCGCCAGCCTACCCGAATGCCACCGCGCCGATCATCGCTCAGCCGAACTCTACCGGCGGCAGCGGCCCAGCCATTCTTGAAACGATCGGCTCCCATGTGGACGAGCAAGTAGTCGCCCTCGAAAACGAGCTCATGGAAGCGCGTTTCACGAATTACGGCGGGGCTATCCAAGAGATCACCCTCAAGGAATTCGACAAGTCCCGCGACGACGATTCCCCTTATATAATGAACGGCAACCGTGTCGCTCCCGCTCTCGAGCTAACGGGCCTCCCTGGACTCAACAAAGACACGACCTACCAACTCGTCGAACCCAGCGGCACCGACACGGTCGAGTACCGAGCCGTTGTAGGCGACAATCTGCAAGTAACCCGTCGCTACATTATCGAGCAAGACACGACGAACGAGAAACCTTACCTGATCCGTCACGAACTCGAATTTCGCAATCTCTCCAACGACACCCTTCCAATCGGCGACTTCAGCCTAAACGCTGGTACCGTCGCGCCATCAGGCCCGCAAGACGCCCAACTCCTAACCTTCGGCTACTTTGACGGAGAAGACACCGAGTTCCTCGCTCAAGGAAAATTCACCGGTAGCAGCATCCCTTTCTTCAGTTCCGCGCCGCGCGACTCCATTTCGGAAAACCGCAACATCGATTGGGTTTCACTCAAAAATCAGTTCTTCATCACCATCCTAAAACCCGATGAAAAAGCGGTCGGCTATTTTGCCCAGCCCGTTCCTTTCCCACAAGGCGACGAAGACCGTCCGCAAATCGGCGTTTCCGGCTCCATGAAAATGGACAGCTTCACGCTCGCTCCCATGGATTCGCAGACCTTCGGATTCAACTACTACATCGGGCCAAAAATATTCGACCGCATTTCGCGCGTCGGCGAAAGCACAGGAGAAAGCATGCAGTTCGGCTTTTTTAGTCTAATTTCCAAAACGCTCCTAACAATGATGAACAAGTTCTACGCGTTCACTCACAACTACGGCATAGCAATCATCCTCGTCACACTCGCCATCAAAATCCTTTTTCTGCCGATCAATCTCATGTCTTCGCGTTCGATGAAACGCATGTCGAAGCTCCAAGAGCCAATGAAGGCGGTCAACGAAAAGTTCGGCGACAACCCATCGAAGAAAAGCCAGCTCATGATGGAGCTGTACAAGGTAAACAAGGTGAACCCCGTCGCCGGTTGCCTGCCGATGGTCATTCAAATTCCAATCTTCTTCGGCCTTTTCTACATGCTACGCAGCGCTGCTGAGCTCCGCCTCGCAGAGTTCATGTGGATTTCCGATCTCTCCATGCAGGAAGGCATCTTCACGCTGCCTTTCACGATCCCATTCATGGGCGACCAATTCAATATCCTACCCTTCTTCTACCTCGCCTCCATGGTCGTTCAAATGGGTATGATGCCAACGCCTTCTGTCGACAATGCCCAGGTCAAGATGATGAAGTACATGCCTTACGTCTTCTTTCCAATCATCTACACTTTCGCCTCCGGACTCGTCCTCTACTGGACGATCAATAATCTTTTTACCATCGCCCAGCAATGGATGATCAACCGGAAAAAGCACGATTTCGAAATCATCCTTCCCCCAGCCTTGAAAAAAGCGATGGAAGCCCCCAAAAAGAAGAAACGCAAAAAGTAGGCTGAGCTCCTTCTTCGCTCCTAATTCTCAATCCCAAAATTAGTCACACATGTCCGGACATAGTAAATGGTCGACCATCAAACACAAAAAAGGCGCCGCTGACGCCAAACGCGGCAAGATTTTCAGTCGCCTTTCTAAAGAGATCACGCTCGCCGCGAAAAACGGCGGCGGCGATCCAGACATGAATCCTAAGCTCCGCACCATCCTGCTCAAGGCGCGATCGGAGAATATGCCCGTCGAGAACATGGAACGGGCCATCAAAAAAGGCACCGGCGAATTGCCGGGCGTCGTTTACGAAGAATTCGTCTACGAGGGCTACGCTCCGCATGGTGTCGCAGTCATCATCGAAGTGACGACTGACAATAAAAACCGTGCCGCTTCCGACGTGCGCTCAACCTTTACGAAGAACGGAGGCAACCTCGCCGGAGCCGGAGCCGTGGCTTTCATGTTTCATCGGACCGGCCAAATCATCATTTCCAAAGAAAAGGCCGACGAAGAGACCCTGATGGACGTCGTTCTCGAGGCCGGAGCCGAAGATCTCAAGGTAGAGGACGAATACTTCGAAGTGCTCGCGCCCCTCGCCGATTTCGACCACGTCAGCCAAGCGCTCTCAAAAGCGGAAATCGAACCGGATAACGCCGAGCTCGCCTACCTTCCTGAGAATTTGATTTCGATCACAGACGCCAGCGACGCCAAACAAATCCTTCGACTTATTGATTTACTCGACGATCTCGACGACGTGCAGAACGTCTTCCACAACGCTGATATCCCGGTGGAATTCATCGACCAAGAATAATTCCTCTCGATACCAACGTACATTTTTCGTCGTTTGCTAGCACGTTCCTACGAAATCAGCGTCATAATGTAGGAGCCTGCTTGCAGGCGGTTTTTCTTTTGTTACCCTAAGCCCCTTATGAATCCAGCGGAGGAAGATCTAGCTCAAGCGCTCGACGGCGAAGTCGGACTCGTCTCGTCCAAAGACTTCCGCTGCCCGACTCCCTTCGAATTCGAAAGCGGGCAGTCCATCCCAGAGTTCACGCTAAGATACGAAACCTACGGGCAGCTCAATAGCACAGGGAGCAACGCAATTCTAGTCGCTCACGCCCTAACCGGCGACCACCACTGCGCCGGCGTTCAATCTCTCCGAGATCGTAAACCTGGCTGGTGGAATAGCTTGATCGGCCCCGGCAAACCCATCGACACCACCCGCTATTTCGTCATTTGCGCCAATTGCATCGGCGGCTGCCAAGGATCTACCGGGCCCAAGTCGATCGACCCACGCACAGGCGAGCCCTACAACCTGACTTTCCCGTTCATAACGATTCGCGACATGGTTCGCTCGCAGAAAATCTTGCTCGACCACCTAGGTGTCACCGAACTCTACTCCGTCATCGGCGGATCAATGGGCGGCATGCAAGTTCTGCAGTGGGCCATCGAATACCCGGACTTCGTCAAACGCATCATACCGATGGCCACCACCTGGCGCCAAAAAGCGCAAGCGATCGCCTTCGACGAAGTCGGACGCCAAGCCATCATGCAGGACCCCGAGTGGAAAGCCGGCAACTACGATGCGGATAAAGGTCCCAATGTCGGGCTAGCCATCGCCCGAATGATGGCTCACATCACTTATCTCTCCGATCGCAGCATGAATCGAAAATTCGGCCGCAAGCGACAGGAAGGAAAAGACAAACGCTACTCATTCGATATCGAATTCGAAGTTGAACGCTACCTTCGCTACCAAGCCGAAAGCTTCATCAATCGATTCGACGCGAATACGTATCTATATTTTACGCGCGCGCTCGGTTACTTTGACCTGGCCAGCGCCTACGGAAGCCTCGACTTGGCCTTCAAAGACCTTAAATGCAAAGCCCTTTCAATTGCATTTACGACCGACTGGCTCTTCCCTCCCGAGCAAAATCGAGAGATTGTATTGGCGATGCTGCGACAAGGAATCGAAGCCTCCTACACTCAGCTCGACCTCGACCTCGGCCACGACTCCTTCCTCATCGACTCGCCGGAACTCTTCTCCCTCGTACGCGATTTCCTCGCGAACTAAGAGAGTGTCCAATAAGTCGAAGACCCACTTCCGCTGCCTAATTGTAGAAGCGGTCCCGCTAAGCGTGGACCGCGATAATACGTGTCTATACTATAAAAATTAAAAATCGCCGGATAAACCCGCTCCGACACTGACTTATTTAACCGCCTCTAAGAGACTCACCCCCTATCGACGCGACACATGCCTCGCATCTCACTGCTCTTAAAATCACAACGTTGTAACGTTAAAGAGCAGAACGTCCCACTCACCCAGAGGCCAAATCGTAGATAGCGTATCCGCAAAACCAATTTGGCGATCGCTTCACTTCCCTCTTCCAGTCGCCTCGCAGAAAGACCTTGCGATCTATCTGGTATCCTTCCTCAGCGCAGTAATCTTCGAACTGTCGAACCGACAATGGGTTCGTCCGACGCGCTTGGGCCCAGGGAAACGGATAGACTTCGTTTTCAAGCCGTCGTCCCATTGAAAGCATGCTGATCCTGTTTTTCCAGTATCCGAAATTGACGAACCCAATCGTAAGCCGTTTCGAAACGCGCAACGCCTCCTCTATCACCTCAGAAGGATTATCCAATTCCTGCAACGTTCTCGAACAAATGACCCGGTCGAAATGCCCATCCGGAAAGGCGCCCATGAATTCCATCATATCGCCCAAGTAAGCTGACAATCCACGCTTCACGCATGATTGAATTTTGTCCGAGCTCAAATCCACCCCTATGCCTTCGCTCTGTCGCGTTTGCTTCAAATAGTCCAACAAGACCCCGCGACCGCAGCCTAGATCCAATATCCGAGATTTGGGCTCAACCCAATCTCGCATGATCTGCATATCGACACTACGCTTATCCTTGTTCTTTGACATCCAATCTCAAAGTTCACGGCGATCCTATCGCAACATCAAGTAAGAAAGCCTTTATGACTCAGAGACTGCGACCGTAGCCAAGCGATAGACCGTAGCCATTAAATGCCGACATGCAAATGGCTTGGTCACATATTCGTCGATCCCTATCTCCCTCCAACGGTCTTCGAGCATAACCGATGGCATTGCAGACAATCCGATAATCGGAGTCTTCTGATTCATTCCGTCTTTTCGAATGAGTCGCGTGGCATCCACCCCGTTCATCTCCGGCATTTGGCAATCGAGAATAATAACGGAGTATTGATTGATCCTCGCCATTTCGACGGCCTTCACTCCATTTTCGACGATATCGACGCTATAACCATGCTTCGAGAGCAAACCTTCTACCATCGCTTGCCCAACCGCACTATCTTCAGCCAGCAAAATAGAAATATAATCTACTACAACAGAAGATCCAAACTGATTGACCGAGCCTACCGGTTCCGCCCCAACCCCAAATTTGATTTCAAACCAAAATTCAGAGCCTTTCCCTTCCTCGCTATTAACGCCTATCTCGCCTCCCATTAGGCCGACAAGCTCTTTCGAGATTAGCAGACCTAAGCCGCTTCCGTCTTTCCCGGATTGCAACTGAGAAAAGGGCTTGAACAGCTTATCGATAACCATCGCCGAAATTCCGTCGCCCATATCGTTAACGGAGAATCTCAAATGGACCTTATCTTCGTTTTCGCTTAAAGCATTGATCGATAGAACTATTTCGCTACCCGCTACGGTGTACTTTAGAGCATTTGACAAGAAGTTTATCAAAACCTGCAGCAAGCGATCCGGATCTCCAACGAAACGATCGCCCGTCCCTGTTTCTAGCTTCAATACGTACTGCACATTCGCAGCTTTAAACTGAAGGCCAAACGAATGCTCGATCTTCTCAAGCAGATCCGACAAGCGAAAATCGTGATGGTAAAGCTTCAATTTTCCAGCCTCCCACATCGAGTAATCTAGGGTGTTGTCCAACACGCTCATCAAACTCTGATTCACGATCTTAATCGATGTGGTGTACTCCCTCTGCTCATCGTTAAGCGATGTGTCGAGAAGTTCGTTCGAGTAATTCAGGGATAAGCCGATCGGAGTCCGCACCTCGTGGCTCAGTGTAAAAATGTACCGATTTTGCACTCGACGCGCTTCCTCGAGTTGCCGATTTTTTTCGTCAAGCGCCAAGAAATGCCGATTGCGGCTATATTCTTGAGCCGCCTCGAGCAATCGAATCTTCAAGGGCTCCAGGCGCCATGGCTTGCAAATATAATGGAAAATGTGACCGCCGCTTATCGCCTCCAAGGCTACATCCAAATCGATGTAAGCAGTGATCAAGATCGAAACCAAACCCCGTTTCAACGCTCGAGCTTCCCGAATCAACTCCAAACCCGTCTTCTCGGGCATACGCTGGTCAGTGGTCAATACGCCAACGTTGCAATCTTCCTCAACAAGGATTTCTAAAGCTTCAGCTGCTGATTCCGCGGTGATGATATTAAAATCCGATGAGAAAGCCTTCTTGAAATACCTTAGAGACTTAGTCTCGTCGTCAACATAAAGGAGTTTAAAATCGGGTTTTCGCCATTCGCGAATCCGGCTCGACCAAACCTCCATCCTCGAAGGCCTCCCAGACGACTTCGAGAAGCAATCGTTGCTGGGGATCCATACTTTCCGCCTCGCGAGGCGAAATACCGAAAAAGAGCGGATCGAAGCGATCGATCTTCTCCTTCAGAAACCCGCCTTGTTTTACGTACATTTTGCCAGGCTTGGCCGGATCCTCATCGTAAAAACGACGAATATCCCAACGATCTCCAGGAACATCGACGATCGCATCCTTCTTGCGACGAATCATATTCCAAAAGGCCTTCGGCGTCGAAGCTCCTCCAGGGAAGCGACAGCCAATATCAACTATCGCAACGGGCTCTCTCGAATCCTGATTCGTTTGCTGGCAAAGGTTTATATCAATTGATTCGGATTCAGAACTGGGATTCGAAGGGTCCATAGTCGCGGGCAGGCAATAGCATGAGTCGAGCGTCACTCATCAATAGGGCGGGTTTTCTAGACCTTCTACGGTTCCATCCCACGAAGACCATGCAAAGTTCAAATCAATCGGCCACAATCAGACATTTTCCTATATCTCTACAATCTAAACTCGACTGATTCCTATGGCAACTACTCGCTCTTGCGGCGAATTCTCCCCTGAAAGCTCCAGGGTTTGTCTTAGTCCTTCGAATCTTCCAAATCTCAAACTATGGTCGAAACCCTCATAGACGCTTGCCGATTGCACGCCGCAATTCCCCAAATCCTCTATTTCCGCTCCAAATCCAGCTCGGCTTGAACCCACCTCAGCTTGGCAGCATTGAGCATCTCTTTTCCGATCGCCTCGATCATCGTTGCGATCACCGCGTTGCCAAACTGCTTATAACACTGTCCCTTTCGAGGATCCATTTTGAATCGCTCAGGAAAACCCATCAATCGCCGACACTCGATCGGATGCAATCTGCGAACAACGCCTTTGATCAGATAAGCTCCCGTCTTGGCCGCCGCTCCGCCACCATGAGCGGACAAGGTAATGCCGTGCCCTTCCGGCGAATAGATTCGCTCGCCTTGGCCACCCTTATTTATAATGCCAATTTGAATCGGCTTGTTCACGCGATTCTTCGCGGTTTCTTCAGGATCGGTATCCTTAATTTGAATATCATCGCGATCTATCGCCATTCCTTTCGTTTTCGAGGCCGGCAATAGAATATCCTTTAGGCGAACTTCTTTGTCCAATGCGACGGGAAATTGAAATTCGCCCGAAACCACATCCTTCCTCACCCCTACGATGTAAACGCGCTTGCGAGCTTGAGGCACGCCGTAATTCGAAGCGTTTAATACCGCGTATTTCGTTTGATAACCTGCATCTTCCAACATGGAAATCGTTCGCTTAAGCGTATCCCCATTTCGGTGACGCACGAAATTTGCAACATTTTCCAAAAACACCGCTCTAGGCCTCTTGGCCGCAACCAGGCGCATTACATCGAAAAACAAGGTTCCACGAGCATCCTCGAAACCGAGCTGCTTTCCGCTTACCGAAAACGGCTGACAAGGAAAACCTCCGCACAGAACGTCGTGATCAGGGACATCCTCCGCCGCAATTTTAGTAATATCGCCAGCAGGTTTCTCTCCAAAATTGCGCTCATAGGTAGCCGCAGCGTGCTTGTCGATTTCCGAGCTGAAGACGCACTGTCCGCCCAATCGTTCAAGGCCGATCCGAAATCCGCCAATACCTGCAAAAAGATCAATAAACGTAAACATAATCCAAATTTCTAAACCATTCGATCCAAAGCCGTCGGAGACACTTCACGGACATCTCTTAAAACCGTGTCGCTTCCAGCGAGCCGTTTTCGAAACGCATCCCGATCTTCGTTCGATTCGAAATCGAACCCGATCATCGCCCGGCCCACACGCTCGCCTGTGTAACTGTAATTGAAATACACGATGCTCGCTCCCTTGCAGCTGTCCTGCAAGAAGTCATGCAAAGCGCCCGCGCGCTCCGGAAACTCTATCTTTATAAAGCACGGTCGCTCGATCAACGCCGCGTCATAGCGAATAATCCGGAACTCCACGTCATCGTCGCCCGTCGCATCCTCGAATTCGATACCGAGCTTAGTTAGCTGCTCTTCCAAAACCGCAAACTGACTTGGCATGGCATCGATACCGATGATCGGACACGCCAATTCTTTGCCGGTTAAACCATGCTGAAACTCGATAATATTCACCGAATCCAAAAACGTCTCTAATAAGTGAAGCAACGCTCCCGAGCGTTCCGGAATCCGAAAGCGGTAGTACCGCCTGTGCGCGGAACCGATACCAGCGTGCCTGACAACATAAGGGAGCTGACCGAAATCCATGTTCGAGCCGCAAATAATCGCCAACGCTCGCTTCTCTCCGACCGATTCCTTCTCCTTAAGCCAACCCGCCATGCCCATCGCGCCGGCAGGTTCCGGGATCAAACGCTGGCTCTCCCAAAGCATTTGGATCGCTGCGCAAACCTCGGCGTTCGTCACGGTTATAAAGCGATCCACCAATTGCTCGCAAAAATGCCGCGTAAGCGATCCCGCTTTCTTAACCGCCGTGCCGTCGCAAAAGACATCGAGATAGTCCAATTCTACCGGCTGTCCCGCCTTAATCGCAGCCGCCATCGAGGCCTGATCTTCGCCTTCGACACCCACAATTTCGATATTCGGATAATAACGTTTCAACCAGCACGCAACACCCGCCGCCATACCGCCACCGCCTATCTGCAAGTAAGCGATGTCGAAATAGCCTTCTCCGGACATGACGATTTCGTCCGCCAGCGTTCCCTGCCCCGCCATGACCATGAGGTCGTCGTATGGATGAATGAACGTCTTGCCCGTTTCCTGGGAGTATACGTGAGCCGATTTGGAAGCGTCATCGTACGAGTCTCCTTCCAGGCGGACATTTGCTGCATCGCCACCAAGAGTTCGAACCGCCTTTTGCTTCATTAGCGGCGTCGAACGCGGCATAAAAATCTCCGCGCGCGTCCCCAGTTTTTGGGCCGCCAGGGCAACGCCTTGAGCATGATTGCCCGCCGAAGCGCACACCACGCCTTGAGCCTTTTCCTCGTCGCTCAAGAGGCTCATACGATTATATGCTCCACGCCATTTGTATGCGTGAATTGGTGACAAGTCCTCGCGTTTGATGAACAAATTATCAGTCGGGCTCAAACGATCGAGCGGCGTCGGGCGAGCGATCTCGTAGACACGCTGACGCGCTTTGAGGATTTCCTGGAAAAGGTCTTCAACCGATGGATACTTCATTCTCTATAATCCGATGCGAAAGGGAATGGGTCACTTGTTTCGCTCGTAATTGAGCACTCCCAAAACCGTCATTACCGCAACCGTCCCGACCCAGGCCGACATGTAGGCAAACGGTCCTAACTCCGGAGTGAAGACCGCGATCGCCACCGCAAGACCTGTGGCGAAAAGAAGCGGGAAAATGATGATCTTTCCCAGTGGCGGAGGCGTGTACATGAATCCCGATCCAAACAGCTTTAATGCGCTTGGCCACCCTTTTTATCCAGCTAACTCACTCGCGGACGCGATTGAAGGCGTTCCCTCATGTCTCTGTTTGCTCAGCCATTTCCGTCAAAGACCTCGACTTGTGGCTGGCGACCCTTCGCCCCTATTGTAGGTCGTCTCGGGGAGGCGACACTTTTTCATCCGCTGGCGGTTCAGCGACCCGCCCTACAGTTGATTTGCTCGAAGACATTGGACTAATTAAACAATCTCTAAGAAAAAACACGCGTCGGGACGCCACGCGCCACCACAATACAAGCCCCAGGTGGTACGTGG
>Ga0115000_10005278_pt1 | contig 10395 bp, 10 predicted proteins | sample ArcticOcean_MG_C_6_FD_89690 | JGI IMG/M metagenome (GOLD analysis project Ga0115000, IMG submission 89690) | Marine microbial communities from western Arctic Ocean - ArcticOcean_MG_CB8_128 | ecosystem: Environmental > Aquatic > Marine > Oceanic | place: Arctic Ocean: Canada Basin | collected... | reverse complement strand
TTCTGATATTTCTGACGAAATAACTGTTAAAAAAAAGATTAAGTATATTTGTTCGAAGCACAACTTGGATGGAATTATTCACATGGCAGCATCACCTCTTAACCATATAAGTGTAGTAGACCAAAAAAATATACAAGAGTTAAAAAAACATTTTGAAGTAGGGGTGATTGCTTTACAGATTCTAGTGAATGAAATGATGAAAAACAGAGTTAATATTGATGATGGTTTTATTACAGCTGTTTTAACAGAGGCTGTTTTTGATGCACCACCAGCTAATATGTCAGCTTATATTTCTTCAAAGATGGCAATATGGGGATTAATCAAAAGTTATGCAAAAGAGTTGGGACCTATGGGTATCCGCTGTAATGCTGTCTCACCAGGTTTAATGGAAACTCCTTACTCCAGCAAAATTTCGGTTAGGGCTAAAAAGATAGAAGAAGCATCAAACCCTATGCGTCGAATTTGTAATCCTGATGATGTAGCTAGAACAATTTGTTTGCTTTCAACTTCAGGCTTTATTAATGGAGCTAATCTGCCTGTAACTGGTGGTCAAAGAATGCCATAGTGGAGCAAATAAATAATTTTCCTTTGAAGTGGAATGCCCCACTTAAGAAGGCAGTAGAAAGAGCATATTGTACTGGCCGCCTGACAGATATTCGGGGTGCTCTAAGGCATATCGAGAAGCTCCCATTTGATTGTGTTGGAAAATCTGTTGTAGTTGGAATTCTGCGAACATTTACAATAGAGACGCTTATTGATCATATGCGACTATCATTATCAATTATGCCATCTTCTCCGACTTTTGTATTGGGCGAGTTGGAAAATATAGAGCAAGAATTGCAGGATGTTGACTCTGACTTTCTTCAGGCAAATCCTGATTTTATTTTAGTTCTTTGGAGGCTGGAAGAGCTTTATCCACTTTTGATATCTGGCGCAGATATAATGTCATCTGAGCAGCGCCTAAATGCACTAAATGAATTGATTCAGCGTATTCAGCAACTAGTGAATGAATATAAAGGGGAAGCGCCTCTATTGCTTTCAAATTTTTCGATTCCACAACAATGGCTTGGGGTAATTCATGACCAGCATCGTCATTATGGAATTGCTGAAATTGTAAATAGCTTAAACCAACTTTTATATGAACTTGCTTCACAAAATAAGATCAAAATTTTTAACTTTTCACAATGGTTAATGAGTAAAGGCGGAGGAGCGATTGATCAAAAAATGGATCTATATGCGCGCCAGCCTATCTCTTCAGATAATGCACTTTCATATACTGATGCAATTGCAAGAGTATTAAGGCCAATGATGTTTCCACAATCCAAAGTTTTGGCTGTGGATCTTGACAATACTCTGTGGGGTGGTGTTTTAGGAGAGGATGGGGTTAAAAATCTCAAGATTGGAAAAGACTACCCTGGTAATGTTTATTGGCGTATTCAGCAGGTAATTTATGGTTTAAAAAGTCGAGGGATTCTGCTGGTATTGCTTAGTAAGAATAATGTTGAAGATGTTGAAGATGCATTTAATTTTATTGGAAAGATGCCTCTTAAATTGTCTGATTTCTCTGTGATAAAAGTAAACTGGAATGAGAAATATGTAAACTTGATTGAGGTTTCTGAAGCTCTTAATCTTGGTATCGATAGTTTTGTTTTTTTAGATGACCAACCTTTTGAGCAAGAGCAGATGCGACAATCACTCCCAGAAGTAAAAGTGCTAAATAATCGTAATGATCCACTAGATATGCTAACTGTAATATCAAATAGCAATTTTTTTGACCAGTTTTCTATTGGAGACGAAGATCAAATTCGAAATAAGGATTACAAGTCTGAAGAGGCTAGAGACAAGTTAAAGAAAGGTTTAAGTAAAGAAGTTTTTCTATCTTCCTTGAGCTTAAAGGCAGAAATCCAACAAGTTAAGATTGCCACTATTCACAGAGCTGTCCAGATGCTTGCGAAGACTAATCAGTTTAATCTTACTACGAGACGCCATAATGAAGCTGTCATAAGAAAGATGCTGGAAAATAATAGAAACTTATTGCTGACAATTTCTCTCAAAGATAAGTTTGGAGACCAAGGAATTATTGGATTATGCATTGTGCTGGAAGGTGAAGCTGGAGATGAAATGATTCTTGATAGTTTTCTTCTGAGTTGTCGTGCTTTGGGTCGTGGTGCAGAAGATTTGCTTTGGTCAGTAGTATTGAAATATTTGGATGAAAGAGGATGTAAATTACTTAAGGCATCATTTATACCATCTTTAAAAAATATGCAAGTTTCTATGTTTTATGATAGGCTCGGGATGGATCTTAAATCACATGATAAAAAAGAAACTAAATATGTTATGAAGCCTCCATACTTTGCTATTAAGCCAGCTTGGATTGATTTGAAAAAATAACCAAATTAAAGATTAGGATGACAAATGGATAATTGGATAAAATTAATTGAGGCTGCTGAGGCTATATTGAATCTTCCAGAAGGTAGTATTGATGGCCTTAGTGGTCAAGATAATATTGAAAGTTGGGACTCTTTGGCCATGGTTAATCTTGTAACTGAATTGCAAGCAATTTTTGAGGTAGAGTTTGATATTCTTGAGATCGCCGAGTTTCATAATATAGAAATTATTAAATTGGTATTAATGGAAAAAGGTATTGATTTTTAAAATAATTAATTAATGACGGGCTATCAAAAATGACAATGTCTAAAAATACTGGTTTATTAGCATTTTCTATAACAGCGACCTTCTATTTTAGTTTTTTTTCTGGCTATCTATCTTCTACTATTCCAGGATATTTTTTTGCTGTTATTTCTATTCTATTGACTAAAGGTCCAATTAAATTTACTCTACAGCAGTATATTGTGTTGATTGTTACATTTTCATATTTTGCATTTTTAATTACTTTTTCTGATTCATCAATTATTGTTTTAAAAAACATACGATACTGGTTCGGAATAATTATATTTATTATATTTTTTACTAGAATTTCAAGTTTTGACTTTTTTACTACCAGGTTATTTAGGGCTCTTTGCTATCTCGTAATTTTAGAGTATTTTATTTTATTTTTCTTTGGTGTTGGACAACAAGACTTTAAGGCTCCCACTGTTATAGTAAATCAGTTTAGACCATTAGGTTTAGTTTCAAATGCCTCAATGTCATCGGCATTAATGTGCATTCTTTTTCTTCTTACAGAAATTCAAAGCAATAAAAAAATGGAGAAGTTTGATTTTTTATTACTAGCTTTAACGATTTTATTATTACAATCAGGTGTTGGAGTGCTGATATTTTTTTTGGTATTATTTATCAGAATGAATTTTAATCGTTATTTATTTAAAGTTAATTTGAAAAACGCAGGACTCATTCTTGCTGTATTAATAGCTGTTATTATTATGCTGCAAATGGATCAAAGAGTACATCAAAAATTTAGTTTAGAATACTATTATTTAGTACTAGGAAGTAAGCTAACTCAGTTTTTAAATGAAGTAGGATCCATTAATTTTTTTTCATTAATTGGGACCATTATTAATGATGATGTTCCAAGCACTTCTGGGGACTTTGGGTGGCTCATATTTCTCCAAACAATGGGCTCAGTCGGTTTAGTGTTATATTTTCTTATTTTAACGGTGTTTTATAATAGTCATTATGAATATAAACCTATATTGATTCTTTTGCTAATTTCAACTTTCCATTATCCGGTATTAATGACTCAAACTGGCCAATTGATTGGGGCTTATGCTTTTGTGTTTTTGTCTAATAGCCCTAAAAACAAAAACTTAATTTCAAAGCAAGTGTTGACAAAATCCTAAATGCTAGAATTTAATCAGAAAGTTCAAATTTCTAAAATTATTAGCAATATGTTTGGAATGATGCTTAAAGATTCTGGTACAAGAATTTTAATGTACCACTCAATTGGCTCTTCAGTTGATAATGATAGGCATGGAATTTACTCCATGAAAGAAGATCTTTTTTTATCTCAAATGAACTGGTTAGTGAATGCAGTAAAGATAAATAAGAATGGAAATATAGGAGACTCAGAAAAATCTAACGAGGTTATCTTAACCTTCGATGATGGTTTTAGAGATACTCTTTCAGTTGCCGCCCCAATCATGCTGGACTTAGGGATTCCATTTAATGTTTTTGTATCACCAGGATTAATTGAGTCCAGTGACAAACGTTATCTAGATCGATCAGCCCTGCTAGAGTTATCCAGAATTCAAGGGTGTAAGATTGGTGCCCATGGCTATAGCCACTGTCGATTAACGGACTGCAGTGACAATAAGTTACAAACTGAACTAGAAAAAAGTAAATTGTGGCTAGAAGATATACTTTCAATTCCTATAGACACTATGTCATATCCTCATGGTGCAGTAGATCAACGTGTCCGGAATGCGGTTCAAATAGCTGGGTACAAGAATGCTGTAACTAGTAATCCAGGTGCTAATGTAAGTAAAGTAGATAATTTTATGTTAAATAGAACAGATATCTGGTCTATCGATGATATGAGGATATTCAAACAAAAAGTAAATGGTCATTGGGATTGGATGAAATGGGTTTTATAGAGGTAATACCCGCATCTGTTGTGATACCTCTTTATAACGAAGCTAATACAATTGCTTATACAATAAGGTCGATTAAGAGGCAAGCCATTCTTCCAGCAGAATTAATTTTTATTGATGCTGGATCGAATGATGACACGCTAAGTATAATCTATAATGAATGGAAAAATAATCAGCTTGAAATGTCTAAATGCAATCTTGTTATAGAGGTTGCGCAAGGAGCCTACCCAGGTGAAGGAAGAAATAGAGGAATCAAGATATCTAAAATGGATTGGGTGATTTTTCTAGATGCAGGAATCTTTCCAGAGGATGACTGGCTGAAGAGGTTGTGGCAGTGTAAAGAAGATAGTGATGAAGCTGCGATTTTTGGGCAGTGTGATTTTGACTCCAATCATCCTATTGGTAAGGCTGTATGTGCAGTTTCATATGGAATTGGAAGAGTGGTTTCGACAATTCCAGGGTCTATCATCAATAAAAAAATCTTTAATAAGGTTGGATATTTCCGTGAAGATTTACGCTCAGCTGAAGATCTTGAATGGAGGGCGCGCTTTAGTGAAGTTTATAATGATATAATTGTTTGTAATCAATTAATACTTCATTATCAAGATATGCCAATAGGTTTTCTAGCTATCTATAATAAATGGTATAGGAATTCTGTTAATACAGCACTATCTGGAACGATGAGAATCCAAGTTTTTTTATATATAGTATTTTCTATATTGGTATGCTTGTTGACTGTAATTCATCCATCTATAGCCTTAGTTGTCTTGCTGCTCTATTTTCTGATTAGATGTTTGATAGATCCTATTCGAAGAAGCGGTAAATTAAAATGGTGGAAAAATAATTCTAGTTCTTTCCTGCTGGTCCCTTTTGTAGCAATAATAATAGATATATCCAAGAGTATTGGTTTTGCCCATGGAGTTTATAAAAATATAATGTTGAAGAAAACTTTATGAACTATGACTATCAGTAACCATAGTTTTATTTATAGTAATATTTATGTATATAGAATAATAATGAGTTTTCTATATATAGGAGGATATAAGGACAGGTTCCGAAATGTTGAAAATCTTTTAGAAGTAGATTCAAATTCTTCCCTTACTGAACTATGTTTTGGTGATATTTATTTAGCTAAATGGTGTTACAAGAATAAAGTTAATTGGGAAGGTATTGACATAAATGATAACTTTGTCAGATTTGCACTCAACCAGGGGTTCAGTGCAAGATGCATTAATCTTAGAGGTTTTCCTAAGCTTAGAAAGTCTTCTGTCATTATCATTATGGGCTCTTTGTACCATTTCGAAGATATATTACCAATGTTAATTGACTATATAATGCAGTCATGTAATAGGTTTATTATCTCAGAACCTATTAAGAACTTATCAAGTAATCCAGGTTTATTAGGGTGGATTGCAAGAAAATCTGCAAATGCTGGCCAGGGAGATGAGGTGTTTCGTTTTAGTGAACTTACACTAATTGATAAAATTAATGAAATATCACATGGTAGATATACTATTATTAATCATGGTATTTCTGGGAAAGATATAATTTTGGAGCTTAGATGGAGTTAAGCATAGTTGTTCCTGTTTACAATAGTAGCTCAATTCTTTCTGAGTTATGCTTACAACTTGTTGATGCCCTTAGTGACATTGATACCGAAATCATATTGGTAGATGATGGAAGTGCAGACTCTAGTTGGCGAGTGATTAAACAGTTAGCTGAACAAATAGAGCCAGTTCAGGGTTTCCGACTTACCCGAAATTTTGGGCAGGATAATGCAATAATGGCAGGTTTGAATAACTCCAGTGGGTTTTATGTGGCTATTATGGATGATGATTTACAACATTCGCCTTATGATATTCTGACACTTCTTGATTATGTGAAAGAGAATGAATCTGATGTATGTTATGCTGATTATAGTGATGGAAAATATCAAGCTTGGTGGAAAAATCTCGGAAGTTATCTAAACTCAAAACAAGCAGAATATTTAATTGGAAAACCAGGTGAAATATACTTATCACCATTTAAGGTTATTAGTCGATTGGTGGTTGACTCAGTTGTTAATTATAATGGGCCCTATCCTTATGTTGATGGTTTGATATTTCAGTCTACTTCTTCAATTACACAAATTTCAGTCAAACATAATTCAAGAGAGCTTGGCAGAAGTAACTATAGTTTTAGAAAATCACTTTCTGTTTTCATGAGCCATACTACTGGTTTTTCTATTGTTCCATTGAGGATTGCATCAATTTTAGGATTGATAATGGCTGTTCTTGGATTTTCTCTTGGAATATACTATATTTTTGATTATTTTAGGTCAGAAAATCTCATTGAGGGCTGGACTACTCTAGCTGTACTTATTCTTTTCATTGGCGGAATGATATTACTATCTTTAGGTTTGATTGGTGAATATTTGGGCCGTATGTACCTTGCAAATAATAAGAAGCCACAATTTTTGGTTCACGAGACTACTTCATGACAAAGTACCACTTTTTGCTTTATTTATCAATATTGCTGACTGCAGCTGTTCAAGCTTCATTAAAAGTAATTTCAATTAAACATGATGGTGTTATTTCAAATAGTCTTCATGATCCGCGTCTTTATTTTGTTGCAATTTTATATGGATTGGCTTTGTGCGCATGGTTTGTTTCAGCGTCACGAATTCAATATTCAGTATTGATTCCGACAAATATACTAACCGTAGTATTGGGTGGTTTTGTAGGATATTTTTTGTTTGGAGAGACTATTGAGATACGTAAACTGCTTGCATATGGCTTGATTTGTAGTGGTGTTCTGTTGCTATTAACTGATACCACTTATACTTGATTGAATATGACTGAGATTGATAATAAATCAACGGTAACCTTTGAGTCCTCTCTGCATGTTGCAGGTGGCATTATTCTGTTAGTTGCAGAAAAATAGAACAGAAATTACATGTTGTATACTAATGACAAATAATATTATTCCATTTAATAAGCCTTATAGTACAGGAAATGAACTTTCCTATATTTCAGAAGTGCTTTCTAATAACGATTCAACAGGTGAAGGCTTTTATACAAATTACTGCCATCAATGGTTTGAAAATGAGATTGGAGTAGGTCAGGCGCTGTTAACCCACTCTTGTACTGCAGCACTAGAGATGGCAGCAATCTTGATGAATATTGAGCCTGGCGATGAAGTTATAATGCCTTCATATACGTTTGTCTCTTCTGCTAATGCTTTTGTATTGCGAGGGGGTATACCTGTGTTTGTTGACATAAGACCAGATACTCTAAATATTGATGAGCGATTGATTGAAGATGCTATAACTCCTCGTACACGTGCGATTGTTGCTGTTCATTATGCAGGTGTAGCATGTGAAATGGATACGATTATTGATATTGCAAAAAGACACTCTCTAACGGTAGTCGAAGATGCCGCGCAAGGCATTATGTCGACTTATAAAGGAAGGCCACTAGGCTCTATAGGAGATTTTGGGTGTTTTAGTTTTCACAAAACAAAAAATATTACTTCAGGAGAGGGAGGGTGTTTATTGGTTAATAATCCAAATTTTCAAAAGCGTGCAGAAATCATTCGTGAAAAAGGAACTGATCGTAGTCAATTTCTTCGTGGAGAGGTAGATAAATATACTTGGTGTGATCTGGGCTCATCTTACCTTCCAAGCGAGATTACGGCAGCTATGTTATGGGCTCAGTTGGAGGAGGCAGAAAACATCACTTTAAAACGGTTAACGTTATGGGATAGTTATCATAAAGCTTTTGTAAATTCTAAAAAGATAAAAGTGCCATCTATTCCTGAGAGTTGCAAACATAATGCCCATATATATTATCTTTTATTGGAAAATTTGCAGATACGTTCTGAATTTATCATAAAAATGAAAGAAAAAGGTATTCAGTGTGTATTTCATTATGTGCCACTGCATAAATCACCAGCAGGAATGAGGTATGGAAAAGTATATGATGAATTGAGGGTAACTGATTCTATAGCAGATAGATTGATTAGACTACCACTTTGGCCAGATATTTCAGATGTGCAGAATAAGTATATTATTAAGACTGCATCAGAAATCCTAAAAATCTAACTATAAACTTCATTAGCGATGATTAATTATTTTGTAGTTTATGAAAAAAGATATTTTATTCTCTTTCCGCTTGTTTTATTACTAACCCTAGGCACTGGACTTCATTCAGATGACTGGAATGAACTTCAGAATCTTTTTAGCATAGATGAATTATTGTTTCAAAATGGTGGATCAAAGTATTTACTGAACTCTATTACTTTTCTAATATATCGATTGCAGTTTAATTTTATAGGGGCCGAGTATTTATATTTATATGATCTTATAAAAACTTTTGTCTTGATGTTTGCAATTTATAGCTCAGACAAATTCTTTGGTATATTTTTATCTAAGAATATTGCGTTTATTTCTGCAGTATTATTTATTTTTCTCCCTAATCATGATGCTGTAACGTATTGGACTGTAGGTCAGTATTTAACAATTATTTTTGGATTATCATTCTTTTCATTTTTTATCATAAATAAAGGAAATTATATCAGTGGAGGTACTTTAGCTCTTATTGCTAGTTTTTCAGGTTATGGATCTCCTCCAGTTATATGGGGATTATCCATCATTTTTCTGTATAGAAGAAAATGGAAAGAGTTTTTTATCTATATAACGCCTGCAGTTTTATACCTTAGTTTGTATTTCTATATTCAGAGTAGCCAGGTCTCGGATGATTTTAGATTTAATTTAGTTAGCTCTAATGACTTATTTAAGCCTTTAATAAGTGGTTTGACAATTCAAGTGCTTTCAGCAATCGATGCTGGTTTTGGACCTTCATTCTTTCTTAAAATAATATTTTCAATACAGCAAATAGCGCTAAGTGATTTTCTGCTTTCTATTTTATTCGCATTATTTCTTATTTTTATATTCCGTGCAAATGGCCCTGAAAAATTGATTAACTCAGAACGAGTGCTGTTGTTGGGTGCTGCTTCTGTTTTTCTACTTTCAATCGGATTGTATTCTCTTACAGGTAGTTATCCGCAAATTGCATTTGGGTTAGGTAATCGTGTAACTATTTATGTTTCTTTTTTATTTGTAGTATTATTATCAATGTTTGTTAATAAAAAACCATTATTTTTTAATATAGTTATTGTTGTTTTTGCCTTTTCAGTATTTGGCCTTTCTTCGCATTGGAAGGACTGGAATCATCAGCAAATGGAGTTATATTCATATATAAAATCTAATAAAGCTGTATTTGCTGAGTTTAGTAGTAAAAACCCGTTAATTGTTACAGGTATGCAATATAGCAAGCTTGGCGAATTAGATCATATTGATTTCCTTTCAACTAGTAGTGCATCACCATTCTTTTCAAGCGCCTTAGATAGAAATATAACTGCAGTTGGGTTGAATCAATATTATTTGATTGAAGGGTCTACGTTAATTAATACTAAATTTTCATCTAGCTACCAACTCAAAGGGCCAGTGAAAATATTCAACTCTAATAAATTTACGTTTCATTCTCTAAATATTAGTGAACTTCAAGGATATATTGATAGTTTATCTCGTTTCAAGCGTCATTGGGCTTCTCTCGATGGATTAGGTTTTGTTATTAATATAATTAAAACAATTGATCCAAGATATTCGAAGTCTTTATAAGGGATTATTTTATAGTTATGTGTGGTTTATCTGGCTTCATCAACTCAAAATCGGCGGAATATCTTTTTCAGCCAGTATTAGCCTCTATGTTGAATTCTATAGCTCATCGTGGTCCTGATGGGACTGGCTTCTGGTTTGATGAAAAGCTAGGTGTTGCGATTGGCCATAAACGACTGGCAATTCATGATT
>Ga0115000_10005274_pt1 | contig 10400 bp, 8 predicted proteins | sample ArcticOcean_MG_C_6_FD_89690 | JGI IMG/M metagenome (GOLD analysis project Ga0115000, IMG submission 89690) | Marine microbial communities from western Arctic Ocean - ArcticOcean_MG_CB8_128 | ecosystem: Environmental > Aquatic > Marine > Oceanic | place: Arctic Ocean: Canada Basin | collected... | reverse complement strand
CCCTTAAGCTCACCTACTAGAGTCTTTACCCACTGCTCTTCGGATTTGGGACAAATAAGTAGGGCGTCATTAGTATCTACTACTATAAAGTCATTCAAGCCCTTTATGGCGATGACTTTTTCAGAGTTTCCTACCACGACATTCCCCTTAGACTCGGAGGCCATAACCTGAACGCCTGAAGTCGAATTACAGGCTTCGTCAGAAGGTAAATGCTGTGCAAGGGAAGTCCAGGTGCCGAGATCTGACCAGCCAAAATCCGCAGGGATTACCGCTACATCCATACATTTTTCGAGTATGCCGTAGTCAATTGAAATGGACTCGCAACACTTGTAAATTTCGTCAACTTCACCAGCCGCACCAACTAGCTTAACCGACTTGAAACTCTCTGACATTAGAGGTAGGTAGGAATCGAATGCTGTATTGATGTTTGAAAGTGACCAAATAAAAATACCGCTGTTCCAACAATACCCGCCGGTTTCTAAGAATTTTTCTGCGGTAGCGAGGTCAGGTTTTTCCGTGAACTGATCAACCGAGGCAAGCTCGCCGTTATTAGAATGGTGAGAGTATTTTATGTAGCCATAGCCGGTATCGGGACGGGTAGGGGTGATGCCTATAGTGACTAGAGACGAAGTGGTGGTGGCTGTTGTTGTTGCTAATGATAGGATTCGGCTGAATTCGGACTCGTCGAGAATGAGGTGATCGGACGGCGCAACGATGATGGCCGTTTGCGAGGGGTTAGCTCCGGATTCTGCAACGCGAGATGAGATTACGGAGTTTGCATATGCAATGCAGGGAGCAGTGTTGCGCATACACGGCTCGCACAACACGTTCTCGGGTAGTATGTCCGGGAGGTGGTTAGAAACTTCCGCACGGTAGATTTCGTTCGTGACTACAAGTATGTTCTCTAGGGGGACTGTGCGGGCTAGGCGAGAAAAGGTCATTTGGATTAATGACTTGCCTGTGCCTAGGATATCTAGAAATTGTTTGGGCTTAGAAACACGAGAAATAGGCCAAAACCTAGTTCCCACTCCTCCAGCCATTATTACAGCATATATATTCGTCCGATTACTCATTTGTATCTAACTCAACATGATTATACGCATCGCAATTACCGCAATCTGAACCGTGAGAACTAACGCAACTGCTTAATATAACGACGATTAAAATCGATAACATTAAAGCGGGGATAAAAGGTTGTTTCATGGCGTGAAGTTAGGGATAGTTAGCGTGTACCTTAGCACTTATGGGGGTCATCTTCCACATAGGTAGATATACGCAGTTCATTAGAGCTGTATTGCGCAAGCCTGATAAATGGGCAATGTTTCGCAAACTCCTCATGTCAGAATTAAATATTATAGGAGTTCAAAGCATAGGTATTGTGGTCCTTCTCGCCACATTCATGGGCGCGGTAATGTGCCTCCAAACGGCTCACCAAATCAGCGGTTGGATCCCCGTATACACTATAGGTTTTACTGTACGCCAAACCATGATCCTCGAGTTCTCACCTACACTTATCCCTATAATACTTGCCGGTAAAGTCGGTTCAAATATCGCGTCTCAGCTAGGTACTATGCGTGTGACAGAACAGATTGACGCACTTGAAATTATGGGTGTAAATAGCAGGGGATACCTCGTGCTGCCTAAAATAATTGCAGGATTAGTATCCATACCCATTCTTGTCATCTTCAGTATGTTCTTAGGAATAGCTGCTGGAGCGGGGATAGCATATATTACTGGGGTGAGTAGCATGACAGATTTTAAATATGGCATCCAAGTGGACTTTAAAACCTACGACGTCATTTACGCATTAATCAAGACTAGTATTTTCGCTCTGATAATGACTTCTGTCTCTGCTTACCACGGATATCACACAGAAGGCGGCGCCCTTGATGTAGCAAGGTCTAGCACTAAGGCAGTAGTGTATAGTGCTGTGATTATTATGGTTTCTAACCTGATTCTAACTCAAATTTTACTCTAATGATTGAAATTAGAGGTATACATAAATCTTTTGGAGACCAAAAAGTCCTCAATAGCATCACTGCCACTTTCGAAAAAGGCAAAGTCAATTTCGTGATCGGCAGGTCCGGATCCGGTAAGAGCGTGATGACGAAATGCATAGTGGGCCTTCTCGAGCCCGACGAAGGATACGTCCTGTTTGATGGAAGAAACTTCACTTCGATGAGCTTAAAGGATAGAAAAGAAATACGAAAAGAGATAGGGATGCTATTCCAAGGTAGTGCACTATTCGATTCCATGACTGTATCAGAGAATGTAAGATTTCCACTTATGATGTTCAGTCAGATGACGGAGGAGGAAATGGATATACGTGTGCAACATTGCCTTAAAAGAGTTGAGTTGGAAGGTTCTCCGGATAAATTACCATCGGAACTCAGTGGTGGAATGAAGAAAAGAGTAGGTATAGCAAGAGCTATTTCGATGAACCCCAAATATCTTTTCTGCGATGAACCCAACTCCGGTTTAGATCCACAAACAGCTATCGTTATAGATAAGCTTATTATTGATATTACAAAAGAGTATGGCATGACAACTGTGGTCATTTCACACGACATGAATAGCGTTATAGAGGCCTCCGACACCATACATTTTCTTCATGATGGTGAAGTAGCTTGGGCTGGAGAGAACTCGGAAATGATGATTACCGATAACGATAGATTAAATGACTTTGTATATGCTTCGAAGTTGATGAAGAGGATGAGACCAAAAAAGTAATAATGGGCTTCAAGTCTTACCATACTGAAAGGTTCTCGAACGACGAAATGCGCTCACGCGCAGAAGCCTTATACGAGAAAATGGATTCAAGGCGTAGTGTTAGACATTTCTCCACAGATGAAGTTCCCCTTGATGTCGTAAGGAAATGTATACATATTGCTGGTACGGCTCCTTCCGGAGCTCATAAGCAGCCATGGACTTTTTGTCTGGTCACAGATCCCGAGATAAGAAGCAAGATAAGGTTGGCGGCGGAATCTGAAGAGCATAAAAATTACCACGGTAGGATGAGTGAAGAGTGGATGGACGATTTAAAACCATTTGGCACAGATCACTTCAAACCATTTATCGAAAACGCTCCGGGTTTGATCATTGTTTTCAAGCATGTTTACGGAAAGGCCATTGATGGTAAGACCACTAATTACTACGTGAATGAAAGTGTGGGGATTGCTGTGGGAATGCTATTAACGGCTTTTCATGAAGTGGGATTAGTAGCCCTTACACATACACCGTCCCCTATGAGTTTTCTAGCTGAAATACTGGAAAGACCTGAAAATGAACGAGCTTACCTGAATATCCCATTCGGATTCCCTTCAAAGGATTGTGAAGTGCCAGATATTGATAGAAAGAAGCTTGAAGAAATTATAGTAGAATTTGCAGAAAAAGCATCAGTAAAACATAGTTAAATCGAGGGGTTAAGCTTGTTAAGGTCCTTTTTGGGTAAAACTTTTCTAGGAAATAGGGTGTGAGGCTCTAGGATTGGATTAATTTTGCCCCAAATTGAATACTAAGACCATGTCTAATATCAGTGAAAAAGTAACAGCTATCATTGTAGATAAGCTAGGAGTAGATGCAGGAGAAGTAACGCCAGAGGCTAGCTTCACTAACGATCTAGGTGCCGATTCTCTCGACACCGTTGAACTTATTATGGAGTTCGAAAAAGAATTTAACATCGCAATTCCAGACGATCAGGCCGAGAACATCGGAACTGTAGGAGACGCGATTAAGCACATCGAAGACGCGACTAAGTAATAGTCGTGGTTTTACACCCATCTCTTTATGGAGCTTAAGCGAGTTGTTGTAACCGGTCTAGGGGCGATCACGCCACTGGGAAATGATCCAACTACATACTGGAATAATTTAATCCAGGGAGTAAGTGGAGCTGCACCTATTACACGCTTTGATACCAGTAATTTCAAGACTCAATTTGCATGCGAAGTCAAAGGCTTTGTCGCTGAGGACTTCCTTCATCGTAGAGATGCAAGGAGGATGGACTTGTTTACTCAGTATGCTGTTGTTAGTGCGAAACAGGCACTTGACGATGCCGGTATTGTTGCTGAAAATAGAGTAGGAGAAGAGGGTTCAGAGGAAGCAGCAGCTAATTCAGGCAAAACCGTTATCGATCCAGATAGAGCTGGAGTGATCTGGGGTTCTGGCGTTGGAGGATTCCAAACTTTTATGGATGAAGCGAAGAATTTCTACCAAGGGGATGGTACTCCTAGATTTTCTCCATTTTTTATTCCCATGATGATACCAGATATTGCTGCTGGTCATATCAGTATTAAGAATGGTTTTCGAGGTCCTAACTACGCAACAGTAAGTGCTTGTGCTAGTTCAACACATGCTTTAATTGATTCTTTTAATCTTATCAGATTAGGAAAGGCTGATGTCATAATCACAGGAGGATCAGAGGCAGCTGTTACAGAAGGTGGAATAGGTGGTTTTAATGCTTTAAAAGCTCTGTCAACAAGGAATGAAGAACCTAAGAAGGCTTCTCGACCGTTTGATAAAACTCGTGATGGATTCGTTCTGGGGGAAGGGTCAGGCGCTATAGTATTAGAGTCATTAGAACATGCTCAAGCTCGTGGCGCGAAAATTTATTGCGAAATGGCGGGAGGAGGTATGAGTGCGGATGCACATCATATTACTGCACCACATCCAGAAGGCTTAGGAGCTACTAATGTTATGAAAGTGACATTAGAAGATGCTAAGATGTCTCCTTCAGAGATTGACTATGTGAACGTTCATGGCACATCAACACCACTTGGTGATGTAGCTGAAACTCAAGCTATACAGAAGGTATTCGGAGAACATGCATATGATTTGAGCATTTCCTCTACGAAATCCATGACGGGTCATTTACTAGGTGCTGCCGGAGCTGTTGAAGCCATGGCTTGTATACTGGCTATAAAACACGGTATCATTCCTCCAACGATTAATTTCGAACACGAGGACGAGAATCTAGACCCTAAGCTCGACTTTACTTTCAATAAAGCTCGTCATAGAGAAGTCGGTGCAGCCCTTTCAAACACTTTTGGGTTTGGTGGACACAATGCTTCAGTTTTATTCAAGAAGTTTTCATAATTATATATTGTAGTGATGGGACTCTTTAGTCGATTATTTAGACGAAAGAAAGAGACTCATGCTAGATATATTGAAGATATAGTTCGCAAAAATTTTAATCTTCGAATTGTAAACTATGACCTTTACGAAGAGGCCTTTCGGCATTCATCTGTAATAGATGGTGACACTTCAGGAAAGAGGAGTAACGAAAGGTTAGAATACTTAGGTGATGCAGTTCTTGATCTTAGTGTCGCAGCATATTTATATAAAACGGATATTGATGCACAGGAGGGATTATTGACACAAAGGAAATCTCGAATCGTAAATAGAAAAAACTTAAATAGAATTGGGATAGCTATAGGACTCGAGGATTTGCTAGAAGTAAGGATGAGGAGAGAAGATATAAGACATAACATGGTGGGTAATGCATTAGAATCATTGATTGGGGCGATTTACCTCGATCACGGGTTTGTGAAAACTGATAAAGCAATTGTTACCATGATGAAAAGGTTTGGGATAGATGCAAAAATCCACGAAACCACAGATTTTAAGAGTAAACTTCATCACTGGGCCCAAAAGCAAAAAACCGATCTTACCTTTGAGGTTGTGAGAGAATATTCAGAATCAGGTGAGGGTAAATATGAAGTAGAAGTGCTGGCGGATGGAGAGAGGATAGGTTTAGGGTCAGGAAGGTCAAAGAAAATCGCAGAGCATGATTCTGCTAGGAGAGGGTGGAGGACTGTGTTTGAAAGAATTGAGAAGGAGAAATAGTATATCTTCGTGCTGATGCCTAAGTTTCAATTAGATTGGGAAGTAGAGTGTGATTTCGAACTTTTTGGAGTGGGATCACACGTCGGAAGCCACCGACTAGCCTGGGAATTAAATAGAATTTTCGGATGGCAACTGGCTTATGAAAGACAGCTGACAATTTCTACTAAGAAAGCTACTTCGGTGCATATAGTACATAGATATAAAGATGAAGAGGATGGACTGGATGTAGCCTTGATATTAAATAGAGCCCCAGAGGGTGTGTTAGCAGATGGTATGTCCCAATTAGACTATCTTTTGAGGGTTCGATTTGGGTTTATGGGAGAGAAAGATGTTATTCCTAAAATCAGAAAGTCGAGCGTGGTTACATTAGTAACTTCTGTCGATCCGGAGAAATCGGGAGCGTTAGAGGCAATGCTTGAGTTAGATATAGAGTTAGATAAAATGAAAAAATGAATATGAATAAACCTTCCCTGTTTCCAGATAAACAGACAAAGATTATTGCTACCATAGGTCCAGCTACATCTTCATTGGAGATGCTTGAGCAGTTGCTTCTTGCAGGGATGAATGTAGTTAGGATCAATTCTTCACACGGAGAACATTCAGACCACCTTGAGATAATAGAAAACATTAGGGCTCTAGATGAAGAATTAGGCTCTCACACCTCTATTTTAGTTGACCTTCAAGGACCTAAGCTCAGAGTTGGAGAGATCGTAGAAGGTGGAATAATGTTAGAGGAGGGTCGCGAATTAAAGATAAGTGTGGGTTCACATATTGGCGAGAATGGCCAAGTATTTACTGACTATAAAAATTTTGCTATTGATGTGAAACCAGGTGAGCCCGTACTTCTAGATGATGGAAAATTGAGGCTTGAAGTGGTGTCAACGGATGGTATGTCAGAGGTTATTTGTAAGGTGATTTATGGAGGCATACTCACATCGAGAAAGGGTTTAAACTTACCGGAAACGAAGATTTCTTTACCGTGTATTACGAAGAAGGATGAAGAGGATTTGGCCTTTGCATTAAAAGAAAACGTTGACTGGATAGGCCTTTCATTTGTCAGAAACCCAAGTGATATAATTGAGCTAAAGAAGATAATTAAGGCAGATAATCGTCATGCTAGAGTTGTAGCGAAGATCGAAAAACCTGAAGCTGTAGCTAATCTTGATCAAATTATCTCAGTATCCGATGCCGTTATGATAGCCCGTGGAGATCTAGGTGTTGAAGTCCCAATGCAGGATGTGCCACTGCTCCAAAAATCCATTATTGAAAAATGTCTTACTGCGGGAAAACCTGTGATTGTAGCGACACAAATGATGGAGTCCATGATAGAAAGCGCAACTCCTACCAGAGCTGAGGTGAATGATGTTGCTAATGCTGTTCTAGACGGAGCTGATGCGGTAATGCTTTCAGCTGAAACAAGTGTTGGGAAATACCCCATTCATTCTGTCCAAGCAATGTGTCAGATTATTCAGAAGATGGAAGAGAATACCGACAAAGCTTTCAATGAGCGCCCACCATATAATCCAGATGAAGAAAGATTCATCACGGATTCGATATGCTATAACGCCTGTAGATTAGCCAGAAGAGCAAAGGCCAGCGCCATAGTTACCATGACTTATTCTGGATATACCGCCCAAAGAGTTAGCTCTCAGAGGCCCAAGGCTCACATTTTTATGTTTACTTCTAATCGCTATGTATTAAGCCAAATGAATTTGGTTTGGGGTGTTGAAGCTGTCCACTATTCAAAAACTGTCAGCACGGACCACACGATTGCAGATATTAAGTATATCCTATTCAAAGACGGAAAGGTGAAAGATGGTGATTTCGTGGTACACATGGCGTCCATGCCCATTAAAGATGCTGGTATGACAAATATGCTCAAACTCAGTAGGGTATAATTATCTTCGCGCCATGGTAAAAGGATTTCCAGAGAGAGGACCACTTGATTTAGCTGGTTTAGCGAGTAAAATGTTAGATGTTTGGGAAAGTGAGAACACTTTTCAAGCCAGCATAGACTCTCGCCCAGAAAGTGATACTTATGTGTTTTTTGAAGGTCCACCATCTGCAAATGGCATGCCGGGCATCCATCACGTGATGGGGCGTGCTATCAAAGATATTTTTTGTCGTTTTGCTACTTTGAATGGAAAACGAGTTGAGCGTAAAGCAGGTTGGGATACTCATGGTCTACCTGTAGAATTAGGAGTTGAAAAGGAATTAGGTATAACGAAAGAGGATATAGGAAAGAAAATTTCGGTTGAAGAGTACAACAATGCCTGCCGTACTGCAGTAATGAAGTACACAGGAGTCTGGAACGATCTTACGCGTCAGATGGGTTACTGGGTTGACATGGAATCGCCATATGTGACTTACGAGAATAAGTATATTGAGTCGGTTTGGTGGTTGCTATCTCAGTTGTACAAGAAGGACCTGATTTATAAAGGATATACTATTCAACCCTATAGTCCTATGGCCGGGACTGGATTGAGTTCTCATGAACTTAATCAACCTGGGACTTACAGAGATGTTATGGATACGACTGTAGTTGCTCAGTTTAAAGTGCTTTCTTCTGGAGTAGAAACACTGAAGACTATTTGCAGCGAAACGATTACTGAAGAAAATTTAAATCTACCGTTCTACCTTCTAGCTTGGACTACTACACCTTGGACTCTTCCATCGAATACAGCATTAACCGTAGGTCCTAAGATTGATTACGCAATTGTAAAAACCACGAATAGATATACTGAAGAAGCGGGAATTTTAATTCTGGCTGAAGCACTACTAGCTAAGCAATTTGATAAGAATGCCCCAGCTCATGAAGTTCTAGGTAGATGTAAAGGTTCGGATTTAATAGGCATTAAGTACGAGCAGTTAATCGACTGGGCTCAACCTATGGACACTCCAGAACAGGCATTCAGGGTGATTGGAGGGGATTTCGTCACAACTGAAGACGGTACTGGAATAGTACACACAGCACCGACATTTGGAGCCGATGATGCTTTGGTTGCTAGAGCAGCAGGGGTGCCACCAATGCTTGTTGATGATGGAACTGGTCATGGAGTGCCATTAGTTGATATGCAGGGAAAGTTGAGGGAAGGGTTTGGGCCTATGGCCGGAAGATTTGTAAAAAACGAATACTATCCTGAAGGTGAAGCACCTGATAAATCAGTAGATGTAGACATTGCAATCGATTTAAAAATTCGTGGATTAGCCTTCAAAGTTGAGAAGTACTCACACAGCTACCCACATTGCTGGAGGACGGATAAACCCATCCTGTATTTTCCTCTCGACTCATGGTTCGTGAAAGCAACAGCGGCGAAGGAAAGAATGACGGAGTTGAATAAAACCATCAATTGGAAGCCAGAGAGTACCGGTACTGGAAGGTTCGGTAAATGGTTAGAAAATCTGAATGATTGGAATTTAAGCCGTTCTAGATTTTGGGGTATTCCCATCCCTATCTGGAGGACAGAAGACGGGTCGGAGGAGATCTGTTTTGGCTCAGTTGAAGAGCTTGCTAAGGCTTGCAATGAATCAGTTGAAGCTGGGTTAATGTTATCAAATCCTCTCAATAAGTTCGAAGCAGGCGATATGTCTAAAGCGAATTACGACTCGTTCGACCTACATAAACACGTAGTGGATGAAATCGTGTTGATATCAAGCACTGGAGCACCGATGAAGCGTGAGTCTGATTTGATAGATGTGTGGTTTGACTCTGGCGCTATGCCCTATGCTCAGTGGCATTACCCGTTTGAAAATAAGGATAAAGTCGATGATGAGCTTGCTTACCCCGCTGACTTTATTGCTGAGGGTGTAGACCAAACCCGTGGCTGGTTCTATACTCTTCACGCCATTTCTACGATGGTATTCGATAAAATCGCATACAAAAACGTTGTGTCTAACGGTCTTGTACTTGATAAGAAAGGCGTGAAGATGTCAAAGAGACTAGGAAACGCTATAGATCCATTTACAACTTTAGACAAATACGGACCAGATGCCACGCGCTGGTATATGATTAGTAATGCTCAACCATGGGATAATTTGAAGTTCGATCTCGATGGGATTGCTGAGGTGACTCGTAAGTTTTTTGGGACCCTTCAGAATACTTATAACTTCTTTTCGCTCTATGCAAATATTGATGGTTTCACGAGATTGGAAGAAGAAGTTCCTCATGATAAAAGACCCGAGATTGATAGATGGATTCTCTCCAGAATGCACACTATAGCTAAGCAAATGCGCACCGAATACACAGATTTAGAGCCTACAAAAGCCACGAGACTTCTTCAGAATTTCGTTACAGATGAATTGAGTAATTGGTACGTAAGACTTAATCGTCAACGTTTCTGGAAGGGTAATATGAACGAGGATAAAATCTCAGCATACCAGACTTTAATCACCTGTCTACACACTACTGCTATTCTAGGTTCACCAGTTGCTCCATTCTTTATGGACAGCTTATTCCGAGATATTAATTCTGCTACCTCTTCAAGTGTTGATGGAGCAAAAAACTCTGTGCATTTAGCTGATTTCCCGATAGCCGACCTTAGCATTATTGACAAAGAGCT
>Ga0115000_10005273_pt1 | contig 10400 bp, 8 predicted proteins | sample ArcticOcean_MG_C_6_FD_89690 | JGI IMG/M metagenome (GOLD analysis project Ga0115000, IMG submission 89690) | Marine microbial communities from western Arctic Ocean - ArcticOcean_MG_CB8_128 | ecosystem: Environmental > Aquatic > Marine > Oceanic | place: Arctic Ocean: Canada Basin | collected... | reverse complement strand
TTATTAAAAACTTGGTTAAAGGGTTTTTTAAGCATTTTTCTTCTTTGACTGAAAAAAACTCTAGTAATCATTTCAAGATTTTTTGCATCTTTTAATTCAAAAAATTTTTCTCTTGGGGTAAATTGTAGCAGTGTACTATCAATCTTTGGTCTAGGTGAAAAACTTTCTGGCTTAATGTCTATTATCTTTTTTATATTTAATTTCCAGTTTGATATAATAGATAATCTCCCATATTTTGATGTATTACATTCTGCGATAATTCTTTCAGCAACTTCTTTCTGAAACATTAACACTAACTTTTCAAACCAAATTTTTTTACCCATGTTAACTATCCATTTTGTAAGAATTTCAGTAGAAATATTATAAGGTAAGTTTCCAAATACAGTTAATTTATCATTGGAAATTTGATCTTCAGATACTTGCAAAACATCATTATTAATAATAGTAATTTCACCTGTAAATTTATCTTTCAATGATAGAGCTAGTTCATCGTCTTTTTCAATAACATAAACTTTTTTTGGATTTTTTTTTAAAATGAATGTGGTTAAATTTCCAGTACCAGGGCCTATTTCTAAAATTGATTTATTTTTTACTTCAGCTGCATCAACAATTAGCTCTAAAATTTTTCGATCAATCAAAAAATTTTGGCCTAAACTCTTTTTTGGCTTTATAAACATTTATTTATCAAGGAATTTTAAAGCTTCCATTAAGCTTTTAGGGTCTGATAAATTTTTACCTAGCATAGAAGAATTAGGACCATGATCTGGTGAAATACGAACAAACGGTAAGCCTAGTGTTATATTAATAGCATCAAAACCAAATAGAGCTTTCATTGGGCTTAGAACTTGGTCATGGTACATCCCAACAATTACATCGAATTTTTTTAAATGTTTTTGCATAAAAATTGTATCTGCAGGAAAGGGGCCCTCAACTCTAAATTTTTTATTTTTTAAATATTTAATAGTAGGTGAAATTATTGCGTCTTCTTCACAGTCATTAAAATTACTTTCACAGTGAGGGTTTAGGCCTGTTATTGCAATTCTTGGATTTTTTTTAAATCTTTTTTTATAAAATTGAGATATTAATCTAATATGAGATTTTATTTTCTCTTTTGAGATGTGTTTATGAACATCTTTTAAAGCAAGATGTGTCGTTACTGGACTAACTGATAATTTATCATTAAAGATCAACATCGCAACTTCATCTTTTATTTTACTTTGTTTAGCAAGATACTCTGTAATGCCCAAACTTTTTCCTTCTAAAAAATATCTTTTAGAAACTGGTCCATTTATAAATTTAGAAAACTTATTTTTTTTTAAAATTTCTAAAGCAATTTTAAAAGATTTTTTTATATATTTGTTTGATTTTTTTGAAATTTTTTCAAATGCATTCTTGAAATTATAATCTACATTGATGATATTAATTTTTTTGTTATTTAGTTTTTCAAAATTTACACTATTTAGGTCTATTTGATTTAGTTTAAAATTAAAACCCAAATGATGCATTTGTTTGATTAATAATTTTTTATTAACAATAAGTATCAATGGACTTTTATAGTAATTTCTTTTTAAACTTTTAAAAAAAATCTCTAAAAAAACACTGTTGGGCTCACCGGCAACAATAATTATTGGTTTTTTATTCACTTATTGAGTTATTTAATTTTATTTTACTATAATAAATTACTGAAAGTTTATTGAATTGTTGGTCCATTTCATAATTAATTAAGTTTTGTAAAATTATTTCCTTATCAAGTTCTATATTTTTTTCTTTTTTATTCTTTATTTTTAAAATCAAATATCCCCCTGATGTTTTAATTGGTTCAGTCACATCACCAATTTCTAATTCTTTTAATGAGTCAAGAATATTTTTAGATAACTGTCCTTCATTTATCCATCCTATTGTACCACCAAATTTTGCAGTGTCTGAAATACTGTAAATATTTGCTGTATTTTTAAAACCATTAACACTTATCTCATTTTTAATGCTAGCAATTTTTTTTTCTTTGTCGTTAATTTTTTCAATTTTAAATAGAATCTCTGCTAACTCATATTCTGTCATAGATTTTTCTGATAATTTGTTATCAATAATTTTTTGTTTTAATGAGGATTTGTTAATATTTATATCCTGAGAAAATTTCTGTTTAATTAATTCGTTCCACAATAGCTCAATTTCAAATTTTTTTTTTACATCATCAAATCTCAAATCGTAGCTATTTAAGTAATCTATAAACATTTTTTCATTTTCAAAATTTAAACTTATGTAAAATTTTTTCACAAAATTATTTACTAAAACTTCATTCTTATTAAATAAAAAATATTTTAATATTTCATTTTTTTTAATTTTTTCTCTTATAAGTGAATTCTTTGCTACTATAATTATCCTATCATTGCTCAACTTTTTTAATTCATTATTTAAAGCACCTAAATATTTAACTTCTTGTTCGATGTCAAAGTTAGTAATAATCTCATTATTAACCTTCAATGAAATATTTACTTCCATCGAATTACTTATAGTATTTAATAAGAAGATAAATATTAATGAGTTAAATATGATTGTATTGATTTTTTTTATAATCATTTATTTATCTGACATTTTATTTATTTTGGCAAATGGCATAATCGTGATTGAAAACATTAGTTGTTCTTCTTGCTCAACACCTACATCTTTATAGTAATCTTTTTTATATTCTACACCTGCAATTAAACAATCATTCTTATATTGATAAATTAAATTGTAATACTCTATTAAATCTTTTTCTTTATTTTCTCTTGTTTTAAAAATTAACGAATTATTACTATCAATGTCAAGAGTTGTATTGTTAGAAAAATAACTTTCACTTCCTAGAATGTTGTTCTTTTCTAAAAATTCAAAACTAGTTACAAAATTATTTACACTAAAAGTTGTATTTATTGAGTTGTAATTAACAGTATCCAAATCACTATCAAGTGAAAAATTATATGAAAGGTCAATAAATTGATTTGTTTTAAATTTCATTCCACCAATTATATCGGATTTTTCTTTTCCAAGTGTGCTTGATTCGGGCAACTTAGTATCTTCTTCATCTCTAAACATTGTTGCAAGGTTTAGAGAGAATATTTCCTTTTGATCATTTTCTTTTTCATAAATTTTATACTCATTTCCTATTGTAATAGATTGCCCACCTTCAACATTTTCATCAGAGCCAATACGGTTAATAGAAAAAATATTGTTATAATCAATTAAACGATCAGATTCACTTAAATTTTTATTCTGGTTTGGGCTGTATCTTGCAGAAATAATAGGTGAAAGAATACTGTTAAATTTCTTTCCATTTTTTTTTAATGGATATTTTATCTCATAGTTTATTAAAGCTTGGATATTACTTTCTATTTTATTTTTATAATCATTTGAATTTTTTGAATCTGAATTGAAGTTTTTAAATAAAATCTCATAATTACTTATAAAACCTGCTGAGTTTGTTATATAATTTGATTTATAATTAAAGTCATTTACTGCAACTTTTTTATTAACATTTGTATTATAAATTCTGTTGTAACCCAAAGATGAAAAAATTAAATTACCATTGAAGAGATCCTCATATATGTTTTTTGAGTAACTGTAGCTAGGTAAAATATATTCATATCTATCACTTTTATTTTTAGTAAGATCTTCAAAAACTTCAGCTATAATATTAAGCTCTGAGCTATCTTTAGTCGCTTCAAAATTGATTTTTGAGTGTAAATCTGAGGTAGATTCAATTAAATCCGATTTAAGTTTATATTTTTTAAGATAGGAGTCATTTGAAGTTTGTTGAATTTTTAAATCTACTTTTGATAGATCAAAATAATCAAAATTTAATTTAAATGATGAGTTAGAAAAAAAATGAGTTTCAGACTGAGATTCTTTTAAATTTAGTTTTACTGGATTACTATTTTTAATACTAAAATCTAAAATATGATTGGAATTTTTGGTAAGGTGTCGGTACTCAGTCTGTAAAAGTGCTTTATCATCAGTATAAAATCTTGGGGAAAAAGTTAAATCAATATTATCTCTTATGACCTTAAAATATGGCATTGAAATGTGCCCCCCATGTGTTGTTGACTCATTATATTTTGGTATTAAAAAACCAGATTGTCTTTTTACAGTTGGGTCTGGATGAAAAAATTTTGGAAAATATAATACTGGAACATCATATACTTTAAGCCAGGCATTATTATAATGTATAATTTTTTTGGTTTTATCATGAGTAATTTTATCAGAACTTATTTCCCAAGGTGGACAATCATCAGTTTTCTTACATGTTGTAAATACACCTTTTTTAATTATTGTAGATCCTTTGCTTAAAAAAATGGCATTACCTCTTAATCTTGGCTGATTATCCAATGAATTAAAAAGTTTATTATTGAAATTTACAACTATATCTTTACCAATTATTTTATCTTGAAGTAAATCAAGTTTTAGTTTTTGTATATTATATCTATTAGATTCATTATCTAATAGTACTCCATTTTCAGCACTTAAGACTTTAGTTGTAATTGAATAGATAAATTCAGAAACATCTACTCTGTTGTTGTATAGGTCTTTAATTCTAGTACTATTTTTACTCGAGACAAATTTTAAATTACCATCATAAAGTAAATTTGACGTTTCTATAGTATGTTTTTTGTTGATCTCAATTGTGGTAAATTTTTTAGTCCTAATTATATTTAGCGACCTAAAATAAGTAACTTCTTTTGCTTTTAATATAATCTTATTATTTTTATCAACAGCAATAACATTACCCGTAACTTTTAGTATAGATTTTTTTTTATTATATTCAGCAGTATCACCATTAATAATTAGACCATTTGTGTCTATAATATTTACCCCATTAATTGCTTTGATAATATTTTCATTATCTGAAGTATTAATCTCTGTAGCATTAAATATTAGATCTTCAGCTAAAGCTTTATTTAAAAAAAAAATAAAAAAAAAATGTATAAAAACTCGAACAATAACAATTTTATTTTTCATTTATTTTTACCAGACCAATTGAAACAATTAAAATTAATATTAGTTGTGGACCCCATACTGATGTTAAGTGCGAAATTTCTTTACTTTCAACTAAAATATTAAAAAAATAATTAATATAATATATTAGTACTGATATAAATATACCAAGGAATAAATTAAAGGTTTTAGAGTGATTATGTTTAATATTTAACATTAGGATAGATGAAATACATACCATAATTGATAGGTATAAAGGGTAAGAGTATAATTTATGCTCATGTACACTCAAACTTGTAGTAGAGTAACCCAATAATTTATAGTCGTTTTTAAGTTTTCTTAGCTGAAAAAAGTTTAGAGACGACAAGTTTGAAAAAAGGTTGGAAATTTTTTGTGAATTAAAATTACTTTTATAAGTTAAATCAACAATTTTTTTAGTCAAATTGTTTTCAGTTATCTGGGCCTCTTTAAAGTTCCAAATATAATCTTTTATATCAACATTTTTTGAAACAATCATTCTTTTAAAATTAAAATCTAAATCATATTCAGTTATTAATACGTTAGAAATAAAATCACCATTAATCTTTTTAGCACTTATTATAGAAATTGTTTCATCAACTTCATCTTTAATCCACAGACCATTAGCAGTAACTACAGCTAGATATTTATCATCTTGAGAATAATCATTTTTAATATCAAGATATAAAAACTTTAAATTCGATGAGATATTATATAAAACTAGCACAGAAAAAACCCCACAAATAAAACTAGTTAGTGTTATAGTTTTTATAATTTTAGCGTTAGTTAATCCAAAAATTTTATAAACATTTATTTCATTTTTATCTAAGATTTCAGTAAAAAAAAACAATGTTGTAATTAAAAAGATAAATGGAAGAATATCAAATAAAACAGAAGGAACATTTAACAGTGTAATGAAAACAGGAAAATAAAAATCGATATTCACATTTTTAAAAAAACTTATTTCTTCAAAAAGATTTAATATTAGCACTAAGCCAAAGAAAAAAATAAATACTTTAAGTAGATTTTTTAAAAAAGAATAAATTATATATTTTTGATAAATCTGTATCATTAGCTTTTAGTTCTATTAAAAGAAAACCTTCTTATCAAAAATAAGTATAAAATTAAAAATGTTATGACAGGAATAAAACCTATAGTAAGTGAGTAAAAACTATTTTTAGCAAAATAGTTTGCTGAAATTTCTGACACAACCAAGCCTACCATGGATGATAAAAAAACAATTGATTTTATGGATTTGAATATAAAGTTTTCTTTAAAATTAATTAATAGAAAGCTAACTATTAAAACAATTGAAAATAGATACAAAGGTTTTATAAATCTTTTAAAAAATTCTTGTTTAATTTCATTAATAAAACTTTCATCACAAATTCCAGGAATAGGTATAAAATTTTCATGATCTATAAAATCACTCAAACATGATAAAAGAGAAATATTGTCTCTTTCTTGGATTTTTCTATATGTGACTGACTTTGTACCAAATTTAGAAAGATTGAAGTTTGTTTTATCAAAATTAAAAATTGTTGTTTTATTATCATTAATATTTATATAGATCCCATCATAAAGTTCCAAAGATCTAATACCCAAACTCTCAATTAATCTTCCACTTTTAGCTATAATAATTTTTGATTTATCTTCTGCAATTTGATCTTTTAGATAAACATTATTAAATGAACCATTATTATTCTTTTTATCGATAAATATTGTGAGTTTATCAACTGTATCTATAAATTTTTTTTCTTTCAATAAAGAGGGGAAATAATCAATATTAGAATTTTTAATATATGATCTTGCTTTGTTTTGAGATGCTGGAGTTAAAAAAGCACCAAGCAATACTTGAATAAAAAAAAATAGAAAAGTATATTTTATTAGCACATTGATAAATTTAATTTTAGTGATTCCCATAATCCAAAATATTTTTAATTCATTATTTTCTTCGTATTTATTAATTGTATAAAACAAGGAAAAAAAAAATATTACTGGCATAATTTTACTAAATATTCTTGGTAGGTTTAATATGGTATAATAAAAATAAACTTTATAGCTATGACCATCTTCTGAAACAAAATCTAAAAAATTAACAGCCTGAATAACCCAAACAATAAGAGTTAAGCATATAGAAGCTAATAAAAAAAAATAAGTATTATCTAATAAAAATTTTTTAAATATAATTTTTTCATTGAAATTAAACATTAATAATCTATAAAACCTTTTAAATATTAGTATATATATAAAATCAATGACCGTTCAAGTTCTCTATAAAAATAACACCCCCCAGAAATCTCTAGTTAACCTTATTCTATTTACTAATGAAAATTTCAATATTAGTGGTTTAAAAAAACATATTTCAACTGAAGAATTTTCATACATATCAGATTTGTTAAAAACATGTGATTTAAAAAAAAAATTACTTTTTTTTGAAATTAATTCAAAAAAAACAATATTTTTGGTGTCTATTAAAAAAGATTTGAAAACTTCTGACATAGAAAGTTTAGGTTCCGAATTTCATGGTTATATAAATTATGATAAGAAAAATGATTATTTTGTAAATTCAGATTCTATAAACAGTAAAATAAAAGATTTTATAGGATATTTCTTACATGGATTAAAATTGAGATCTTATGAATTTAACACCTATAAATCAAAAAAAGATAAAAGACTTGTTTTTATAAATGTCATTGGGAGTAAGAATAAAATATCTACTCAAACGCAATTAAGATTTAAAGCATTAGAAGAAGGAATTTTTTTTGCAAGAGACCTTGTTTCAGAACCAGGAAATATTTTACATCCAGATGAATATGCGAAAAGGTTGAGTACATTAAAAAAAATTGGTTTAAAAATAAATATATATGATGATAAAAAATTAAAAAAACTAGGGATGAATGCATTGCTTGGTGTTGGACAGGGAAGTATTAGGGGCACCTACTTAGTAACAATGGAATGGAATGGATTAAGAAATAATACCAAACCTTTAGCATTTGTTGGTAAAGGAGTTTGTTTTGATACTGGTGGTATTTCACTAAAACCAGCAAAGTTTATGGAAGATATGACTTATGATATGGCTGGTTCTGCTACCGTGGTTGGGTTAATGAAAAACTTAGCATTAAGAAAAGCAAAAATTAATGCAGTTGGCGTTGTTGGACTTGTTGAAAATATGCCTGGTGGTAATGCACAAAGACCAGGTGATATTGTTAAATCTTATAGTGGCAAAACAATAGAGATATTAAATACAGATGCAGAAGGTAGATTGGTTTTAGCAGATGCTTTAACATTTACCGAAAAAAAATTTAAACCTAAATTTATGGTTGATTTAGCAACTTTGACTGGCGCCATAATAGTTTCATTAGGATCTGAATATGCGGGCTTGTTTTCAAATGATGAAAAGTTATCGAAACAATTATTGACTGCAGGTGAAAAAGTTGATGAAAAATTATGGAGAATGCCTCTAAATAAAAATTTTGATAAACTTATAGACTCCAAAAATGCTGACATGCAAAATATAAATTATGTTGGTGGTGCAGGATCAACAACTGCTGCACAATTTTTACAAAGGTTTATTCTAAACAAGACACCTTGGGCGCACTTAGATATAGCAGGTATGGCTTTTTCAAAATACGGTGGAGCCTTAAATTCAGGTGGAGCAACTGGTTATGGAGTAAGATTATTAAACAAACTAATAGAGGATGACTATGAATAACCTAGAGCAAACACTATCAATTATTAAACCAGATGCAGTAGAAAGAAATTTAGATAATGAAATTAAGGAAATTTTTAGAAATAAAGGTTTTAATATTGTTAAAGATAAAAAAATCCAAATAGCAAAATCTGAAGCGGAACATTTTTATAAAGTTCACGAAACAAAGCCTTTTTATAATGATTTATGTGCATATTTATCATCAGGACCAATTATTGTAATGGTACTCGAAAAAGAAAATGCAGTTTTAGGAAATAGAGAATTAATGGGTGCAACTAAGCCAGAAGATGCTGCAGAAGGAACTATAAGAAAGAAATATGGAATTTCTATTGATAAAAACTCTATTCATGGTTCTGACAGTGTTGAAAATGCAAAAATAGAAATTGATTTTTTCTTTAAAGATTAATTAAAAATTTTAATAATAGCGGCTGGGTACAATTTGTGTTCTTGCTTCAAAACTTTTTTTGCCAAAGAAGTAGGATTATCTCTAGCTGATATTTTAATTATTTTTTGTAATATTATTTTACCAGAATCTAGTTTTGAAGTTACATAGTGAACTGTACAGCCTGTTATTTTATCTTTATTTTTAATTGCTTTACTATGTGTATTAAGACCCTTGTATTTAGGTAGTAAAGAAGGATGAATATTAATTATCTGCCCGTTAAATTTTTTAATAAATTCTTTAGATAAGATTTTCATAAACCCTGCTAAGCAAATAAATTTTATTTTTTCTTTTTTTAATAATATAGATATATTTTTTTCAGATTCTTTAAAATCATTAAAGTTAAATATTTTTTTTTTGATCTTAAATCGATCTGCATATTTCAAGCCCTTTGCAAGACGCTTATTAGAAACTATCAAATTTATTAAGATAGGAGATTTTTTTAATCTAGAAAACTTTATTAAACTTTTTAAGTTACTTCCTTTTCCTGAAATAAAAACTGCGGTTTTTATCTTTTTAAGACCAGTCAATTTTTCCATTAAGTTTAACTTTATTTTTCCCATTTATTATTTTACCTATAACATATGGTTTAAATTCTTTTGTAAAAAATTTTGTAACTTTTTTTAAATTTTTTGGTTTAATAATTAAACAAAAACCAACTCCACAATTAAATGTTTTTAACATTTCCTCGTCTTTAATATTATTTTGTTTTAACCATTTAAAAATTTTTTTTGTTTTAATTTTATTTAAATTAATATTAGCAACCAATCCATCTGGAATAACTCTTTTGATATTATCTGCTAGGCCACCACCTGTTATATTTGAACATCCATTTAAAAGATTGTTATCAACAAGATTTAAAACTTCTTTAACATAAATTTTTGTTGGTCTTAGTAACTCTTTTTTTAAAAATGGATTATTTTTTAAGTTTATTTTCCCCTTTTTTAAAACATATCTAACTAGAGAATAACCATTTGAGTGAATCCCACTAGAAGGTATGGCTAATATCAGATCATTTTTTTTAATATGTTTCTTTGCAAGTATTTTTTTTTCAGCCACTAAACCTACAGCAAAACCAGCTATGTCAAATTTATCTTCTTCATATGTACCAGGCATTTCTGCAGTTTCACCACCAACTAATTCACAATTTGAAATTTTACAACCTTTTACTATTCCTTTAAGAATAGATTTTAATTTTTTTAGATTAATTTTATTAATTGAAATATAATCTAAAAATAATAACGGTCTAGCACCTTGAAC
>Ga0115000_10005268_pt1 | contig 10404 bp, 9 predicted proteins | sample ArcticOcean_MG_C_6_FD_89690 | JGI IMG/M metagenome (GOLD analysis project Ga0115000, IMG submission 89690) | Marine microbial communities from western Arctic Ocean - ArcticOcean_MG_CB8_128 | ecosystem: Environmental > Aquatic > Marine > Oceanic | place: Arctic Ocean: Canada Basin | collected... | reverse complement strand
TAAAGTTGAAAAAGCTCTAAACGATAGGCCAAGGAAAAGGCATGGATATCAATCACCTCAAGAAAAACATCAACAATTAACCAACGAAGAGAAAGTTGCATTAGTTAGTTGAATCCAAGGCTTAAAACTATTAGCTATCAAACACATCCCAATAATAAATAGTATGTGGTCTAGACCGTCTGGAATGACATGCCGAAACCCCAAGACCAGTAGTTGCCAGCTTGAAAAACTTACCTCTAATGCGTCTTCATTAGCGGCACATTCTTCCGCTTGAGAGATTAAACCCTCCAGCTCTAACAGCTCTGTTGGCTTGATCGTTTCAAAACGATATTCCCCGTCGACTATATGCGCCACAAGTAAATTAGGGAACTCCCCTTCTTTCACCCGCACCGATATTTCTTCACCATCAGAAAGCGCAGGCACAAGCTGGACATTATAATACGCTCCAGCATTTAGTAGCTTAGGGAAGTCATAGGGCGTAGTCTTGAAGTCAGCAAACTTGATATTGAATTCAAGCTCTTCACCACTGGACTCAAACTGAAGGTAACTACGCAGATAACGTTCCGCTTCGACTCTTAGGGACTCGTGCTCGTCATCTGTTTGTGCCACCAACCATTCACGCAAAGGCTGCCTAGCATCTGCCACATCTCTCACCCAAGGCATCGCGTAGGCAACATCGAAGTTCACCACCAACACACCACTACCTCGATCGTAGCTGGCATAGAACTGCTCTACTACGTGCGCTTTGGTAAAGGCAATAAGGCACAAATAGAATGAGATCAACAATACTAATAACTTACATTTAGGCATAGATGATCACGTTTTTAGAAATTTTCACGTCACAAACAAACTCATAGTTTGGACTTTGATAAATAAATGTTTTCTCCTCCTCGGCCTCCTCGCCCTCCTCGCCCTCCTCGCCCTCCTTGATGACGGTGATATCAGGTGAGTCAGATTTCACCAGCTTTGGCCCGTCAGCATCAAAATTCTCTACCACTTTAAAAAGTTTCTGTAAATCGCGGGTAGGACTCCCGCTTATTGTATTATTTGTTAACTTTTCTGGTGGTGCCGATTCTAGCTCTAAGTCAGTCACACCGCCATCAGAAATTTTCGTGGATCCAGTAACTTCCTGCTTACCCTCAAGTCGTGACCTAGCCAAACCGTGAATCCGCTCATGGTAAATCAGCTCAATCCTTTTGGCATTAATCTGCTCATAATTACGTCCCCATAGCTGGTCGTTACGCGTCAGAATCTCAAGATCCCTCACCTCAGCAGACAGGCCTATATTTGCTAGGATGATCACTAATAAAGAATAGCTCCAACAAAACGGTAATAATTTAGACATACCTAATTCATATATTTAAGAGGTGTCATATCAAGTTTTAAATTGTAAAGATCAACTCATTTTCACCTTGTCGCTTAATGATGAACTACTCCATCCCCCTCAGATGAGATTTCACACAAGTAGCAAGGCTTTGCTCATTGTATCCACCTTCCAGCACGGAAATAATTCTACCATCGCAGAGTTCGTCCGCGTAGCTTTTCACCAGTTTTGTGAGTTTAGAGAACCCCTCAGGCGTCACTCGCAGATCTGCTAATGGATCAGCTGTTGCGGCATCGAAGCCAGCGGAGATGATGATCATTTCTGGTTTGAATTTCTTTAGTTGTTCATACAATGGTCTCCCCCACGCAGCTAATATCTCTCTGTCACCAGAACCTGCCTTAAGTGGGTGATTTAGCGTTGTCCCCCTGCCGGCACCCTTACCTCTCTCACTCGGCTGACCACTGTCAGGGAAGATCCCGTCTTGGTGACTGGAGAAATAAAATACTGATCCATCATCGTAGAAGATATCCTGTGTCCCATTCCCATGATGAACATCCCAGTCTAGGATTGCGATACGTTTGATAAGGTGATTTTTCTGAGCATAGCGGGCAGCGATTGCGACGTGATTAAAAATACAAAATCCCATACCTATATCTCTATTTGCATGATGACCCGGTGGACGGACCGCGCAGAATGCTCGGCTTAGCTTACCACTCATCACTTGATCCACAGCATCCAAAACAGCACCCGTAGCTGCCTGCACTACTTCGTATGAGACATCACACACTGTCGTGTCGCCCGTGCGTAACGTCTCTGCGAAGTTCTCGATATCATACTTAGCGAGGTCATAGTATTCTGGGCTGTGAACCAATAAAAAGTCATTCACTGTAGCATCCCGACCCTTGATCTTATCATGTCTAAATCGTGAAGATTTCAGCATATTAAGAATCGCCTGATACCTTTCTGGAGATTCTGGGTGCATGCTACCCGTGTCATGCTCTAACATTTTTTCAGATTTAAAAATACCCAGTTTCTTTACTTTCCTGGCGACCTCATCCTCATCCTCCTTGGCTCCTCGATGGCTTTTTCTCTCTGCCGCTATTCGCTTGGATGTCTTCGCAACTTGCTTGGTCTCCATCCAGAATTCATCACTGTCATCACCGAGGTGAGATTTCTTTTCCGCTCCCATTTTTAGAAACAGATTCGCCATCGATCTATTCTCTAACAGCACACTTGCCCAGAACTTCTTGATGCCACGGTTCCTCGCGATATCGGCCATTTCTCCAAGCAAATAATTTCCCATTCCCCAACGCCTGGTCTTCTCGTGCACCAGGAAAGAAACCTCTGCACTCTCAGCATCTGAACCTTGGTCTAAATAAAACCTTCCAGTGGCACGCAATTCCTCTCGATACTGACCTCGGTAGAATATGCCTAGTGCTAGATCCTTATCCTGAGAGATGCTAGATAAATGATACGCTGATGCCTCATCCAGATCTGGTTTAACATGCCCATACCGCAGACGAATCGTTTCTTTATCCTGTGAGTAAAAGAACTCCTGTAGCGATCTTAGATCACTTGGGTGGATGGGTCGCATGATGTAGCTCACACCGCCAAACTCCACTTTCTTATTATCGATCTCATCTTTCTCAGAATGCATATTTTTAGGTGAAAACCCAAAACTCTTAGGGATCCATCCCTGTCCCCTAGCTCCCGCTAGCAGTTCTTCCCTGAACTTAGGATGTGCTATCTCCACAAGCCGCAAGGCTCGCTGCCGGATCGTCTGACCCACCAGATTTGCCACGCCATACTCGGTCACCACGTAATGGACATCGCCTCGAGAAGTGCAGACGCCACTGCCTGCGGTAAGGCCGGTCACGATGCTTGATTGACCCTCCGATTCGTTAGTAGCGGTCATCACGATGATTGGTAGCCCGCCTTTGCTATTCGCGGCTCCCCGGATGAAGTCCTGCGTAGCACCCATTCCAGCATAGAAATGGTGCCCCCTAGAATCTCTAACAACTTGACCCGTTAGATCCACTTCACGAGCACTATTAATCGCCACCATTTTCTTCTGTCTACCGATCCTATAGGGGTTATTCGTCCACTCACTTCCATGCAGTTCTATCTCAGGGTTCTCATCGATGAAGCGGTACATTTCACTAGACCCTAGACAATGCGAAGCCACTGAGAGCCCTTGCTGGAAGCTTTTCTGAGAATTATCCACCACTCCTTGTTTGATCAGCCGCATCATCGGATTGGTGAAGCAGCCAGTGTGAATCCCCAGGTTTTTGTGCTTATGCAAAAGGTTAAGCACCGCTTGCGGGCTATTCCCCATGCTCGCCTGAATTGTCGAGCCATCTTCTATTAGCTGAGCTGCATACTGAGCCGCCTTTATATGCTTAGCTTCAAACGCCCATTTATCCTGAGTAGCAAGAGCTGCCGACTTATGGATCGTGTAGTGGATTTTCTTCAATGAAATAACCGTGTCACCGTGTGTCCTAGGCATTTTTTTGTTGATTTGAGCCACCACACACTTGGCATATTTCACCGCCGAACAGATTGCATCTGCGCTGAGTCCCAGTGATACCATGCCGTTCTCATCTGGTTCGCTTACCTGGATAATCGCCACATCTAACGGCAGTATCCCTCTGGCAAATAAGCGGGGAATATCTGAGCTAGGACACGGCGTGTAGTCAGCCTGCCCAGTATCCACCGCAGCACGCATCGAGCGTGACATAAAGAAGGTATTGGTCCGGAATGCACCTTTGTATCTGGGTTCAATCCATGGAGTCTCCCCAAGCGTATGCACATGGCATAGCTCAACATCTCTGAAATCATCTGCTTGGCTAAGCAAATCATTGATTAATGCAAAGGGAACACAAGCTCCCCCGCCAATGAATGCTCGCCCACCGTGTGGTAAAATCTTCTGCCAAGGAATCTTCATACTGTTAGACTAAACCCAACAGCACGAAAGACTCAAGCAAAGATGGCATCTTCTGCGCCTAAAAGATCTTAAAGATCTCTATCGCGGTAAGCTGGGAATGACTTCCCTCTGAGTTTAGCCGCTTTAAGATCGGTACAGATGCTATCCGCATCTCCGTCCTGCACTTGCACCAGGCAATGTTTAGGAAACATGCGGATTCTTCCTAGTGAACCATTTGGAATGCTACACTCTGAATAAACCATCCCAGCGATTTCACCTGGATTAACTCCTAGCTTACTACCAAGACCGATGAAGATCTGCGTCATCCCAGCCTTCAGCTCAGGGTCTCTGCGGCGTTCACCTTCGCGGTCGTGGCTGCGTTCGGAGCGCTCTCCTCGTTCACGGCGTTCACCGCGCTCAGGTCTATCTTTTCTGTCTCCTCTATCGCGACGATCTCCACGATCATTTCTGTCACGGCGGTCACCACGGTCACCACGGTCACCACGGTCGTTTCTGTCACCACGGTCATTTCTCTCGCGGCGTTCACCTCTACCTTTATCGCCACCTGGTCTGTCTTCTTGAATTTCTTCACCTTCTTTACCCTCTGCATCACGCAATAGAGAGAATAGCGCTGAGGCTATATCAGTAGCGGTATGACCATGTTCGAGTAGACGATCGATGTAGTGCTTGTAATCTTTAAAGCCAGCATCTTCGATTTTTTTCTTAACACTTTCGAAAAGAATGTCTGCGCGCTTACCTTCAACATCTTCCTTAGTAGGAATGCGCTCACGGCGGATTTTCTGTCTAGTGAATCTCTCGATCCCCTGCAGACGATAAACATCTTTACCGAATACAAAGCTCACTGCCTTACCTTCTCTCCCTGCTCGGCCAGTTCTGCCAACACGGTGGATGTAATCCTCAAAATCTTGTGGTAAATCGTAGTTAAATACTGCGTCAACGTCATCGATATCCAATCCGCGTGCTGCCACATCTGTCGCTACGAGAACTTCTACCGTCCCATCACGGAAACGCTTTAACACCCGCTCACGCATTTGCTGAGTGACATCTCCATGAAGACGATCTGCTGCATAGCCACGGGCTAAGAGTGACTCGGTCACCTCATCCACGTTACGTTTGGTATTACAGAATACCACCGCAAGTCGTGTCACCATAGTGTCTAACAAACGTGAAAGCACTTCTACTTTCGAGCGGTTGCGCACCTCGTAATACATCTGGTCGATTGTCTCGACCGTTCTAGTCTTTCTCTCCACCTCAACGGTAGCTGGATTATTACCAAAATTCTTGATTAGCTTCTCAACATTACGATTCATCGTAGCGGAGAAGAAAAGTGTCTGGCGCTTGCCTTTGATCTGACCAAGGATTTCCTCCATGTCTTCACGGAATCCCATGTCGAGCATGCGGTCAGCCTCATCGAGGATCACTAATTTAAGGTCCTCTGTGCGAAGCGTGCCTCGGCGTAAGTGATCCATCAAGCGGCCGGGAGTTCCCACCACCATCTGTGAACCGCGAAGTCCCTTGATCTGGCGATCAATAGGAGCACCGCCGTAAACTGGCACAGCTCTCATTGAAGGGAGAAACTTTCCAAGACTCTGCACTTCTTCACAGACCTGAACACAGAGTTCACGCGTAGGAGAAAGGATGAGAACCTGAGGTTTTGTGACTTCAAGATCAATGAGCTCTAAAGCAGGAAGAGTAAATGCAGCAGTCTTTCCAGACCCTGTTTCAGATAATCCTACGATATCGTCTCCATTGAGAATACGAGGAATCGCTAGCTCTTGAATTTGTGATGGCTTCTCGAACCCTAGTGAATTCACAGCGTCGAGTAATGGCTTGGAGAGACCTAAGCTCTCAAAGGTGGTAATAGTCATAATGTAGTATTAGTAATAGTAATGTGTTGGATTATTCCCAAATGATTTTTCACTGGGATGTGCCGCACATGATCTACTTGCATCCTCTACTACGAAGATTATAACCTATCAATTAGCGGCTCAAGAGACTCTTCTAAGCCTCTAACAATTTCTCCTTGAGGGCAAAAGACTAAAAATGCAACGTTTATCTGTAATTTTCTATCTACCTTACTTCCTGTTACAGTATCCAAACTGCTAAAATCACCTCCCAAAAAAAACCACCAAACAGCCACCAACCGCGAACCATTCTATCCCCACTTTTAAACAATAGCCCTTTAGACCGAACCACCGCATGAGGCAGCAGCATCTACCACAAACACGGTAACAGGCCGCCCGCACCCCAAAATTTCTCTCACTAACCAGTCTTGATCCTTGCCCTCTGGGTGATATCCACCTTTAACTAAGCACATGACATCTGAATCACTATCTGTTAATCGCCTCGGAATGCTCCTATTAGTATCTGGTCCATCTGGATCTGGTAAGACGACTCTCTGCCGTCAAGCAGAAGACGCAGGCATTGCAAACTACGCGACTTCCTGCACCACCCGCGACCCACGTCCGGGTGAAGTCCACGGAACAGACTACTTCTTCTTAACCATGGAAGTCTTCAAACAAAAAATCGAAAATCACGACCTATTAGAGTATGCAGAAGTGCATGGCAATTTCTACGGCACCCTGAAATCAGAAGTCTTCACCCACATCGAAGCCGGGAGAGACGTCGTCATGGACATCGATGTCCAAGGCGCAGACCTCATCAGAAACTGTACCGACCCACTCATCCAGCAAGCCCTAGTAGAACTCTTTGTCATGCCACAAAATGAAGTCGAACTCCGCGCACGGCTCACAGGAAGAGGCACCGACAGCGATGAAATCATCGAAACCCGCATGCGTAACTCCCTAGAAGAAATGCAACACTGGGACAAATACACCTACCGCATTCTCTCCGGTGACCGCGAAACCGACTACAAAAAATTTCAAGCCATCTTAACAGCAGAAAGCCTCAACGTAAGCCGCCTGAAATAACCAAAAAGTAACATCGAAGACCAAACACTTTAACCTTTCTCCTTTCTCCTTATTTCTCTCCTTATTTACCGCCGCACAGCCTCAAACAACTTATCCTTCCCCTTATAACCTTCAGTATCCACATGATACCAGTTACTATCCGCAATCCGTTTCTTATCGTAAGGCGGCGCAAATATATCCACTAACTGGGTGAACTCCCTAGCCGCAACACGGTGGATATTTCGCTCCTTTGAAGTCAGCGTTGAAACTTTACCCTTAGCCAGCATCGCATGGCTAGTCTGTTTCAGTAACACATCCTTACCATTCTCCTGCTCCGCAAAAAGGTCATAATTCCAGACCTCCACCTCACCAGTAGCACAAAGCAGAACCCCAGTCATTTCTGGATGATCATGATGCATAATCTGCTCATTCTTTTCAAACTGAACCAAGGTCACATGGTAATCGATCTGTTTTTCTAGCTTAGAAAAATCTACCCGCTTGTTTCCCACCCCGTTTGCCTTAGCCAGCGTAAATGCTTTTTCCAAATTAGGATCCTTTAAATCTAATCGTGCCGCAATAGCAGACGCCTGCTTCACATAAGCCAGCTCATTCCAGCTATCCAGATGCTGTTTTTTCGCCTCTATCTCGATAGCCGACAAAAACGCATCCCAATTAATAGAACCATCCGACTTCAACCGCCCTTCGTAAGCATTCGCGCGCGTTGCAAAGGCGGTGATCGCCGGCAACGCCATAGAGATCCCCAAAAATCCCGGGATCGAAGTCTTAATGAAATGCCGTCTGTCGTAATCATCCATAACTTAACGATACATCATTTAAAACCATCGCATAGCGAAAAATGACCTCTACCTCGAATCAAGTAGCAAGCACGTAGCCTCAAGCATAAAACTCACTATAAAGAAGGATCCTAACAAAACGCCTGCGGCTCCCCGATCCCCGCTACCTAATCCCTTATATCCCAAAACTCCGCTTCACCGCCTCTCGCTTCAGCCCTAGCTCTCGCCATTCATTCACTAACCGTGAGGCCTCGATCACTCCGCAGCCGGATGGGACAGAGATTTCATCTCCCTCCCAGTGGACACCACGGATCGTCACTACGGCATGGAAGACTCCATCCTGGAGCACCCCGAAAGGTGCTCCGAAATAAGCAGGGCAATCTAGCATCTCTCTCCAGCGGATCAGATCAGCCATCGTCTGCTGAGTGCGCGGCAATGGTCCTAATGCGGGTGTCGGATGTAGCCTCTTGATGAGATCATCAATATTTTTATCCCCATAGAGAAAGACCTCAATCGGGGTATGAAAATGCACTAGCGAACCCAGATCTAAGACACTGCGTTCACTCTTCGTCACCATCCCTATATCTGAGAGCTTTGATACCAGAGTCTGAGCCACGAACTCATGCTCACGGATTTCCTTTTCGTCAAAGGCAAACACCTCACGCTCATCCGCCTTCGCTGTGCCTGCCAGTGCCATCGTATTGAGCCTACCTTTACGAAAATTAAACAAAACCTCAGGAGTCAAGCCACAGAATCCTGTATCACCCTTTACCCATGCATAAGGGAAGAAGGATTCCGCTGACCCGTTCAGTGAGTTTAGTAGATTTAGAGGATTCCCTGACTTAATTGTTCCCTTCTCTAAGGCCACAGGCACAGACTTATCGATCTCACCCTTAATGATCGCCTGATTAATCTCAGAGAAAACCTTGGCAAATCCACTAGGGGTAAGTTCTTCCCAAGCCACCTCCACATTTCCAGAAAACCCGTGAAGCTCATCAATTTCTCTGACCGAATGAGGGGTCTTCCATGGCTTAGGATCGGAAAGCGCAAAATCATTCACATAAAATGCCACCCCGTGGCTGGGCTGCGGGCAAGTTTCCGTCTCAGTGAAAGGACCTTCACCATAGAGTATTTTACCATCAGCCTTCTTGAGTAAGCCGAACTCTGTCGCTGCTGCGTTCATCTGTTAGTAATAGAACTCACCACCAGCAAATCACCAAGCACATTTAGCAGAAATATCTAACTGACTTCCCTTTACGCACTAATAATACCACATCATTGATTCTTTCTAGGCTCAGAGACCTATTGGCCTCATAGAGAGACTTAGCAGCCACCTTCCATATACCAACCCGAAGGCTTCCCTACCTAATAAAGCATATTGATCCTAAAATCAGACTTGATTTAATCAATTTCTGTGGTAAATATTACCCATACTGTTCGGAAGATGAACAGTCGGGCAAATAGGTTTTACCCATCATTATATGGGGGCGCTTTGGTTTCGACTGGATGTTGGAGGGATAAGTAGCATGTAGAGGTTGATCGGTTGGCCTCTTAAAAAAGCCGCTCACATAAATAATTGCAGACTCTAACGAGCTAGCACTTGCTGCTTAATTGACAGCTACGCCGCCGCCTGATCGTCCACGTAAGGTCGCCGCGCAAACTTAGTGGACTGGCTATGATCTCGGGATTCCGGAGTGATTAGTAAGACTAAACAGGAATATCGAGCAGACGTCAGTTGTTAGCAAGCGATCGCCTCTCTAAACAAAAGTTGCTAACTAAACATGTAGAAACTTACTTAGAAGACATTTAGGACAGGGGTTCGACCCCCCTCGCCTCCACCAATTTATAAAGCCTCAGATTAACCTCTGAGGCTTTATTTTGTTTCTACGATGAGAGACATTCGACTCGTATAGAGCCTGCGGCTCGTCAGAACTCGATTGGTTGACTCGTCATAAATCCTATTCTTCGCTGGCCGACGTCCGCCTAAAGAGCTTCATCTTGAAGCACCAATGACATATGACAAATCAACCCATGACGGAGCAACGCTCCCAACCAACTCCCAACCAACTCCAACCAACTCCAAGCAACTCCAAGCCTCCCTAGCTGCGAGCAACAAAAACAATTTTCCCTCTTGCTGTCTTGCCAAGTTCACTCCCTGCCTGTTAGGTTCTGGATCTAAACTTTTACCCTTTATTTACACTTATGGAATGGATTGAACCTGCGGATAGCAATGACTCTTCTGCTGAAATTGAAAAACACCTCTGGGCTACGGCGAATACGCTGTGGGCGGATGCGGATTTGAAGCCTTCGGAGTATTCTCCTATCGTGTTGGGGATCATTTTCCTGCGCTATGCCGACATCAAGTTTTCTGCTGCTGAGGCGGAAATGAAGCCTGCTAAGGGCAAAGGCTCTAGAGTCCGGCGCTCTATTGGC
>Ga0115000_10005267_pt1 | contig 10405 bp, 18 predicted proteins | sample ArcticOcean_MG_C_6_FD_89690 | JGI IMG/M metagenome (GOLD analysis project Ga0115000, IMG submission 89690) | Marine microbial communities from western Arctic Ocean - ArcticOcean_MG_CB8_128 | ecosystem: Environmental > Aquatic > Marine > Oceanic | place: Arctic Ocean: Canada Basin | collected... | reverse complement strand
TCAGAATTATTTGATGCAGCAAGTGGATTGTTTGATGCAGAAACAACTAGATTCTTTGATTCAGGTATTGCTAATGCAGATTTTTATGCAAGTGGTAATTATTTATTTGCAGATGTAGTTGATATAGGTGCTAAACATACTTGCAGACTTACAGCTAGTTTAACACAAACTTCTGATGACCCAGACGATTTATTTGATAATAGAACAGGATTATTTGATTCTGCTTCTTCTGCATTTGATGGAGATACACCATCTAATTCTAATGCACATATTGAGATTGCAACAAGTGATGACAACTCTACATACACAGCTTTTCAAAATTTTGTTATAGGAAATTACACAGCAAGATATTTTAAATTTAGAGTTGTTTTAACTTCAAGTGATTTAGCTTCAACTCCTGTTGTATCAGCAGTAACAATTACAATAGATATGGAAGATAGAATATTTAGTGGAAATGATATAACTTCTGGTGCTGGAACTAAAACTGTTACATTTACAAACCCTTATAAAACTGTTAATTATGCAGTTGGAATTACAGGACAAGGAATGGCAACTGGGGATTTTTTCTTGGTAGATACAAAAACTATTAATTCGTTTAATGTAACCTTTAAAAATTCAAGTGGATCAGCAGTATCAAAAGTATTTGATTATATTGCAAAAGGGTACTAAAAGGGATATAAGAAATTATTATGGCACAACACGATTATAACATAGCAAACGCATCTTTTCCAACCGTAAGAACAGATTTAAACAATGTTTTGTCTGCTATTAATACTTGTAATTCAGGATCATCAAGACCGAGTGGAGCAGTAGCTGGAACAATTTGGTTAGACACTTCAGGTGCGGCGACTGCACATCTTTTAAAATTTTATGATGGTGCGGCTGATATTCTTTTAGGAACTATTAATACAACAGCAAACACAGTTGATTGGTCAGATAGTACAGTTGTTGCTGATTTAGTTGGAGATACCTCTCCACAATTAGGTGGAATGTTAGATGTTAATGGAAATCACATAGGCGATGGAACTTTAGAACTTTTAAAATTTACTGAAACTGGAAGTGCTGTTAATGAATTTACAATAGCTAATGCGGCAGCTGGTGCTGGTCCTACTTTATCAGCTTCTGGTACTGAAACAAATGTTGATATTAATATAACTCCAAAAGGAACAGGAGATGTTGTTCTTGCTGGAGATACTGTATCAGTAGGAGATAGTGGTGCTGCTGCAACTTTACGTTCAAATGGTGCTGGAACTTTAACTGTAACAACAGGTGGAACAACCGATTTAATTTTAAGTACCAATAATGGAACTAACTCTGGAACAATTCAAATTACAGATGGAGCAAATGGAGCAATAGATTTAACAACAAATGGAACTGGTGCAATTAAGTTTAATGATATGGCTTATGTTCCACAACAAGCATTAACATCATCTTCAAATGCTGTGGCTTGGGATGCACAAGCTAAATCTAACGCAGTACACATAACAACAGAAAATACGACTTTCTCTGCACCAAGTAATGGAGTAGAGGGAGCATTTGTTTGTTTAGAAATTAATTACAATGGAGCACATACTATTGCTTGGAACACAGTATTCGAATTTGCGGCTTCAACTGAACCTACTACAACAGACACAGATGCAAAAACTGACATTTTTGTATTCAGATACAATGGAGCAATTTGGCAAGAAGTAGGTAGAACTTTAAATTTAAGTGAGAGTTAAAATATGTGGGCATTAATAGAAGATAACGCAATAGTAAAAATGATTAACAATCCAAAAGGTATGGTTATTGGAGATACTCGTTATTCAAGAAACATATTTTCTTTTAGATGGAGTAACGCAGAAAGAGAAGCGATTGGACTTTATGAAGTGGTTTTTGACAACAGTAATAAAAAAGATGAACAATGGTATATTAACACCAATCAAACTTTTGCTTTTGCTGATGATACTGTAACAGCTAGTTATGGATCAGCTACACCTAAAGCACACGCAGATACTTTATTTACAGCACAAGACGAAACAGATGGAAAAGGTACAGAGGGAGAAGTTGCTGCTAGAGGATTAAAATACAATTTAATTCAAAATATTAAATTAGAAGTTTCTGTACTATTACAAAATACTGATTGGTACATTACTAGAAAATCAGATGCTGGAACAGAAGTACCAAGTTCAATTACAACATACAGAGCATCAGTTAGAACAAAAGCTGATGAAATGGAAACTGCAATTACTAACGCATCAAATACTCCAGCTTTAGAAACTTTATATACTTACACTACAACAGATGGTGTGCAATCAAGACCATTAGGTGAATTACCAACATTGGAGAGTTAATGCCTTTACCAACAATTCCATCAGGAAACGTAGCATCAGCATTAGGGGGGGATTTGAAGTAGCCAATTCCTGTCGGTTTAATGATGGGGATAGTGCTGAAATAACTAGAACTTTAGGCACTCCTACCAATGCCGATAAATTTACTCTTTCTATGTGGGTTAAAAGAGGAACTGCTCTAAGTGCTGAAATGACACTATTTACCGCTGCTTCAAGCGATTCGAATGGAGATATAATACGATTTTCTGATAGTCCTGCTGGTGCAATAGAATGGCAAATGTGGCATGGGGGGTTAACAGCAAAATATAAGACAACTAGAGTTTTTCGTGATCCTTCAGCTTGGTATCATTTAGTTTTTACTTACGATTCTGGAAATGCAACTGCTGGAGATCGTATGAAGATATACGTTAATGGAGTAGAAGAAACCCTCTTTGGTACTGAAACAAATGTTGCAGTTAATACTGATAGTTTAATTAATTCTGCGGTAGCACATAGTGTTGGTCAAGCTGCTGGAACAGCTATATCTGCATCTTATTTTGATGGATATATGGCTGAAGTAGTTATGTGTGATGGACAAACTTATGCCGCTTCAGACTTTGGAGAATACGATGAAGATAGTCCGACAATATGGAAACCAAAAGATGTTTCAGGATTAACTTTTGGCAACAACGGATTTTATTTAGATTTTGAAGATTCAGCAAATCTTGGAAATGATGCCAATGGTGGAACAGATTGGGCGGAAGTTAATATAGTCGCAGCAGATCAAGCAACCGATACACCAACGAATAATTTTTGTACGATGAATCCTTTAGAGAATTATATTCCAGCTCATGGTTTTTCTGAAGGCAACAATACTATTACAACAACTGATGCTTCTGAAACTTATACTATGTCAACAATTGGAGTAAATAAAGGTCTATGGTATTTTGAGGCATTATTAGATGGTTCAACTTATTCTATCTATAGTCAAATAGGAGTAGCAGATACAAAAGGACCAGCTGCTGGCAGTTATCTTGGTAGTACGCAAACTGGTTATGGATATGACAATACTGGAAATTATAGAAAGAATGATGATGCTTCAATTGATATAGTATCTTATGGAAATACTTTTTCAGGTGGAGATATTTTAGGCGTTTATTTAGATTTAAACGCAAACAAATTATATTTCGGTATAAATGGCACAATACAAAATTCAGGAACAGGAATTTCAATAACAGCCGCTGCAAGTACCACTAAAGGTAATTACTTTTTCTGTGTTGGAGATAGACATCATGATGATTCTATTTGGCATTGTAATTTTGGTAATGGCAGTTTTTCTGGTACGGCAGTTTCATCAGGAAATGCAGATGCTAACGGCTATGGAAATTTTGAATACAATCCTAGTACAGGAACATTTGATAGTGCAAGTAAAGATTTCTTGGCACTATGTACCAAAAACCTAGCGGAGTATGGATAATGGCTTATACACCAATAGACGATTCTGAATTATATTTTCAAACAAAATTATATACTGGAAATGGAACTGATGATACTGCTATTACTTTAGATGGTGCTGAAGATATGGCTCCAGATTTTGTTTGGATAAAAAAACGTAATTCGGCTGAAAATCACGTTTTATTTGATACTGTTCGTACAGCAACAAAATATCTATTTGCTGATACTAATGCCGCTGAAGCAACTGATACAGGTTCTTTAAAAGCCTTTACTTCAGATGGATTTACACTCGGTACTGCTGGTAGGTCTAATAATAATACTAATACTTTTGCAGCTTGGTGTTGGAAAGCTGGAACTACATCAGGAATAGCAGGAAGTGCAGATATAACTCCAAGTGCTTATTCAATTAGTCAAGCGGCAGGAATGTCTATAGTAAAATATACAGGAAGCACAGGAGCAACAAGAACTGTTCTGCATGGATTGGGATCTGCACCTGATATGATATTTATAAAAATGCTTACTGGCGGAACTAATGGTTGGATAGTTGGTGGCAATAATATTGTTTCTAATTGGGGTGGAGTATTAGTTTTAAATAATACAGCCGCAATATTTACTAATGCTTATTTTGGTGGAGCAGTTCCAAATTCTACTACATTTTCTATAAGTAATACAAGTGAAGTAAATAGTGCAAACACTCATATTGCTTATTGTTTTAGAAGTATTCAAGGATTTTCGAAATTTGGATCTTACATTGGAAATGCAAATGACAATGGAACATTTGTTTATACAGGATTTAAACCAGCATTCGTTATTATTAAAAAACGTGATGGATCAGATGGTTGGAATATGTGGGATAATAAAATAAATCCATTTAATGAAGTAACTAAATTTCTTTCACCAGATAGTAACGAAGCAGAACAAACAGGTTCGTCAGACCATCAATTAGATTTTTTATCTAATGGTTTTAAATGTCGAGAAAGTGGTGGTGAAACAAATGGTTCAGGTGGAAATTATATCTATCTGGCTTGGGCAGAAGCACCATTCGTCAATTCAAATGGAGTACCTTGTAACGCAAGGTAAACCTTAAAGGAGTTCATCAATGCAATTATCTAAACATTTTAAATTAAAAGAATTTACCAAATCTCAAATAGCCGCAAGAAATGGAATTAACAACACTCCTCATAGTGGAGATGTTAAAAATTTAGAAAACTTATGCTATGAAATACTTGAACCAGTTAGAGCAAAGTTTGATAAACCAGTTACCATTAATAGTGGTTTTAGATCATTAGAAGTTAATCGTAAATTAGGTTCATCAGACTCATCACAACATACTAAAGGACAAGCTGTTGATTTTGAAATAGCTGGAGTTGCAAATATTCAAGTGGCTTATTGGGTAGAAGCTAACTGCGATTTTGACCAATTAATATTAGAGTTTTATAAACCTGATGATGGACAAGCTGGTTGGTGTCACGTTTCTTATAATGAAAAAGGTGCAAACAGAAAACAAGTATTAACATTTGATGGAAAATCGTATAGTAATGGACTTCCTGAAATGAAATGGAAAAAAGGAGAAGTAGTAGAATAATGACGACACAAACAAAAAACAGAGAATCAATTATTAGATTAGAGGGTAAGATAAAACTTCTCTCTAAAGATATTTCTGTTCTTCGTGATAACCACATAAAACATTTAGCTTGTCGAGTTGCTAGAATGGAAAAAGTTATGTGGACTATATGTTTGATCGCAACAACCCAACTTCTTGTCGTAGTATTGCAATAATTTAATTTTTACGATACACGTTATAAATGTATCGTTCAATTTTAATAATTTCAGATTTACATATTCCTTATCATCACAAAGATAGTTTCAAATTTTTAAAACAAATTAAAAAAGAATTTAAGCCAGACTTCATTGTCAACATTGGCGATCTATTAGATTTCCACGCAATCAATATGCACACTCACGATCCAGATTTAATGTCTGCTGGAGATGAATTAAAAAGATCAAAAGAATATGTTAAAGAATTAGAATCTATATTTCCTCAAATGGTAGAAGTAGAATCAAATCATAGTAGTTTAGTTTATAGACGTGCTTTAAAATATGGATTGAGTCGAGATTTCTTAAAAGATTATGGAGAATTTTTAGGTACAAAGAAATGGAAATGGGTTGATGATTTAACTCTTACTATGTCTAATAAGCAACGATGCTTTTTTACTCACGGAAGAAGTGCTGATGTATTAAAAGTATCTCAAACAATGGGTATGAGTGCTGTTCAAGGTCATTATCATACTAAGTTTGTTATCAGCTATTGGGCAAATCCTGATAATTTATTCTTTGCTATGAACGTGGGATGCCTTGCAGCACAAAAACATATGGCTTTTGCTTATGCTAAAAACTTTAGAACTAGGTTTATTATGGGTTGTGGTATCATAAATAATGGTATTCCTAGACTTCTTCCTATGATATTAAATAGTAAAGGAAATTGGATTGGAGATATAAAGTGAACAAAAATGGTACTTTAAAAGAACACACAGCGACAGAGAGTGCTTTAGAAGAACAAAGTGGTGGATTGCACTACCTTAAAAATACAATCCAACCTATTGAATATATTGTAGCCAATAATCTTAATTTTATTGATGGCAATATTGTGAAGTATGCAACAAGAAAGAAAGATGGCGAAACAGATAAGGAACGATATGACAAGATTATTCATTATGCCAAACTGGGAAAGGAACTATTGTAAATTATGAAAAATGGGTTTATTACACGATGCAATTATGCACTTTTTTTTTCTTTATCTATTCTTCTTTTTTTATTGGTCAATACTAATATTCGTTACAACACAAATATAAAGGAATTAATATAATGTGGTTTGGGTTAGCAAAAATGGCTTTGAAAACAGGAAGCCATATATATCAAAATAAACAAAGAACAAAACAAGCAATGTCTGATGCTGCTTTATTAACAGCACAGAAACAAGCACGTGGTGAATTAGAATATAATGGAAAGCTATTAGAAGCTAGACAGAACGATTACAAGGATGAATTTGTTTTGGGATTATTAAGTATCCCTATTTTGGTTTTAGCTTGGGCTACTTTTAGTGATAATCCACAAGCTATGGAAAAGGTAAATCTGTTTTTTGAACACTTTGCTAATCTTCCAAAATGGTTTACCAATCTTTGGATTCTGGTAGTGGCTAGTATTTTTGGAATTAAAGGAACACAAATATTTAGAGGTGGATTAAATAAAGATAAAAAATAATGTTAGGATTTAATGAGTTGTTTAAAAAGAAAGTAAAAAGAGAAAAACCTGTTCATAAAATTGATTTTGTGATTACTGATTTAGAAGTTAAATTACAAAGCGATCATAGTCCTTTTGGTTGTTTTGCTGGTTTTACTTTTATAGATCAGAAACCTAATTTTCCTAGAGTTCAACATACTCTAATGGAATTAAAACAACACCAAGACGCATATGTTTTAGCACATCATTATACTTTTAGAGAAATTACATCTAAAACTGATTTAACAGGTCTAAATATAATTCGTCATTAAATATAATACACCTATTGATATAACTGAAAGACTTAAAGCAAATAAAAAGAACAATGTTTTTTTAAGTTCTTTTCTATTCTCAAACCTCTCATATTTACCTTTATTGTTTATATATAAATAATCCATAGTTCTCCTTTTAGTTACCACAAGGGCGACAACAGAAAGGATATTAATGTATCGCCCAAGTAGATTCCGAAATACCTCTCGGCAGGATCGGAATTTTGTTATCCCTCTTGTTTTCCAGCAAGAGTTAAATCTCGTTTTACTTCACTTTGTCTTAACGACACGTATCTATCTAAATTATTATAATTAAGCTTGGCTTTAATGAGTTGACCAGCTGCGTGTGCATAGCTTTTAACTACATTTTGATAATCAAGATCAGTTCTAGCTTTATGTTCTGATTCTGCAATTGATTTACTTTCAGACTTATATCTTAATACACATTTACTAAACATAGCTTTTCTTCCCTCGTCTAATATAATTTCTTTTGATTGCCACACACTCCACTCATCTGAAGCTTCGGTCATTTTTTTATATGCTTCTTTACTGTTTAAATTTAATGTCATTTTATCTCCTATGGGTAGTTTAACATTTCCTTTTCGTCTTTTTTCATATCAACAATCTTTTGTTCAAGACTTGTTATCTGGAGTCTTAACTCTCCATTTAACTTTTTATGGGATTGTTCTATTTTATAATGATTTTTGATTTCTAAATACAAAGCTTGACACTCCTCTTTTTTAAAAGCCAATTCTTTGTGTAAAGCTTCAACTTTATTATCTTCTGCCATAGTTTAAAAAGGTGGTAAATCATCATCCATCTCTTTATCTATTTCTACACTAACTTGGCTTTGTTGTATAGCTTGTGGCATTGGTTGTACTGGTGGAACTTCTACTTTTTTGAATCCATCAACATCATTTGGCTTATAGGGTTTTACCATAAACATACAAAAGACTTGCTCGGAGTCAGCACCATATTTAGTTTCTTTGGCTTGTTGGACTTTAGTGCCACATTTAAGAGAATACCCTTGCTTGGCATAAACTTGTACTTGTGGAGTTTGATACCATTCCATTACTTGACTTAATGAATATAGTTTTTTTGTTAAGCTACACATTAATTGAGATTTTGCAGCAGAAGCTGTGTATTCATAACTAGGACTTTTTTTACCAGTTTCATACAGTTTTAATGTTAAGCCACAAAATGGTAAATCGAATTTATTTTTTTGATACATATTTTTTTCCTTTCTTTAATTGGTTAAATTTACGCACTTGTTCATTAAATAATAACTCGGATTTATGCAAATGCAGCAATCCAAGAAATGCTTTAATATGTTCTTTCTTATAAGATATATGCCTAGCTTCAAAATCCTCATCAGTTTTAGGAAGTCTTACTATATACATTTTATTTATCTTCTTGCCTGTCTGTTCTTCATAAGCAAGTTTATATCCATGTACTTGATGAATCATATTTATAAAAATACCTTTGCTGGTTTTTATATCTATAAGCCATAAGTTGTTTTCGGAATCTTTAGCAATAGTATCTAAAGTTCCACAAAAACCTCTTTCCGAATATAATATTTTTTCTGACTCTACTAATTGAAGATTATGCTGCTTCCAAAACTTTTGAAATTTCATAAAGCAATTAGCAACAGTAGGATTGTCAGGTTTAGTAACTTGCTCTCCTTTAAGCCATTTTTCAGCAAGTTTATGAACAATCGAACCAATACTTAATGTTCTTTCGTTTTGTTTTCTTGCATTTCCTTTAGCATTAATAACTATTGAATCAATCTTATCTAATGGAATACCTTGTTTTTCCATTTCTTTTTTAATAGCATTAACTTGTGTATTAACTTTCCAAGCTTCTAAAGCTGGACTTGCTAACTTTCCAAGTAAGGTACTCATTCCAACTACATACTCGTTATTATGTATATAGACGTGCTTTTCTTCATTAAACTCAATCGTATGATTATGTTCTAGTTTATGAATTGTCATTATTTCTCCCATTAGTTAATTTACGTTCTTTAAAATCTTCGGTGAACCAAAGCTGGTCTGTATCAGTTAATTCGCAAAATTTAACTAAATTTATAAGGCTTAATGAATTAAAACCTTTTTCATACTTCTGGATTTGCTGAAATGTTACGTTCAACATACGACTCACTTTTGTCTGTGTAAGTCCTAAATCTAAACGTCTTTGCCTCATCTTTAAACCAACCACTTCTCTAAATCTTCTATCATTATCCACTTCTGAATAATTATTAAATTTACTTAACACAGTTTGTATTTGTGCTTTGCATTGGTCTGCTGTTACAAGTGTTCTAACTTTTTCCATTATTATCTCCTATTTTATTTAACTTTTTATGTGCGTCAGTTGTAGCAATCAATTCATTATATCTTGCTATTTCTTGGTCTATTTTTATTCTTACATCATATAAAGCAATTACAGAAGCTGACCATCTAGTAAAATTATCGTGGTCTGTTATTTGTGTTATCACTTTTAATGATTCTTGCGATGTACTCATTTTATCTCCCAGTTATTAATTTAAAACAGAGTGTCCTCTGTTAGTTACACAATTACGATAAAACTTTGGGTAATTGTATTCTAGCTTATCACTTAACCATAATGTTGATGCTCTCCACCAAACATTATAAACAGCTTTAGAACTTTCGACTAAAGTGTTGGTGTGGTCTTTAGCAACTTTTTTACAAATTACTAAATCATTTGTTATATTTTCAGCTTTACTTTCATTGAAAGTTCCACTTCTTCCTGATGTGTCTATGATTGGCTTATATGATGCACAAGCATTTAATAGAGTGCAAAATATCCCTATAACAATTAACTGTTTCTTTCCCATATTATCTCTCCTTATATTTATTTAATTACCAGCAACTAAAACCATATTTGGTTCGTGATATTCATTATGAATATTAGCTGCTAGTCGTCTTTTTTTCTCTCGCAACTCAAAAAGTTGTGCTTCGGTCTTTTGAATCTTCTCAACGACCTTTACATACTTTTGATTTGCTTTGAGTTCTTTAGTGTCCACTATAAACTCTCCTTTAGTTGTTTAGCTGCGTATTCTTTCTGGTCTTTTAAATG
>Ga0115000_10005266_pt1 | contig 10407 bp, 7 predicted proteins | sample ArcticOcean_MG_C_6_FD_89690 | JGI IMG/M metagenome (GOLD analysis project Ga0115000, IMG submission 89690) | Marine microbial communities from western Arctic Ocean - ArcticOcean_MG_CB8_128 | ecosystem: Environmental > Aquatic > Marine > Oceanic | place: Arctic Ocean: Canada Basin | collected... | reverse complement strand
AGCGAGTTCGTGGCGTCGCCGGGTCGGTGAAGAGTCAATCTTGACATAACGTCGCTGGGACGCCAGCAAGGTCAACGGTCTTGGCAGCATTGTGAGTTGGGCCCGCAAAGGCGGTTGTGCCCAGCACCACGGCTGCGATTGTTGTTAGTAGGAGGTGTTTCATTACATGTGTCTCTAACCTGTTTATAATCAATGACTTAATTTTTTGGTGTTTTCTCGGTCACACCTTTGGTCACACTTTTTGACTTCAACACAAAAAACCCATAAATCATTCGGAAACCGGGGCGATTAACACAAATAGGGTCTACTCAACCACCTTCACCCGATAATAAATCTGCGGAAACACCTGATCCCTCTCGTCCTCAAACCGGATCAGGGTTCCTGTCCCGTTGTAGGTCTTAACCACTCCCCACTCTCTCAGGTCACTCGTTGCCTGGACCACATAGCTCTTACCCGCTTCACTCCCAAACTCAAACCCGAACGGGGAACGTGTGTAGCTCAGTATCGACACTCCCGTCCCAGCCATCACGGCATTTAGCTTCACCAACTCTTCGGCTCTTCCGTACGTCTCTCCCAGTCCCAGCTCCATCACCTTGGCCACCCGGTACACCTTCCCTCTTGCCGCTTCCCGTATCCTGAAGGTAACCCGCTCCTTGCCAGTAAGATTCACGTTTAGCGTCGCGTAACTCTTTCCATTGGCTAGCAGTCTGTCGGACTTGAGGTCAACGCGGTTCGATTTTCGCGGCAGGATCGGGTCAGAACGAATGTCGCCAAGAAGTGGCGGGGAATCTAGTCGGTTTCGGCCTCTCGCGGGGGACTGCGATGGGAGTCGTGGGACCGCAGGTCACACGTTGAGGCGGTCCAAGTAGTCTTTTCAGGCTCCTTTGAGCCGCATTCCCAGGTTGAAGAGGCGCTTGAGGTTATAGCTGGTGGTCATCAGGGTCCATTCGAGGTTCACTTTCTCTAGACCGCGCAGCTGGAACCGATGGAAGCCCAGGGCTCCTTTGATAATGCCGAATACCGGTTCCACCGTTTCTTTCCGTTTGGCGTAGAGATCTTTGCCCTCCTTTGTTTCGAGTCGATGAGCCATGACCTCGGGCACCGGTGCGCCAAGCGGAGGGGCCGCAGGATCTTCGCGCTTCTCAAGTTGCTCAATGCTTCGTCCGTGCTCGTGACGTTTCATCGCCGTGTAAACCATCGGCCCGTTCCCACCCTCTTCCACCGTGGTGACGGCCTTCTCACTGTAATAGCCACTGTCGGCGAGGACTTCGGACACTCTCCCGATCACCGGACTGATCGAAGCCACTGTTGGTTCCAATTGTTGTTTGTCGTTGGGTGCGTTGCAGACGTGCTGGCCCACCACAAGCATGGTGTCTACTTCCACCCCAGCTTGCGCGTTGAAGCATTGCTCAAAGCTCCCCCTGGATTTCATGATCCGGCTTTCCGGATCGGTGAAGTTATACTGATCCTTGGCACGCGGGCCTTCTTCCGGGGCCTTGGGCTTCTTGCCCCGAGTCTTGCGATCGCTGGACTTTTCCTTGGCCTCGCGTTGCTCGAGTTTTTCCTTATGGGCAGCCTTTTCTTCTTCATAACGTGCTTGGGCACGCTCTTCCATCTCCGTCTTGGCGACCTTGATTTTGGCGATGCGATCTTCGCGTCGCTTGATTTCTTCGGGCACACTCAAGCCGTCCTGTAGTGGAGTGCTGTCCGCATCTTCTGCCTTGGCTAACAACTCCGCGATCTGCTCCTCAGCCAATACCAGCTGTTTCTCAACGTGTCCGTAGCTCATCGCGCTGTGCTTGCTCGCACAGGCCAGGATCTTGGTGCCGTCCACCGAGACCGTGAGGCCGCCCACCTTGAGTACTTGGGCTCGCGCTGCGAGTTCGAGCACTTGGTGAAAGGCACTACTGAGCAACTTCTTATTCTCGCGCCGGAACTTGCAAATTGAGTCGTGGTCCGGGTGGGTGTCCGCGCACAAATAGCGCACCGCGACGTTCTCGTGGGTCAGAGTTTCGATCCGCCGACTCGAAAAGGTCCCCGTCGCGTAGCAGTAAATCAGTAGACCCAACATCATTGAGGGAGGATACTGCGCGGAGCCAGTGCCTCGTTCGTTGACCCTCGCCTGACTCAAGTCCAGTGCGTCCACGGCGTCCATGATGAAATGAACCATGTGCTCGCTTGGCAACCAATCCCGCAAGTCGGGTGGCAACAGCATTGGGGTATCATGATCGACTGAGATGAACTTTGCTGCCATCCCCCTACTATGACAGCCATCTTTGGAAATGTCGCTGGTTTAAGTCCGACAGACTGCTAGGCGTTCACCGTGGCGCTGTGCAAAATTGGGAGCTTGGAATTCGTGAACCAGATACGACCCGCGTAACAAAGATTGTCGAGTTCTTTGGTAGCGCAAACGTCTCCTGAGAAGCCGGAATGTTGACAATGTGTTCAACTTGCACTAGGTTGACGACTTGATGAGATTTAGCCGCAAACTTCGCCTTTTTGCTTTGACCACGCTGGTGGTCTGGCTTGGCGCAGTTTACCACGATGTATGGCTGGCAGCGGCGGATCTCGCTCATCACCACGATCATGCTCACCATCACGAGCATCACCAAGACGGCGATAACGACAGCTCAGATTCGATTCCGCTGCTCGATTTTCATGCAATTCCGTTCGTGGTGAGCAACGCAATAAGCGTGCCGCAATCCTTCGTTTGGAGCGATGGCCCCAACCTGTCGACTTTGTGGTTGGAGCATTTCAAGGCTCAGTGCGTAGACTGCGCCAACGCGCCTCCACCACCTTCCGATCTGCATGAAACTCGAAGGGTCTTCTCTCTTCGCTTGTCCAATAGCGTTCAGCCGAACGCTCCCCCTGTCTTCGCTTAGGGACATAGTCGATTCGTTTTTCGACCTGTCTCGTTCCTCCTGGATCTCCCCAATCACGGGTGCGGTCTCTCCCAAAATTTTTAGCGTCATTCCATAGGCGCAGGTCGCGAATACTTTAACAGAAAACTTTATTTGATGATTTTTAGACGGTTCCCAATCCGCGGGGTCTTGCTAATCAAGGCCGCCACCGCCCTAACGGTTCTTTCAGGATGTCAATCCTACCGGCCCACGCCTTTGGATCTTCCGTCACACAGCCAGAGGTGGCGAGCAGTGGATCTTTCCAGCGAAGAGGTCCGCATATTTGCCGATGAGATTGCCAAAAGCCGCCCAGACGAGGGGGTGACGTTCGATCCAATTGACGGCCTTTCACTGCCGGAAGGTGAGATCGTCGGTCTGGTATTCAATCCAGATCTCCGTATCGCGCGTTCGCAGGTGGGGATGGTTAAGGCCACGGCAGAGCATGCCGGCAGATGGAACGATCCAACCTTCAATTTGAATGTGCTGAAGATTGCCGAGGGAATTCCAGAACCATGGTTTCTGGGCTCCGGGCTATCACTGACAATTCCGATTTCCGGCCGCCTGAAGGCGGAAAAATCTCGGGCCGAGGCCGCATTGGGCGTTGAGTTCGACCGAGTCGCCGAAGCCGAATGGATGACCCGGCGCAACCTGCGCGATGCCTGGGTATCTTGGTCGGCGCAACGGCTGAAACTTCAGCAAACAGAAGCGATCATCCATTCCCTGGACTCGATTATCGAATCCACCTCCCGGCTGGTGGCAGCCGGGGAATTGCCCGTAACCGAGGCCCGCCTGTTTTTGATCGAACGGGAGAGCAGACGCGCGGAGCTGGATCGGCTGACCGCAGCGGTTGCTGAAGAGAAGCAGTGGATTGTGGCCTTGCTCGGCTTGTCTCCCGACGCCTCCGTTAATCTCATTCCGTCGCTTTCCGCTGTGCTGCCCCAATCCGAAGAGGAAGCTCCGGACCAGAGCAATCCCACCCTCGCTCGCCTTAAAGGCGAACATGAGATCGCTGAACGCACTCTGTTGACCGAGATTCGAAAGCAATATCCCGACCTGACAATCGGCCCTCAGGCCGAACGGGATGAAGGCCAGTCTCGGATTGGTTTCCTCGGGGCGATTCCAGTTCCTATTTTCAACTCCAACAAACAAGGGATTGCCGAGGCGCGTGCAGCGAGAGAGGTCGCCCGCGCTGTCTTCGAGACAGAATACCAACGCATTGTTGGTCGGATCGCCAGTGTGCGCGCTCGCCTCAAAGGAATCCAATCTCGTCAAAAGGCCATCAATAAAACCCTGGTCCCTTTGGTAGATCGCCAGATGACAGACGCCTCCCGGCTTTTGGAACTTGGCGAGGGCAGCAGCCTGGTTCTCCTGGAAAGCCTGGTGAGAGCTTACGAGGTGAAGTTGAAGCTCATAGAGCTCCTGCTTGAGCGATCCCAGGCGGATAACGAAACCCGATTTTTACTCGGTCCCGATTCCCTGCGAACGAGTCCGGCAACCATTGATACGACACCATGAAGCTATTCCATTCACCCATTCCAATCATAGTTGCGCTGTGCTTGCCGCTTGCCGCTTGCAGCCGCAATGACCAAACCGCGCCACCTGAAGAGGCGGCCAATGAACCTCCGAGCAACCGCGTGGAAATCCCGGCAACCGTTCGCAACAACCTCGGCATCACCTTCGCCAAGGTGGAGCGACGAAACGTATCGAATACAATCCGTGTGCCCGGCGCGTTTGAGCTGCAACCACTTGCCCGGCACGAATACCGGTTGATGTTGCCTGGCGTTGTCGAATTCTCGGTCGATCAGTTCGATGCAGTGAAGGCGGGCGATATCCTCTACCAGTTCCGTTCGGCAGAATGGCTGGAGTTGCAGGCAACAATCCAACTTGCCAACGCGGCGCTCGAACAAGCGCGGACGAAACTTGAGGCAGTCCAAACGCGCGTCGCGGCGCTCAAGGACGCGAATTTCAAACGAGCCGATCTGGACGCGGAAGTCGCAATACTGAACGCCAACGTTGCCCATGCGGAGGCTGAATTGCGGGGCGCCACAAGTCGCGCCGCTCGAACGTTGAATCTCTGCGACGCTTCCGGGGAAGCAGGGCTGACACCAGATGATCTCGTGGCTCCCGTGGAGCAAAACGGGAAACAACTCCCTTTCTACCAAACAATCGACCGAATCGTGGTTCGCGCGAAGGAACCAGGCATTGTGGAATCCCTTGCGGTTACAGATGGCGTTTTTGGCGAGGAGACAACCCTGGTGATGACAACCGTCGACCCTGACAATGTCCGATTCCGCGCATTGGGATTACAAAGCGACTTGCCCAGGTTCAAGGACGGCCAGCCAGTCCGTATCGTGCAGCCGCAAGCGAACGGAGCGGACCTCAACGACTCGATCGAAGCAGTGTTGAAGATCGGTTTGGAAGCAGACCCCAATCGCCGCACGGTCACGCTGTTTGCCAATCCGAAGGAGCCGAAGTCGTGGATTCGGTCGGGCGTATCGGGTTTCATGGAAGTCGCCTCTGGATCAACCAGTAGCGTCGTGCTGGCCATTCCTCGTTCCGCAGTCGTCAAGGACGGGATCACTCATGTGTTTTTCAAACGAGACTCCCGCGCCCCTGACAAGGCGATCCGGGTTGAGGCCGATCTGGGTGTCGATGATGGCCGGTGGATCGAGGTCAAAAGCGATATCGGTCCAAATGATGAGGTCGTTCTCAACGGCGTCTACGAGCTGAAACTGGCGACCTCGGGAAGTGGGACGACGCAAAAAGGTGGTCACTTTCACGCGGACGGAACCTTTCACGGGAAACATTAATACCATGTTAAGTCGCCTTATTCGTTTCTCCCTGGACCGCGCCGGGCTCGTGCTGCTGCTGGCCGGCGTCCTGTTGGTTTTTGTCGTGGTCCGGTTGCCCCAAACATCGGTTGATGTCTTTCCGGAATTGAACGCGCCGACAGTTGTCATCATGACCGAGGCGCCAGGACTCGCAGCCGACGAGGTCGAGCAGTACGTAACGTTCCCGATAGAGACCTCCGTCAACGGCGTCCCCGGCGTGCGGCGGGTTCGCACTTCCAGCGCCATCGGCCTGTCAATTGCCTACGTCGAATTCGAGTGGGGGATGGACATCATCACCGCGAGGCAACTTGTCTCTGAACGCCTCGACACGGTGCGCGAAGACCTGCCGGCGGATGCGCATGCGGAGATGACACACATCACGTCCATCACGGGTGAAATCATGCTGCTCGCCATCTCTTCTCCGGACGAAAAGATGAGCAGCCTCGAGATCCGAGCCTTCGCGGAATACGATCTGCGCAACAAGCTTCTGGCAATTCCCGGGGTGTCGCAGGTGTCGGTCATCGGCGGTGAACTCCCGGAGTATCAAGTGCTGGTGCGCCAGGAAAACCTCCGCCTCTATGACCTCACCATGGAAGATGTTGTCAGCGCCGCCCGGGCCGCGCACAGCACTCTCAGCGCCGGATATATTCCCGATATTGACTCCCTTGAGATGCCCGTCAGACAAAGTGGGCGAGTCCGTTCAGTCGCCGATGTGGAGGGCACTGTGATCAAGTATCACAAAGGTTTTCCCGTGAAGATCGGCCAGGTGGCCGAGGTCAGGTTGGGACCGGCGCCCAAACGCGGAACCGGCGCGGACGGGGGGCGAGCGGCCGTAGTCATGACCGTGCTGAAGGCTCCGAGAACCAATACGATCCTCATTACGGACCGTATCGACGCCATGCTCGACCAATTGGAGAGCTCCCTCCCTGAAGGACTCAAGATCAACCGCCAGATCTTTCGACAATCGGATTTCATTCGGCTCTCGATCAAAAACGTAACGCATGCTCTCCGCGATGCCGCCATCATTGTTTCCGTGATTCTGATCCTCTTCCTGCTCAACGTTCGCATTACCTTGATCACGCTGACGGCGATTCCGCTATCGTTGGGCGTCGGCTTGTTGATGCTCGACTGGATGGGAATGACCATCAATGTGATGACCCTCGGCGGCCTGGCCATTGCGGTGGGCAGCCTCGTCGATGACGCTGTAATTGATGTTGAGAATGTCCTTCGGCGCTTGAATCAAAACGCGGCCAAACCGGAATCCGAACGCCAACCTCGTCTGGAAGTCATCTATCAGGCAAGCAACGAGATCAGGCCGGCGATGGTGTTCGCCACCATCATCATCGTGCTGGTCTTTCTGCCGCTCATGTTTCTTGACGGCATCGAAGGAAAGTTCTTTCGGCCGCTCGGCGTTGCTTTCGGAGTATCGATCACCGCGTCTTTGCTCGTGGCGCTCACCGTCACTCCTGCGATGTGTCGCTATTTGATGCGGGGGCGGATTGATCAGAACGATTCGCCGGACGCCCCGCTTGTTCGTTGGCTAAAACGGATCTACGAACCGGTTTTGATCTGGGCGGTGAGGGCGCGCAAGAAAGTGCTGGGTGGAGCATTGGTCGTCCTCGTAGCGGCGCTCTGGCTGGGCTCAACCTACGGGAAATCTTTCCTGCCTGAATTCAACGAGGGCACGTTTACGGTCGGTCTGTTTGCGCCTCCGGGCACGTCCCTGAAAGCCAGCGACCGCATGGCGGCATCAATCGAAAAGCAGCTCCTGGCAGTGGAAGGCGTCCGAAGTGTCACTCGTCGCACCGGCCGGGCCGAGCGCGACGAGCATGCTGAACCCGTGAGCAATTCGGAAATCGACGTGACCATCAAGTCCGGATACCGAAAGGCGGAAGTGCGGCAGAAGATCAGTCGGATCCTCGAGCGGGTTCCCGGGATCACCACCAACATTGGCCAGCCAATTGAGCATCGTCTCAGCCACATCTTGTCGGGCACTCCCGCCGCAATCGCCATCAACGTCTACGGCGACGACCTATCCAGATTGCGGGGCATCGCCAAAGAAATTGAGGCCGTCCTGAAACCCATGCCGGGCACGCGCGACGTCGCCGCCAATCGCGAAGTGATGATTCAGTCCCTCCCTTTGAACTACCGGGCAAGCGACCTTTCGGCTTATGGCCTGACCCCGCTTTCCGCTGCTCAACAAGTCCGCAATGCGATATTCGGCGTCTCCGTGGCTGAGATCAACGAGGGCGTCCGTCGTTACGAACTGACCGTCCGACTCGCGGAATCGGAACGCGATGATTTAGACGATCTGAGGAATCTCATCCTCACAGGTCAAGGTGGAGCCTTGGTTCGGCTCCATGAGGTAGCCGACATCGGACCGGAAATGACTTCGAATCTGATTGCCCGTGAGAACACCCAGCGGAAGGCGGTGGTCACCCTCAACGTGGAGGAAGGATACAACCTCGGACACCTGGTCGAACAAGTCCGCGTGCGGGTGGATCCCATCGTTCAACGTCAGGGCTACACCGTTCACTACGGCGGCCAGTTCGAAGCCCAACAACGGGCGAGCAAGACGATTTTGCTCTATGGCGGACTGGTGGTCCTGATCATGGCGATGCTCCTGCAAATAGCCGTTGGATCATTGCGCGTCGCGCTCTTGGTTATGGTCAATCTGCCACTGGCGCTTATTGGCGGAATCGTGGCGATCTACCTGGCCGAATCACCGGACGTCATCACGAACACCCTGTCCCTGTTTAACTTGGGAGGGCGCTACATCGCTCCCGTTATCTCGATCGCCAGCATGGTTGGTTTCATAACGCTCTTTGGCATCGCCGTGCGCAACGGAATTCTGCTCGTGAACCATTACCAACATCTGACGGAACTTGAGGGCACTTCGGTTTACCAGGCGATCATTCAGGGTTCGAGCGAGCGACTCGTTCCCATCCTGATGACGGCCCTCACAGCCGCCTTGGCCGTGGTGCCGATTGCGTTACAAGGCGACAAACCGGGGAACGAGATCCTGGCGCCGCTTTCAGTTGTGATTCTCGGCGGCCTCCTGACCTCCACATTTCTGAATCTTATCATCGTTCCGGCAGGCTATGCGGCTTTGCACCGTGTCTCCGGCGTTGACCACGACCCAAAAACAACAGAACAGAAAAATAGACCGAACAATGAAAAATAGACTCCCGAACAAACTAATGGCGCTCTTGGCGGCAGGCTTGCTGACCGCATGTGGCGACAAGGCTGGCAGTCCCGCACCAGCAAACACCGCAGCCAACAAGCCCGAAACTAAAAGTGAGGAAGAACACGGCCACGCCCACGACGAAGTCCCCCTTGGCACATTCGACATCGGTGGGATTTCAGTGATAGCCGCGCAGGGACACGGCAAGGTTGAGGCGGGCAAAGAAGGCCACCTCGTGATCAAGCTTCCCTATTCCGACAAGGGAGCATCCACTGTCCGTGCGTGGATAGGATCCGAAGATCGCACGCTCTCGGAGGTCGGCAAAGGCGACTACGCGCCATCGCACGATGACTACGACATTCACGCTGTCGCCGCCGATCCGCTTCCTGAGGGCGCAAAATGGTGGATCGAGATCGAGAAGCCTGACGGTTCAAAAACTGTCGGTTCGCTGCCGCTGCTCAGGAATATTGCTAAAAAGTAGGATTCGCGGGTTCCTGCTCGCGTTCGCAATTTTGCAGTCTGCAGGGCCTGGCGACTCAAGCGTCACAGGCCCTGCAACCCGCCCAATCGGCGCAGACCGCTCATCGATGTTAAATGATCTGCCGGTTAGACAATCCGGCGAATACTATACCGGATTATGAGTCAATACCTCGTCAAACTCCTTCTCAGCGCGGCGATAATTGTGGTGATATCGGAGACCGCCAAAAAGAGCGGGTGGCTCGGCGGCTTGATTGCATCGCTTCCCCTGACTTCGCCTGAGCAACTTCCTGAAGTTCATTCCTGCTGCACTGAGCACTGCGTTGAGTTGATCTCCCTGGGTTCCTTTCAGTCGATTGCGATTCATCCGATGCCCGTGTTTCAGGTGGCTGATTCCCGACTCCACTACGGCTCGTCTTTTCATCCACTTCCACAGCCGCTTGGCTGTCTTGCCTTTGCGCTGTTTGTCCACGTGCACGTCCATCTCCCCCTCGTACCCGTGTCCTCTGTAGCCCCGGTCCACAAACACTTGCTTCACTCTGTTGCCCACCATCCTCCTCACTTGCTCCAGTGTCTCTTTGAGCGTGTGTCCGTCATACGGATTGCCCGGATGCGCCTGCGCCGCCACGTGCCACCCTCCACGACTGCTAGTCCCCACGCTCACTTTCACCCCAAACTCATAGCGCTTGTGCGCTTTACCTTTGCTGATGCATTCCACCTCCGGCGCATGCACGCTGTACACTTTGCCTTTGTCTTTCCTCTGTTGATCGTAAACCCTCTGCGCTGGCTTTAACTTTTCCTTCAGCTTGGGATCCGGCTCCGGGCATTTTCTTTGAATATCCCGTATCACTCGACCCAGCAAGGTCTTGAGATGCCTCCCACATTTGCCCGCTCTCTTGTACTGTCGGGCATGGGCGTAGCGGCTTTGCTTGAGCATTAATTGCTTCCCCACCCGCTCGTAACTCTGCCTCAGTTTCAGGCTGCGCCGCTTGGCCAAGCTCACCAATACCGTTCT
>Ga0115000_10005261_pt1 | contig 10412 bp, 6 predicted proteins | sample ArcticOcean_MG_C_6_FD_89690 | JGI IMG/M metagenome (GOLD analysis project Ga0115000, IMG submission 89690) | Marine microbial communities from western Arctic Ocean - ArcticOcean_MG_CB8_128 | ecosystem: Environmental > Aquatic > Marine > Oceanic | place: Arctic Ocean: Canada Basin | collected... | reverse complement strand
CGTCTTACAACACGTACGCATTCAACGACGAAGATGGTGAAAGCGCCTGGACGAGAAAAATCCCGTGGCCATCGGATCATCACGGTGGCCATATGGCCCGGCCGGCGATCGCCGGTGGAACAGTTTACGTCCGGCCCGGCGCTCTGTCGCTGGCGGACGGTAAATCGCTAAAAATCCAACTGCCCGGCGGCGGTTGTGGCACGTACGCGGCGACGGAGAACGCTCTGTTTTTCCGCTCAGGCAACGTCACCATGTGGGATCGGCAAAAGGGCAAAACCACCAGTTGGAATCGCCTCCGACCGGACTGCTGGCTCAGTACGATCCCGGCCGCCGGACTGCTGCTTTCACCGGAGGGTGGTGGTGGTTGCAGTTGCGGTTCGTGGATGGAAACCTCGATCGTTTTCGCCCCAAAAAAACTCAAATAACCGAAACAACTTTTCGGTTGAGATGTCCCGGAAGCCACTTTAGTAGCAGGGAAAGCTCATGGTGATTGTTGCTGCAGAAGTGATCGCAATCGAGGCGCCTGGACAGCGAAGTAGGTCTCAGAAAAAAAAGAGTCGCACTCCGGCAATTACCGAAAAACCGTAGAGCAAAAACTCAAATAGTTTTTGCGGGATGAGCTGAATGATTTTTCGTCCAATAAAAATGCCCGCGAAGATGCCGGGTAAAACGAAGAGAGTGATCTTGAGCGAATTGGCATCGATCAGATCGAGGCTGGCCACGAGCGGCAGCTTGAGAATGTTAACCAAAAGGAAACAACGCGCACCCAATCCAAGGAATGTTTCCTTGGTCATTTTCTCAACGAGCGCATAGATCGAAAACACGGGACCCGCGGCGTTGGCCATGATGGTAGAGGTGCCTATCATCATGCCGCTGCCCCATCTGAACACGACAGACTTCGGCAACCTGTCCAGCGCTTGGCCAAACCGAAGCCGGACCAATTGCAGGGCGAACATCAACAGGACTATAAGACCGATCCCCTTCCGCGCGGTGGACTCGTCGATGTGATCCAACAAAAAATAGCCAACGACTAAACCGGCGAGCGTGGGAGGCATCAGCGGCATGAGTTCCTTCCACGAGGAGTAACGGCGGAACAGCGGATAAACGGTCAGATCACAAACAACAAGCAAAGGGACAATGATGCCAACCGACACCTTAGCCCCAAATAACTCGGCCATGATCAGCACATTAACCATTGCCAAGCCGGGGAAACCGGTCTTGGAGAAACCCAGAGAGAACGCTCCAAACAGGGCAATCAGCCAGGTAGCAGTCGAAATGTCGTCAAAAAAGAACAAGCGTTCAGCCTCGGCAAACTCAGAGATTCACCTTCACACTTGCCATAGCGACAGACGAAGGGTCGCCGCGCTGTCCCAGCGACTTGATCATTTCTCGAACCGAGCGTCGCACTTTGCCGCTGAACTTTTCCTCGCCATTGACGGTGATGCTCACCGGCTCGTCAAGGTTCACGAACTGATCCGACAACCGAACAACCAGTCGCTTGGTGTTCTCCGCGGTAATTGTGATCGCCTGGCCATCAACCTCAGCAGCCAGTCGCTGGCCATTGGCCAGGTACTTCTCCGGAATCTGTAGCCAATAAAAACGGGAGGTGATGCCCTTAGCTTGCCACCAGATTATTTTCGATGGCCACGGGTTCCGAGTGAACTTGGTCATCCACGGCAACGACTCAACATCCTTTCCTTTCATCCAATGCCCCATCTCCGGGTAAATGCGGACCATGTGCTCGTAACCCTTGGGATCGCCCTTGCGCAGGTCGGCCAACAAGCCCTTCCATTGCCCGGCGACTTGGTTGCGTTTGTACGCGCCGTCCTTGCCGCCCATGAACAAGCCGAAGCCGATGTTGCGCAAGTTGTCCGGCTTGGCGTCGTTCGGGTGCCCGGCCATCATCGATGCCGCCGCCCATCGATCAGCCATGCGCGGTGCGAGCTGATAGACGCCATCACCCCCAGCAGAGTAGCCCATAAGATAAACACGGTTAGGATTCACGCCGCGAGTCGCCACGTAATTCTCGATCAAGCGATCAAACAAACCGTCGATGTGAGACTGATGCCACAGGTTCCAAGTGTCAGTCGGCGCGCGCGGCGCGACGTAAATCCCCTCGGCCGGCTGGTAGAGCTTAATCTGGTTTTTCCACTGACTGTCGTTCACTCGGGTCGGCGCACCGCCGCCGCCGTGCATTGAAATCCACAGTGAACGCCCACCCTCCGGCGCATCGCCGAAAACTTTCTCGAGATAGCGCAACTTTTTGTCCCCCAATTGGATGGACTTGGCCTCGATCTCGGCAGCACGCTGCTTGGCTAGGCGCTTGCAGTGATCAGCCCAAAGCAGCTCGATCGCCTTTTTGGCATCTGCCTTGGACAGGTCGCCCTTGGTCCAATCGCCAGGGAGCGTGTCCGGGCGCACATTGGACGGAGCGGCCAGCCAAGCGGTCACAGCAGCGAGTTGCGATTTCTCAATCTCCACCTGTTCCGGCAACTCGTCCCACTGAACATCGACCGTCACCTCACCGCCCTTACTTCGGCGTATGGGGATCTGTTTGACCTTATCCCCCTTTGTAAACCGAAGCCAAAGCGGCGTGTTCGGATTACAGGTAAAGCCAGTGATATCGTTCAGGTCAGCCCGACCGGCCTTGGTTTTGCTCGAGGCGATCACCTTGTGATTGGCGTCGAGCAACTCGGCCTGCACCTCGAGTCGCTTGCCGCCATGCCGTTCAAGCACGCGCACCAATACATCATCCCCGACGCTGCCCCTGCTGCTTTTACGAGTATAACGATCAGTGACGTTTAAGGCGTTGACCTGTTTGGCATCGATATCCCAAACCATCGGGAACCGCGTGCCGGTTTTTTTCCATGACGTCGCGTAGATCGAGTGTTCCCAGTTGGACTTGTCGGCCTTCGCCGCCGCGCCGACAAACCAGCCGCGGTTCAGACCGGCGGCGTTATATTCATCTGATCCAGTGAAGTGCCAGCCGCCGTCCCAGATCTCCGACCACGTGTGATTGCCGCGATTGTTCGTCCACAACGGCGTTCCAGCGACGCGCGATGCGATGCCAACCGAGCGACAGGCATCGACGAGAATTATCGACAAGCCGGTGCACGTCGCCCTGCCCTGCGCAATCGACTCGGCCGGACTTTGGTTCGGCTGTTTGCGGCCGGTATTGTAGTGGACGTTGATGAGGTTAAAAATCTTGCTGTTGAGCGCCTGCACCGCCTCGGTGGCTGTCGACGCCTTGGCCACGATGGCACGGCATTTATTGTAAAACTCCGGCCGCCAACGCTCGCGCGTCTCGTCGAGACTGGCGTACGGCAGTACATCGTTAAAAAACAACTCCTCTGACAACTGGGCGCACCATGGGAACTCCGACCGCGCCTTAATCGCCAGATCGAGATTCTCGGTGAGGAACTCGCGATCGATCGAGGTGAGATCGCCCAATGGCATGCCCTCTACGAGGAACTCGGCGGCACGTTTGCCAAGGTCGCCGTGTGTTTTTTGGGCAGTAGCGATGAATGCCTCGAGTCCGCCACGGTTGTCACCCGCCTTGACCAGGGCGACATCGAGCGCCTCACCCGCTTGGCCAAACACAACGGCACCCGCCAGAAAGCAGACGGCAACAAGGGCTTTCTTCCTGTGCAAAAACTGAATCCGCATGCGGGATACATTACCCGCCCGCTTGGGCAAGATCAATGATTGGGAGAGTTGATGACCGGCGGTGTGGGCGTGGAGACTGGCTTGATGTAAGGGAGGCCGTATTCGCCGGAGACGGCACGGCGGAAGTTGCCCTGCAAACTGGTGAGCGGCCAGACGATGAAGATGATGTCAGTAACCAGCCAGACGAACTGCCCCAGCCAACAGAGAAACACAGATCCAATGGTCGGTAATAGATAGACAAATCCAAACGTCTTCCAAAACGCTGCCGAGTAGTTGCTGTTGCGCAGCGCAAACCAGCATCCCGAGTAGTACAACGCAAAAAGGTCACCAAAGAACACAGCGACGAACAGGACGCCCATCATTCCCATGATGGAAACACCGAATAAAGTTTCATTCCAAACCCAACCGGCGCTAACGATGCTCAGGAGGAGAGCCGCCACCGGAAGCGATGCCATCACGATCACCGGCCACATCCAAAACTTCACCATCGCGGTAAAGTGCCCACGCCGGAACTGCCGCTCGTCAATTGGCGTCACGAGGATCTGCTCCAGTGCCCCGCTGGCCTTGGCCTCATGGATGGTCGTCACCGCATGTCGCGCCACCTCGAGCCGTATCCAAAACGAGGCCACCCAAATCAAACTGCCCATCATCCACCAAATGTCACCAACCATCGCGCCGCCCAGCGCCGTGTAGCCCAGAAGCAGAGCCCCAACCGTAATCATCAAAAACATCAGCAACCGCCGTGAAACCCGGAAGGTGCGCATGCGCCACACGAGCCAACCGGCCGGGTTGGCATCGAGCAGCGCCGCCTGCTGCACGGCGCTTGGCCGTGACGCGTCGCCGGTCGGGTGCTTGGCCAAGCGGGGGGTCTGCTGTCTTAGTTTGGTTTCGCGCCAGCGATACGGAATGATCCATGAGGCCAAGGCGAGCAGCGCCGCCGAGACGGCCAAGCCGCCGCCCAGCCAATTCCAATAGCCGACAAACCCGGTCACCGGGGCAGAGGCGTTGGCCATGGCAAACCCAGGGCTGAGAAAGTGCAGAAAACTCGAGGCGCCGCCGCTCCAAAGGTAAAACAGCGGCAGCATTGTCACGCTTAGCAGAGAAAAAAATGTCCAAAAAATCGCGCGGCCTGTGTGCCAACTGAGCGCCGAGAAAAACATCCCCAGCGAGAGCGAAAAAACGAGAATGTTCAGCAGCGCGCCGATGGTTCGCCAAAGTTGGTCGTTCGTCACGCCGCCCATCAGCAACGGCAGCGCGAGCACCGGTAGCACCGCCAGCACACCGTAAAACGACTTGATCGATGCGGTGATCATCTTGCCCAGCACCACGTCGTACCCGCGCAAATCTGTGAGGAATAACAGCCCAAGCGTGCCGTCGGTTTTCTCGCGCGTGAGCGTGCCGGTAGTCGTCCACAGGCCGGCGAGCAGGCAGTAGGCGAAACAGGCCCAAGCAAGGATGGCGAAGAAAATGTCGCCTTTCATCATACCGCCCCCCAGGGAAGCGATCAGCAGCCAACCGCCGCCAAACAGCACCGCCGCGATGGCGATGACCCAGCGCGACAGCCACGATCCGATCTTTCGGGAGGCAATCCCGAGTTCGCGCTCGACGATGGGCAGGCTGGTCATGTCACGGATTCATTGTCAGGCACCGGCGGCTTGTGCGGCCACTTGGCGGAAGTTTGCTTTCAAGTCTTTCTTCGCGCTCAATGCCCAGAACAGATTGTTGCCCAGCCCCACGACAGCCCACAGCCCTATGAAAAAATATTCGTCAACCCAATCCGGCTGCCGCCGTGCGGAACTCAGGATGATCAGCATCATCAATCCTCCCCAGATGAACCACGGGAGGAACAGAATTCGGAGCGCCACGCCGCTGCCGCTGTAAGTGGGCTTGCGAGAGGTCAGGCTCAACCGCATGCCCACGAAGTGCATCGCCCAGATATCCGCCGCCAACATCCCCAAGCCGACGACATAGTACGGTTGCGACAGATCGTTGGAATCAACCATCATGAATGGAACAATAGCCAGCACGAGACCAAGCGGCCAGCCGAACTGCCACAGCAGTCGCCGCGCTTGGCCAAGCGAGAAGTCTCGGTAGATCAGCGGCGTCGCCAGCAGCAACTCGAGTGATCCTTGCTGCCTATCCTCGCGGAAACGGTCGCACGACGCCGAGGCAATCCATAACTTGAAGCCGGTAAAGGTGCACCACAGCGTCATCAGGTATTCATCCTCATCCAGCCACAAGCGGCTGCCATTTTCCAGCAACCCCCACAACCAAAGCATGAAGCCAGCGAATACCGCGACCCAAACGAGTAAGGGCCGCCATCGCCATCTCGCTCCCAGCCAATAAGCCGGGTTATCGTCGAGTAGCTTGGTTCTACGCGAAATCGCTTCTAACGGGCGCATCTTGGCGCCAGCACTTGGCTTCGCCTCCCGATCCTGCCAGGCACGCTGCGCCCACCAAACTGAAAACCCAAGCGACACGATGCCAACACTGAGCGCAGTCGCAAGTGACTGATAAAAAAAAGGCGAGTTTCCAGAGAAGTTACCACTGAATCCCAGCGGGAACATGGCCCCCGAACTGAAACCGGCCAAAAACTTAGAGTCTGAGCTACTGATGTAGTTATACTCATCCAACACGATACTGATGACCGGGATCCCGAAGTTGAGTATGAGGATAACGAGAAACGTCACGCCGATCGCTGCCTTGGATGATTTGAATAAAGCCGAGCAGGCCATGCCCACCGAGAGCGACATGAACAGTGCCGCGAACAGCACCCCGACCATCCGGCCCACCTCCGCAGGATCCACCCCTCCCATCAGCAGCGGCACCATCATCACTGGCGCCACCGCCATCAGGCCAAACACCGCCTGCAATGAACAGGCGCTCATCTTGCCCAGCACAACGTCGAACCCACGCAGGTTTGTGAGGAAGAGCAGGCCAAGCGTGCCGTTGCGCTTCTCCTCGCTGAGCGTGTCAGCCGTCAGTCTCACGCCGGCCAGATTACAGAAGAAAAAGGCAAAGCCGGCAATCACGCCGAAAATGATCTGGCTGAATTGATGCGGCGGCGCATTATCCATCCGCATGACAATGAACATCCACGCAAGAACAACAATGGCAGTGAGTGCCGTGACAAAACGGATGAGCTGGGTTTCCCGCCTTCGGGAGGCAACCAGCAACTCACGACCAACAATGGGAAAGAGATTCACCTTGGGAGTTTCAAGTTATCAGTCTCAAGTTTGAAGCCAACATTTGAACCGGCGGCACTTGGGCAAGCGCTACTGGGTTTTTTCGAACTCGCCTTTTTTCAGCTTGTCGAGGTAGTCGTTCAAGTCGGACTTCACGCCGCCGGCAAGGAAGTAGAGGCCAAGCACATTCGGGAACGCCATGCCGAGAATCATCAGATCTCCGAAGTCGAGGACGTTCGTCGAGGAGATGATCGAGCCGAGGAACACCATCAGCAGGAACAGCCAGCGATAGATCATCGACGAGCCGTCGCCAAAGAGCCACGCCCAGCAGCGCTCGCCGTAGTACGACCACGAGATCATCGTGCTGAAGGCAAAAAGCACCACCGACACCGACAGGACATACGGGAACCAACTCACCTCCGAGGCGAACACCGTGGACGTCAGGGCAGCACCTTTGTTTGCCTCTGCAAACGGCTTGGCTATGTCCGCCGCGATGCCGCCCTCATAATGCCCGGTGATGACGATCACCAGGCCGGTCATTGTGCAAACGATGATCGTGTCGATAAACGGCTCGAGCAACGAAACGAGGCCCTCGCGCACGGGATATTTTGTCTTGGCCGCCGAGTGCGCGATCGCCGCCGAGCCGACGCCGGCCTCGTTGGAAAACGCCGCCCGCTTGAAGCCAATCACCAGCACGCCGATGAAGCCGCCCCAAGCCGCACTTGGATTGAAAGCACTGTCGAAGATCGTCCCAAACGCGGCGGGGATTTCTGAAGCGTGCCGGAACAACACCACCAAGCAGGTTATCAGATAGATGCCGCACATGGCCGGCACAATTTTCTCGGCGGTCAGAGCGATGCGCTTGATGCCACCAATGATGACCAGGCCGGTCACCACCGCCATGACCAAGCCATAGACCCAACTGTGATCCGCAAGCCAAGGAATTGTTTCCCCCACAGCACCCAGCGACTGATTGACTTGAAACATGTTTCCACCCCCGAACGAGCCGCCGATGCAAAGAATGGCAAACAGGACAGCGAGACCTTTTCCAAACTTACCGAACCCCTTTTCGGCCAAGCCCTTGGAAAGATAAAACATCGCACCGCCCATCACGCGGCCATCCGGCCTTATCTCACGGTACTTTTGGCCAAGCGTGCACTCGGTGAACTTCGACGACATGCCAAGGAACCCGGCGATGATCATCCAGAAAATCGCACCCGGCCCACCTAGGCTGACGGCGATGGCCACGCCGGCGATGTTACCCAGGCCAACCGTCGCCGAAAGCGCAGAGGAGAGCGCTTGAAAATGACTGACCTCGCCCTCGGCGTCGGGGTTGTCGTATTTGCCACGGACAACATCGATCGCGTGCTTGAAACCGCGAAAGTTGATGAACCCCATCCTGAGTGTAAAAAAAATGGCCCCCACGACCAACCAACCTACAACCAAAGGAATTTGGGGGCTATTTGGTTCCCATTCGATTTTGATGTTCAATTGAGTTCCACTGCCACCAACAGTTGGCACTGGATTTTCTGGAACTTCAGAATAAAGGCCGGCACCATCAATAGTCAGTTCCTGAACTTCGCCATTGTTGACGGCTTTGACCTTAAACTTGGTTTTATTGGTTTCGGCATCATCTGCCGTTTTTCCACCCTCAATAACAACCACATCACCAACCACATAACCGTTTCCGCCAGCTTCTATTTTTACCTCCTTAACCTGATCCCCTACTTTATCAAAAGTCCAGATCGGGTAAAAGAATACACCCCCAATCTTGTCCACAACCCAGCCAGCCGCTGCGTCCACTTGATCAAAAACACCTTTCTCATCTTCTGCCTCCTGAGCAAATGCCGAGGCAACGGAAAGAGTGAACGCCATGCAGGCGGCGAAGAAACGACGGGGAATGCCCGTTGATGTTATACAGTTATTTTGAATCATTTGGGTTGTGCGGTTTTGTTAAAAAAAGAGCCGGGGTTCAGCCCGGCCCTTATTGCCAAAAATCATTCCTGAATGCGACCCTCACTTGAAAGGGTTGAAATACCTGTCGATCAACTGTGGGCTATTCTGGATTTCCATGATCCGCTCATGCTTGATGCTCTCGGCGTGGCCGTCAAAGTAGCCAGCGTTGATGCCAGTCTTGTGCATGGTGTGAATTTTCTCTCCCATCGCGTTGACTCCAACGGCCTGGCCATTGCGATTCCCGAACGCTGTTCCGTGCGGGTGAAAGCTGGCGTTGCGCATTGAGTGCGGATCCTCATTCAGTAAAAGGAACTTCTCGGACGGATTCCGGACAATCGAGTACTTGATACCAGGATTCACGCCACTAGTTTGCCCGTTCATGTAACTTGTCATGCTAAAGTTAACCCGCAACGCCAGGCCGATCGGCCCCGTGCTCGGACACCGGTAAACCCCGTAAACCGTCTTGTTCCGTGTGTCGGGCATCCTATTACCACGGAGGATGTCCTGGCCAGTCACATGGGAGAAAATCGATCCCGCCTCGGCGTGGAACGCTATGTTCCGGTCGTACCTGCTCCAGTCCCTGTTTTTTTGCAATACTGCGTCGCCCGGGCCGCCCCACATCCAGTCCTCATGCCAGTCTCGGTCGGTCGAGCCCGCAAAGGGCAAATGATCATCATAATCATCCTTGTACATGTAGATGCCCAAGCCAACCTGGCGCATGTTACTAAGGCACTTGGCGGAGCGACCACTCTCCTTGGCGCTGGCCAGGGCCGGCAACAGTAGCGCGGCCAAAATCGCGATGATGGCAATCACGACCAGCAACTCAATCAGCGTAAAGCCTTGTTTTTTTTGAGATTTTTTTAACGGTTTCATTTTTTCTGGTGGGAAAAACTAATGCTGTTCCCTTTAAAAGGCCAACGCATTTTTAGCATAAAAATCCCGTTACTCTGCACAAACAGCGCAATCCGCCCTTGGCCGCAATCGCACCGAATTGAAAGACATCGCTCTTAAATCGCATGTCAGCAGTCGATTAAAGAGTGGTTCGCCCAACCCGACGATTATCTTGATCGCCTCCATCGCGCCGAGGCAGCCGACCGCGCCCGACACCGCGCCGATGACCGGGAAGCGCCGCTGCCAGTCGTCCGGCTTCTCCGGATAGAGGCACCGCAGGCAGCCGGTCTTGCCCGGCTTGAAGCTCGTGATGTGCGCCTCGGTCTCGTACATCGCGCACTCGACCATCGGCTTGGCCAGCCGCACACAGGCGTCATTCATCGCGAAGCGCTCCTCAAACAACGGCGCGCAATCCACCACCACGTCCGTGCGCCCGACGAGTTCGGTGGCGTTGGCCTCGCTAACGTTTTCCGGCACGGCGACGATCTCGAGCCGTGGGTTCAGCGCGGTGAGTGACTCGGCTGCGATATCGACCCGCGCTTGGCCAAGCGCATTGTGGCGCATGAGCAATTGCCGGTTCAGGTCGCTTGGCTTGAGCGTGCCGCCGTGCGCCAACACCAACCGGCCCACCCCGGCCGCCGCCAATTCGTACGCCACCAAGCCGCCCAAGCCGCCGACGCGACTGACCATCACCGTGGCCGCCTTGAGCCGCCG
>Ga0115000_10005257_pt1 | contig 10419 bp, 12 predicted proteins | sample ArcticOcean_MG_C_6_FD_89690 | JGI IMG/M metagenome (GOLD analysis project Ga0115000, IMG submission 89690) | Marine microbial communities from western Arctic Ocean - ArcticOcean_MG_CB8_128 | ecosystem: Environmental > Aquatic > Marine > Oceanic | place: Arctic Ocean: Canada Basin | collected... | reverse complement strand
TAATAGTTGATATTGAGACTAAGTATCAGTAATTGTATATTTACTTATTGATTATTGAAATTCAAAAATAAAAACAGGTGGGTTCTGCTCAAAATTATAAGTCTATACTTAAAATTGGTTCCGAAACTATGATCGGGGCCCACTTTGTTTTTTTAAATATTTAGAGGAAAAAAATGGAAAAAATAGGTTTATTCTGGGGCAGCAATACTGGAAATCAAGAAGAGGCAACTAACTTTCTAGCTGATTATTTGAAATCAGAAGGTTATGAGTTAGACTTATATAATATTGTAGATACATCACCTTCAAAAATGCTGGAATATAAAAAGCTCTTAATTGGATGTCCTACTTGGCATATCGGAGAACTTCAAGATGATTGGGATGCAATATATGAAGAATATAAAAAATTAGATTTTTCTAGTATCAAAGCTGCTTTCTTTGGATGCGGTGACCAGGTTGGTTATAGCGATAATTTCTTAGATGCTATTGGATTACTTGCTAAGCCTTTCATTGATAATGGCGGAACATTAATTGGTCGTTAGCCAACAGAGGGTTATGAATTTGATAATTCTTTGGCTGTTGATGGAGATGATTTTCTTGGTCTCGGATTAGATAATGATAATGAGGAAGAATTAACAGAAGAGCGTTTAATCATTTGGGCTGAGCTTATTAGAGATGAATTTGAAGATGATCTTTAACTTTTAAAATTTTGCTACAAGAAATTCTCGCTATTGGTACTTTTTATTAAGAAAACTTAAAAAGTTTCCAATAAGATTTAAAAAACCTTAGTTCTCATTAAGGTTGGCATTTTTGTGCATTTTTTTATTTTATTGTATATTTAGGAATGCGTGAATATAATTTGAGGAAATTTTATCCTTTGATATTAATATTGACTTTCTGGTTTCTAAAGCCACCTGAAGAATTAAACATAATTGGTTATCGTATTTTCATCATTTTTGTTTCCGTTGTTTTTTCAATTTTGTTACAATCTATACCGACTGCTGTGAGTGTTCTCGCTGGTTTAACTTTTTCTGTTTTAACAGGATTAATGCCTTTAAAGTCTGCTTTGAAAGGCTATAGTGATTCAACAACATGGCTCGTTGTAATTGCATTTTTAATTGCTGGTGCGATAATTAGTTCAGGACTAGGTAAAAGATTATCTCTTTTAAGCATACATTTTCTTGGCCGATCTATTACTGGGTTAGGTTATGCTATATGTTGTGCTGAACTTATCTTGGGGCCAGTTGTGCCATCAAATACAGCAAGGGGAGGTGGCATATTGGCGCCAATTGTTGATTCGATTTCAAAAACGCTCGGATCTTCACCAAATAATAATCCTCAAAAAGCAGGGCAGTATCTCAATCTAGTTGGGGCTCATGCAAACTTAATTACAGCTGCTATGTTTTTAACTGGTATGGCTGCAAACCCATTAGTCTCTAGGGCGGCTTTAGAGATATTTGATATTGAATTTGGTTGGTTTAAATGGGCGTTAGGAGCTATCGTCCCAGGATTAATTGGGCTGGCAGGTTTACCAATATTAATAAAGTACTTATCTTCTCCAAAGATTGAATCAATTAAGCCCGTGCGAACTAAAATAAATTACGAGCTTCAAAAACTCGGCCATTGGACAAAAGCTGAGATAGCTACTGGAATTATAATGGTGTTGATGCTTTTTTTATGGTTAAGCAAGGATCTTCATGGGTTTGGTACTACAACAGTAGCTTTGAGTGGGCTTATTTTGATTTTATTTCTAAAAGTAGTGCCTTGGGAAAGTATGGTGAAAAATCATAAAGCTTGGGATACTCTAATTTGGCTAGGGGGGCTATTAACAATAGCAACAAGTTTAAAAGATACCGGGTTTATTTTTTGGTTTTCTGGATTTCTGGAAACCGGTTTATCAAATTTTTCTCCAATTCTAATAATATTATCTTTAGCGCTGATTTATTTTTATTCAATGTATTTATTTTCAATGTTAACAGCTCATATTATAGCATTATCTAGCGCAATGTTTTTAATAGCAGATAATTTGGGCTTTGAACCAATAATTATAATCTGTTTAATCGCATATTTTTCTAATTTAAGTGGTTGTTTAACTAATTATTCTACGGGGCCAATAATTATTTACTTTGGGAATGGTTATGTCTCTCCTTTGAAATGGTTTAAAATTGGATTTATAGTTTCGATATACCATATAATTATATGGCTTGGCATTGGTTCTATATGGTGGAAATTTTTAGGCTGGTGGTAAAAAATATTAAAGTGTGTTTGGGACATACTTTAGAAATGGGTTGTCATTTCAACAAAACAATAAAAATAACAATGCGATTTTAAACCTTCTTCAATTACGAAAGCGGTCATAAAGATAATTGAGCGTCAAAAAAATATTTTATTTATGTACATTTTTAAAAAGGTTATTTAATTCCCTTAATTACGAAAACAATTTTTAATTTAAATAATGTTTATTTTTGGATATAAATAACAATGGTTGATGTATTTGAGTTTATAAAGGAAAAAAGAGCCGACTTAAAAGACAATACTGATCGTTATCGTGTTATGATTGAACCCACATTCAAAGCATTGTCCCAAAAATTAAATAGCAGTATCAGTAATACTTTGAACAACCCTTGGATGCTTAATATACCATCTATTGACAGACCAACTATTTTCAAGAAAAAAGAGCCAATTTCAAACGAAAATATTAAAAAAGCATATGATAAAATTAAAAAGCGAATAGGGGAAGAGATATTAGTGGGACAATGGGAAACTGTAGATCAAGATCAAATAAATAGATTTGCAGATTTAACAGGAGATAATCAGTGGATTCACACGGATGTTGAAAAAGCAAAGCTTGAATCGCCATTTAGATCAACAATTGCCCATGGCTTTTTGACCTTGTCATTAATTCCAAAATTGACAGAAAATTTTGATTTTGAAAGTATCCACCCAGGATTAAAAATGATTGTTAATTGTGGATTAAATCAAGTACGCTTTCCATATCCTGTAAAATCAGGCTCAAAAATAAGAGGCCGAGTAAAGATTACTAACTTAATTCCAAAGAAAAATAATATTGAACTTGTTAATGAAGTTAGTATAGAAGTTGAAGGAAGAAAAAGATACGGGTGTGTGGCTGAAACGGTTTTGAGATTATATTATTAAACTAGGTTCGTTATTTAAGTATCCTTAATAATTTTAAAGAAGAATAAATATTAAAGCCTCTATTTTCAAAATTTTTGCTAGTTATAGATACCTTCCTAAAAACATACATCTATTATTTTTTTTAGAATTTAGCTTAAGTCTTATTCATGTCGCGTTTATCCTAATTCTTAACATTTATTTAAGAAAAAAGGGTTTCTCTGATCCTGAGATTGCTTCTTTTAATTCATTACGCTTTATTGGTGCGCTTATCCTTGCTTTGCCATTAGGCCTATATATTAGAGGAAAAAAATTAAAACCTTTCTTTATTTTGTCCTCATTGTCTGTTCCTCTAACTAGTGTAATGATTATTGAGTCTATTAGATTGTCCATAACACCTTTAATTCAGCTAGCATTTATATTGTGGGGAATAGGCATGATGGTAATGCGAGTGTGTTCCTTGCCATTTATTATTAGAAGTACATCTGAAAAGAACAGCACGGAGGCTTTATCATTGAGCGCGTCAACATGGTCCTTATCGACAATTTTTTCAGGCTTGATGATATCTGGTCTTGATTGGATCTCTAAATTAGAAATATTTGATAACAGTTTTTCATTTACTGAATATAATATTTTATGGATAATTACAATAATTGGATTATCATCTTATTTTTTCGCGATAAAAATTGATGAAAATACAGATGAAAATACAGATGAAAAATTGAGTAAAAAAACCGGTATTTTTTCATTACACAAAAATTATGATTGGAAAATAATATTTAGAGCCCTTTCTCCTTTGATTCTTATTTCTGTCGGTGCAGGATTAACAATACCTTTTGTTAATTTATTTTTTAATTCAGTTTTTGGCTTTAGTTCTAGCAATTTTAGTTTATTGGGAAGTGTTACAGCCCTCTTAGTTTTCATTTTTTCATTATTAGTGCCAACTTTGAGAAAAAAATATGGTTATTGGGCAACAATTGTTGTTGTACAAAGCTTTGCTATAATATTTTTAATTATTATGTCTTTGACAGAATTATACGCTAATCATAGTTATGCCTTATTTATTGCTATTTCAGCTTATATATTGAGACAACCATTAATGCATATGGCTCATCCTGCTTCGAATGAACTTATGATGAACTTTGTAGGTAAAAAAAATCAAGAATTAATTAGTGCATTAAGTTCAAGTCTATGGAGCGCTTCATGGTTTATTAGCGCCAAAATATTTGAATGGTTAAGACTTCTTAATTTTAAATATTATGAAATATTTTTAATTACTGCGGCTTTTTATATTGCTGGTGTAATTCTTTTTGGTTTTATTATAAATGAATATGAAAGAAATAAAAATAAGTCTCAACCTGTATTGCCAATTGCTGACGAGTTATCAATTGATTGAAAAATAATAGTGGATATCTTCTACTTGAAGATTGTAATTTTTAATAAATAAAGGATATAAATATGAAAAAATTATTAATATTTATGGTATTGTTATCATTTTCATTTTCTGAAGATAACAAGGTGAATTTGAAGATTAGTGGTATGAAGTGTGCATATAGTTGTGCTGGCAAAGTCTCTGAAATCGTTCAGAATATCAAAGGTGTAGAAAAATGCAATGTGGATTTTGCATCTGGAACTGCTGAAGTAGTTTATGATGATAAGAAAATCAATTCAGAGAAAATTGTAAAACTCTTGAACAAAAAGACATATTATAAAGCAGTTATACAGGAAGAGAAAGATTCAAAAGCTAGCTCAATCTAGTTTTTGACTATCTGTTTTTTTGAAACCCCGCTTTATGCGGGGTTTTTTGTTTAAATATTAAATGTTGAATTAAAATGTGCGGTAGATATGTAAATAAAAACACTCCAGAAGAAATAATGGAGTTATTTGGTTCGGAAATTGAATTGGATGAATCTAATGCATTTAAACCAAGTTACAATATCTGTCCTACCCAGATTGCTTCAATTTTAAGGGTAACTTCTAATCGAATAAAATTAGATAGGATGAATTGGGGTTTAATACCTTCGTGGTCTAAAGATAAAAAATACGCATCCAATCTAATTAATGCTCGATTAGAAACTCTTAATGATAAACTTAGTTACAAAGGTTTAGTCAAAAGTTATAGGTGCATAGTCATCGCTAGTGGATATTATGAATGGTTAAAAACAGAAAATGGAAAGGAACCCTTCTACATATACTCAAATCAATCCGTACTACCTATAGCTGGTTTATGGACTACTTGGGGAAGTATGAATTCATTTACTATAATTACGCAAAGTTCTTTTGGCCAGCTAAAAAAGCTGCACCAAAGAATGCCTCTAATATTAGACAATTCAAGTATTTTTTCATATTTAGACGATAGTGTTGAATTCAATAACTCGTATAAAGTATGCAGAGACGGAATTCAATATCACAAAGTTTCAAAAATAGTTAATTCGGTTAAGCATGATTCGGATGCTTGTATAAAAAGTATAGATTAATATTTTTAATGATTCATCCTTTAAAAATTAAAATGAATCATTTGAATCTTTAGCTTTTGATTTTTAAATATTTCTAATAATATACGGCATGCGTATACAATTAATTGCTTTCATTGTGCTTATGGGGTATGTCTTCTCTCAAGATGGCCGACCTTTTGAGATTACAGTTACACCTAGATATGTTGATGAGAAGAGAATCGTTGTTAATGTTCAGCTAACTAATCTCACAAATAAACCTTTAGATTATTTAGAAGGATTTCTTCTAGAAAGGAATTCTTCTAGAAAACTTCTTGATGAAAAAAGAGTGGTCCTTGCGGCTGGTTATGAACCCTCTCTAGAAACTGGTTTTGCTTCAACTAAGAGCATGTCATATGTAGTGAGTAAAGGTAAGCCAAACACATATGAGTTTGTTATTTCTAAATGTAAGTTTTTTGGAGAATCAAAGATTTTCACTTGGCATCCAAAAGCAGGTTACATTCGAATTGAATAAATATCTAAGCTAAAACAAATTTAAAAAGCCCCTAGAAATTCTTGGGGCTTTTTTTTTGCGGTTTTAATCAATTATATTAAAATAAAACAAAAATGCTGGCAGAGAAAAAAATGAATCACTGTTTGTCATTGTTCGTAGTGATTAAATTTTTTACTACTAGCTTGAAGTGTTAAGTGATAAAATTGTAATTCCTAATATCAATTATTCAAATCAGTAATTAAACAAATCACGGAGGTTAACCATGAACAAGTTTATATATTTTTTCATCATAGCTTTTATAAATGGAACTAATTTGAGGCTTGCTCATGATTTTTATGATAACAGAATACCAAAGAGCATAAATAGTTATAAAGAAACATCATCAAAAATTATTTTAAAAGAGAGTACATATTTTTATAAAAATGGTCACACGAGCTATAAGGTTGAATATGATGCTAATGGTTTGAATAGTAAAAAAACTTGGTGGCATAATAATGGCAATAGAAGCAAAATGATTACATTTAATGATGGTAAAATTGATGGAATATGGATCACATGGTCCTATGATGGTTTGATTACAAGTGAGAGGTTTTATAATGATGGGTTAATGATCAAGGAGAGGGTTCGGCAAAAATAAATTTTTATAGAATCTATTAAACTATTCAATTTAGATGTAAATTTTTCAATTGTTTTATCTATAACTAAAAACAATTTTCACATATGGAATTATTTAAAATAAAATCCAATATTGATGAAATAGCTAATGCACTTACCTATCAAGTATCATTAGTTAGTACGGTGTTTTCCGGGCATATTGTTAAAAACTACAGCCTTACCTATAAACAGCATTTAAGATTATTGCTTATCTCCTCTGCGCAGCAAATTCATTTAATTGATCGGTTACTTTTTAAAAATAATTTAAGATGCCGTGAGTCAATTATTCACCGTGTTTTAATTGGTCAGGCTAGGATGATTGCCGGATTATGGCCGAATTTATACGAAGAAGGTTCTTTAGAATTTTTTTCTGATAAACAGTTAGAATATTCTCAATACCCTGAAAAACTTAAAAATGATAACACTAACTACCCAACAGGCTCATTATTGTGGGAATTTGGGGAGGAAATAGCTTTTAATATTAGCATGCAAAAAAACCACAAAATTATTTTAACAACTATAGGCACCTATAAATTCTATTATTTCAATAATGATGAAATAATGGCTTTTATTAGAAATTAATATCTAATCAAGGAACTGCGATGAATAACCTTTTTTTAAAAAATGTAATTATTCTTGCTTTGTCAATATCTTCACTTTTGGCACAGCAAAAAAGAGTAATGTGGAAAGAACTTGTAGATAAAAAAGGTGTAAAGTATTTGTATGGTTCAAAAAAACCATTTTCTGGGAGGGTATTTGATAACTATAAAAACAAGGGTAGAAAACTCACTGGTGAGTTAAAAAATGGTAAAATGCATGGTGACTGGACATTCTGGAATGAGAATGGGAAAACGGATAGAGAAGAAGCTTATGTGCTTGACCAAAAGAATGGAGAATGGACCTATTACGATGATAAAGGAGATAAGAAAAAATCTGAAATATATATAAAAGGAAAGAAAACAGGTGCAGTTAGTTATTATCATTCGAATGGTAATAAATCTAAAGAAGAAATATATATAAACGACAAGCGAGAAGGGAAATGGACCGCTTGGTACTATGATAGTAAAAAAGAGAGAGAAGAATTTTATAAAAAAAGTAAAAAAGTTGGTAAATGGAATTATTTTAATAAAAATGGTAAAAAGGAAAGTGTCATATCATATAAAAATGATTTTAAGGATGGTAAGTCAATTTATTATTTTACTGCTAATGGTAAAAAAGATCGTGAAGAGAGTTGGAAAATGAATGTCGAAAACGGATTGTGGACATGGTGGGATCAAAAAGGCAAAAAAGTTAAAGAGGGCAATTATAAAACAGGGCAAAAGCATGGTCTCTGGATAAATTTCAATAAAGAAGGTGAAAAAATTGAAGATAGTCAATGGAAAAGCGGAGAGCGTTTTGGTAAAACCATATTATGGGATAATAATGGGATAAAGACTATTATGAAAAGTTTTAAAGAAGATGTAAAAGATGGTTTATGGGTTTGGTGGAGCCTGAATGGTCGAAAAATTAAAGAAGGTAATTTCAAGCTTGGTAAAAAGAATGGGAAGTGGACATACTACCATGCAAGCGGATCCAAGAAGCGAATTGAGAATTATGTGAAAGATAAAAAGCACGGAAAGCTTATTAGGTGGTTTGAGAATGGACAAAAAGCTCAAGAAGAAGTATATAAAAATGATAAAAAAAATGGAAAATTCATATACTGGTTTGAAAATGGTAATCTCGAGAAAGAAGAGAAGTATTCTAATGGTGTACAAATAGATGGCAAGCATTACGATTATTTTGATAATTAGATTAAAAGTCTAGCTGATTATTAAGACCGTTCTTTAATTAAATGTATTTTTAATAACCACTGCTTAGTTACGCTTATTTGATTGTGCTTATGACAAAGAAAAATCTCTTTTTTAGTTTGTAAGTTTTTAGTTTTTAGTTCTATCTTTTTGTAAAAAATATTGCCAGGGCAAATAAATTCATTCTAGTTATTTGCTTCATCCTTAAATTTTAAAGACTGTTTTAATAAAAGCGCTTGAAAAAATATTTAATTCGAATTTCAATTATTTCTGTTATAGGCTTCTTGGCATATTACTATTTCATAATCTGGTCGACCCACCTTTAGGTTAAATAGTTAAATATATGCAAATAACACCGAAAGTACTTTTAGTAATGATATTTTGGATGACTGTTGTTACTAGTGTCATTTTTAGTATAAATGCTTTTTTAGATATTCCGGATGAAATAATAGGACCTGCTTTTTTTTTATCTATTGGAATGACAATCTCATCTACAATGAATTACTATAAATGAATGAAATTTAAATTGTTAATATCAATTCTATTATTTGCGTCAATAATTTTTTCTAAAGATGATAGAGAATTAATTTTTATTTATAATGCTAAAAGTGGGTTAGTTAATGAAATGATAGATTTTGCTCATAAGATAGTTAGCCCAGAAACCTACGATTGCAATCTTTGTGCGCTCTCATATGGTACATTTACGAAGAAAAAAAAATGGTCAAACTATATTAATACTCTACCTATTAAATCGACATTTACCTACAGAGATAAAGTATCGGCTTTAAAAAAAGAGTTCAGTAATTTAAAGTTTCCATCTATAATAATTCGTGATGGCATATATTTAAAAGAGATAATTTCTTGGGTAGAAATAAACAGAATTAAAAATTTAAATCAATTAATTAGTCTTTTAAATGAAAGGTTAGAGAAAAACGGAATGGAATCAAAAAAGAGAAAAGATAAAAACATTACTAAACAAGAGTGGGAAAAAAAATTAACGCCAGAAGAATTTCATATTTTAAGGGAAAAAGGAACGGAAAAACCATTTACAGGTGAATATGATAAGTTTGATAAAGAAGGGACTTACAAATGTGCTGGTTGTGGAACTGAATTATTCGCCTCAACTACAAAGTATGATTCTGGATGTGGTTGGCCCGCATTTTATGAAGCTTTGCCCGATAAGATTGAAGAAACATCCGACAATACATTTGGCATGAAGCGTATAGAAATTACATGCGAAAACTGCGGGGGCCATCTGGGACATGTATTTAATGATGGTCCTCAACCTTCTGGGCTAAGATACTGCGTTAATTCAATCTCTTTAGACTTTGATTCAGAAAAAGAAGAGGACTAATTAGCTCTAGAATATATTATATAATATGTTCTTTGGTTGGGTTAACATGTTATATCTAATTGTTTATTTTAATAGAATATGTTTAGCTCTCTTTTAATCTGTTTACTTCGAAATCCTTCATTCTCGCCTCAAAATCATTTTCATCGCTGGCTTGTAGTAAGGGGCTTATTTCAATATTTTTTTGAATGGTAATAGTCGGCGATTGTCCATAATTATGCCCTGGATAGATAATTATATTTTGAGGCAGAGTGAGTATGGTTTTATAGATGGAATTATACAGTTCTTTTATATTACTTCCATTGCTGATTGTTCTACCAGGCCGGCCAACAAACATTGTGTCTCCTGTAAAAATTATATTTTTTACTAGATAGCAAATAGAATCGAAGTAATGACCAGGAGTATGCAATATTTTAATTTTTAACTTTCCTATTGTTACTATTGAATTATTTAAAACTGGAAAATAATTATTTTGCTCAGTGTTCAGCTTAGATTTAGAGTGGCCCACTATTTTCATATTAGGATAAAGATTAATATAACTTTTAATATATT
>Ga0115000_10005254_pt1 | contig 10421 bp, 9 predicted proteins | sample ArcticOcean_MG_C_6_FD_89690 | JGI IMG/M metagenome (GOLD analysis project Ga0115000, IMG submission 89690) | Marine microbial communities from western Arctic Ocean - ArcticOcean_MG_CB8_128 | ecosystem: Environmental > Aquatic > Marine > Oceanic | place: Arctic Ocean: Canada Basin | collected... | reverse complement strand
TGGACTTCCCAGGGTTTGCTAGACACCAAATAGCGTTAAAATGTAACTCTATGAGAGGTGTTTATGAAAGGCAAACGGTATACAGAGGAATTCAAGAAAGAAGCGGTTAAGCAGGTCACTGAAAGAGGATACTCAGTTAGCGATGTAGCTAAGCGGCTAGGCACCACCACACACAGCTTGTATTTGTGGTTAAAGAGATACGGAGAGCCAAGCCCTCGGCAAGCTGACAAGGCCGACCTTACGGTAGAGAACGCCCGTCTCAAGGCTGACCTGAAGCGTATGACGGAGGAACGCGACATCCTAAAAAAGGCCGCAAAGTACTTTGCCAACGACCCCGGGTAAAGTACGCCTTCATTCGTGATCATCGACATGAGTTTTCCATTCAGGCCATGTGTCGCGTTTTCAAGTTACATCGTAGTGGATTCTATGCATGGCTGGATAAACCCTTGTCCAATCACGGCATCGAAGATCAGCGACTGTTAACCCGGATAAAGGAATTTTATATAGCCAGTGGAGGCACGTATGGCAGCCCCTGGATTCACAGAGATCTTCGTGATGCGGGTGAAACCTGCAGCGTTCATCGTGTGGCGAAGATTATGCGAGAGAACAGGCTTAGAGCCCAAATAGGCTACAAGCGTCGCTACATGAAGGGAGGGAAGCTAGGTAGCATTGCTGGCAATATTCTAGATCGTAACTTTAGCCCTGATATGCCGAACCAAGCCTGGGTGAGTGATATTACGTATGTGCGAACTTACGAGGGTTTTTTGTATGTGGCCACAGTGCTAGACCTGTTTTCTCGACGCATAGTTGGCTGGTCAATGGATAAAAACATTGATCGGAATTTGGTGATTCGAGCCCTGATGATGGCAGTCTGGAAGAGACAGCCTAAAGCGACTGTGTTGGTTCACAGCGATCAAGGAAGCCAATACAGCAGTGCAGACTACGTGGCGTTCTTACAGGCAAACAATCTTGAGCCATCGATGAGTCGCCGAGGAAACTGCCATGATAACGCTGTCGCTGAAAGCTTCTTTGCCACATTTAAAAAACGGGTAACTCAGCGGAAGATATATTCAACAAGAGACGACGCAAAGACAGAGATATTCAATTTTATTGAGATGTTCTACAATCCGATCAAACGACATAGTCACACTGGAGGTGTTTCTCCGGCCAAATTTGAAGAAGACTATTTTTCCAGGCTAGAAAGTGTCTAGTAAAGCCTGGGAAGTCCACACTTTCCTTAGAAATGTCATTCTTTCCATAACAGTTGCAGTAGCTATCAATTTTATTGGTGCTGCTGCAAATGTATTTTATATCACACAACTTGCTCAAGGCTTCTTGGGTGGAACAATGGTTAGCTGGGTTTTCTTTGAAGCCGTGCGCACGCGTTTCTATTTAAAATCAACCGATGCTGATACACGCCAACATCTATACAACCAATTATCCAAGTTGGTTTACCCGCATCAGTTAGAGCGGATTAAGTTAGGAGATGAACTCGAGAACACCATGCCTTTAAAAGAGGGCAAGGCAATTATCAATGTATTTGATGTGCAGCGATCTGGTGAGATCCGTCATGAGAAGACGCAAGAATTCTTCTTAGGTGTTTTTCAATCCTTTCTACAAGTGTGCATGAAGGGCTACGCGCATAATCCGCTTAGATCGCGGGCTTTTAGATTGAAAGAGACAGGTGATGGTTTTATTAGCGCTGTTGGCTACCCTTTTCTACCGATTGACTCTAGTTCACTGGCGGATAGCGCTGTGTCTACTGCATTGACAATGTTTGAAGCCTTTAACTTGGAAGTTAAAAAGTTTAACTACTCGAGGCCAATAAAAGGTGCGATGGGCCTGGCCTATAATTCGGTTCAGGGTACGTTCCAAAGTGGTGGTATCCGTTCCTATGATTTGTTTGGGGATGCACTTATACAGGCGGCAAAGTACGAGGAGCTAAGGAAGCAGCCAGTGCTGTGGGATATTTTCTGCAAGCATGCGCGCGAACTAGGAATGGAGAACTTCAATATCTTGATCGTTCAGGAGTTTGTTTACAACTCCCTTAGCAATTCGTATCGGGATATGTTTACAGAAATCGATCTGGAAGACGAGCGATTGACAGAAAAAGATTTTCATTTGATGTATGACAACGAAGCAAAATACATCTACTACTATTTGTTGGAATAGTTCTCGGCAGATTTACTCCGATTCATTTTGTACTGTAATTGCGGGAATCCCCTGCGAGTCTACCAGAGCGCTAATTTGAATAGGCCGGCAGCATACTTGGCAATCCTCAATATATTCTTGTTCGGGAATAGAGCAGTCCACTAGTAATTGAATTGATTCGCCGCAAGAGGGGCAATAGGTCTCGACACTTTCTTGAAAAAGCATATTAGCTCACCTGGGTGATGAGCGGCCTGCCAGAAAAATAAGCGTCCAGGTTATCTATGACCAGCTGACCCATTGCTCTCCTTGTTTCTACAGTAGCGCTGCCAATATGTGGCAGTAATACCACGTTGTCCAGTTCAAGCAGTTCTTCAGGGACATTGGGTTCGTCTGCATAGACATCTAAACCCGCTGCAAAAAGACCACCTGCATGCAACGCTGATGCTAGCGCAACTTCATCGACGCTAGAGCCCCTTCCTACATTGATGAAAATTCCCGTGGGGCCTAGTTTTTTCAAGATGTCTGCATTGATGGCATTTTTGGTGCCCTGGCCCCCGGGCAACATGCACAGCAGAATGTCAGAAGCCTCGGCTAAGTGAGCTATGCTGGAATGGTAGCTATAGGGCAAGTCTTTCGGACTTCGGTTGTGGTACGCAATCTTTAGTCCAAATGTGATTGCTCGGCTAGCAATTTCCTCACCTATCCGGCCGCAACCTACTATCCCCAGAGTCTTACCGACTAACCCCATTCCGAAGGGGAGCGGTCCTTGCGACCATTTTTTCTCGCGTACAAAACGGTCGGCATTGACAATGTTTCTGCTGGTCGCCAGTACAAGGGCGATAGCAATATCCGCAACTGCATCGTTGAGCACATCAGGTGTGTTACTGACGCGAATGTTTCTGTTGCGAGTTACTTCAAAATTCACCCCGTCGACTCCCACGCCGAAGCAAGAAATGATTTTAAGAGAGTCCAGTTCATAGATGATTTCATCAACCATCCAAGAGGCGCTGGCTATGGCCTTACACTTTCCTTGGAGCTCTTGGATGAGCCTTTTCTTTCCATGGGAGGATAGCTTCCATAGATGGTATGTCTGAAATTTTTCATCTAATTTTTGAATTGTCTCAGGGTGAAATTCATTTGCTAAGAGTACACTGTGTTTGGGGGCCATAAGAGTATCTTCTAGATAGGTATTCAGCTATTGAGTGTATTCATTCGAATGCCTTGTGCGCAATAGAATCTTTTTGTTTCTCAATTGGTTGCAACTGCAGAGTATATTGCTTAGATTAGCGATTCTTTGATAAAATATGCAACGACTACAGTGCTCTCAGCCTCGATCTATCAATATTCATTGCCTATTCTATCCGGCGTTATAAATTGAAAAACCATCTTCAGAATCTTCCCTCAATTGATAAGCTCCTTCAATCGGTCTCGCTTTCGTCGCAGATAGATAAATTCGGCCACAAAAGTGTCAAGGATGAAGCAAGGCGTCAAATCGACAATCTCAGAGAGTCCCTTCTACAAAAAGAAGGTAGCGCTTTGACGTGGATGTCCGAGCCTGATTTTCTCGAAAAATTCTGTCAGCAAATCGCCAAAGCGATCGAGGCGCAGTTTTCCAGTACATTGATTCCGGTATTTAATCTGACGGGCACCGTTGTCCATACGAACCTGGGTAGATCCAGGCTCCCCGCTGAGGCGGTGGATTCTATGGTTACGGCAGCAACCCATGCTACAAACCTTGAATACGACCTGCTAAGCGGAAAGCGGGGCGATAGAGATTCACACTTAGAACGCGCCATTTGTGAGATGACCGGCGCTCAGGCGGCGACCGTTGTGAATAACAATGCGGCGGCCGTGCTGTTGGTGCTCAATACCTTGGCGTTGAACAAGGAAGTCATTATCTCTCGTGGCGAGTTAGTTGAGATAGGTGGTGCCTTTCGCATACCCGATGTGATGGAGAGTGCACACTGCACGCTGCGTGAGATAGGTACGACTAATCGAACGCACCTGAGAGACTATGCGGTGGCAATCAATAGCGATACCGGCCTATTGATGAAGGTGCATACCAGCAACTACGAGATCAGGGGCTTTACCAATTCCGTTTCGGAATCTGACTTGAGTGAGTTATCTAAAGAGAAGGGCATTCCCTTCGTCTCGGACCTGGGTAGCGGTTCGTTGGTCGATCTGCGCCAGTTTAACCTGCCTTATGAGCCTACGGTCAAAGACACCATCGACATGGGCGCCGACCTAGTTACCTTTAGTGGGGATAAGCTGCTTGGTGGTCCTCAGGCGGGCATTATCGTGGGCAAGCGCGAATTGATACAGAGGATTAAGGGTAACCCACTCAAGCGTGCCCTTAGAGTCGACAAGATTACGCTGGCGGCGTTGCTGGCGGTAATTAATATCTATAAAGACCCAGACCGGTTGGAGTCTCGTCTGCCGATGTTGGCGGACCTCGCGCGGCCTGTCGCTGGGATCGAGGAGGTCGCTGCAAAGGTGATTGCCGCTGTCAGTGAGCGCCTAGCAGGTAGGGCATTGGTAACCGTGCAGGCCTGTAAGAGCCAGATTGGTAGCGGTGCACTGCCTTTAGACCTCATGGAGAGTCGCGCGCTGTGTATTACGCCGATAGCTGACAAGGGCAAGACTGACGATGCCTTGCAACGTTTGTCCTTGGCTTTTCGTGCCTTGCCGAAGCCGGTTATAGGGCGGATCTCCGATGGTCGCTTGCTCTTTGATCTGCGCTGCCTGCGCGATGTGGATGACTTTCTAGGTCAGCTGTATAGCTTGGCTGACTAGGATTGATCTTCGTTACCATAGAAATTCAAACAATTTTCAGTGATAGCTGGCTGATAGCTACTTGGCTAGGTATTATTCCGAATCAAGTCAGTAAACAGCTTCTTTCGTAAGTAATAACCAGTAGATAAGATAAGGAATACCAAATGTTTAGTCACGTAATGCTAGGTGCCAATGACGTAGAAAAATCCAAATCCTTTTATGATGCCATCTTGGGTGCAATAGGCTACGAGCCTGGTGTAATCGACGATAATGGTCGCGTTTTTTGGATGAACAAAACTGGCATATTCTCTATTAGTAAGCCCATCGACGGCGAGCCCGCCTGCCATGGTAATGGCAGCACACTTGGCTTTAGTGTCCAGAGCATCGAAGCTGGGAATGCGTGGCATGCTGCTGGTCTTGAGAACGGCGGAACAGACTGCGAGGATGCACCAGGACTGCGTGAGGGAAGCACCGGCTCGATGTTCCTAGCCTACTTGCGCGACCCATCCGGCAACAAGATATGCGCTTTGCACAGACTGTAGGTCGGTAAAACTAGAGCAGATAAAGAGACAGCGCAGCATGGAAATGGAAGAATTAAACGAGTGGGTCAATGCCTACATTGAAGTCCACAAGAGCGAAAATTCGTCGAATGAGGATCACTCATGCTATTGGGCGATCGAAAAATTCGCGGATATGGAAATGGACCACCCAGATCTAAATTGGGCGGCCATGCTGCAGATTATCTCTCTAACTACATCTGATACCGTGATACACAGTCTCGCGGCAGGGCCTTTGGAAGAACTGGTCGAACTGCATGGTGTTGAGTACATCGACCAGATCGAGAAGACGGCACGAACTAATCTGAATTTTCGTTTGGTGCTGCGTGCACTGATAGAGACGACCGACAAGAATATCTGGACTCGCATACTTCGGGCTAGGTCGGACGATTGATTGGGTGGGATAGGGCATGAGGTGCAGCGAATCGATACAATCAAAGGGGTCAAAGTACTTTGATTCAAGAGCTCACATGCCATAATTAAACTACTCTGACCCATTTGATATGCCCCCTTCATCATGAAAGAAACTGACCTCTATCTTCCTTTAAAAAAGTTTCTTGAAAAACAAGGCTACGAAGTTAAAGCCGAGGTTGAAAACTGCGATGTAGTTGCAGTTAAGGTGCCCGCGGCCAACGAAAAAGCCCAACCAGCCACTATCATTGAGCTAAAACTGTCGCTTAATCTGGACGTGGTTTTACAAGCTGTTGCCCGTTTGCTATTAAGCCCGCTCGTTTACATCGGTGTGCCGAGTTCTTGCGGTGCGCTAAAAAAGACCAAACTCAAGCGTATTGTTAAGCTCTTGAAGATGCTCGGCTTAGGTTTGCTTGCTATCAATCTTAAGCGAAACACTGTCGAGGTTATTGTCGACCCCACTTCCTACCAGCCTCGCCAATCCAAACCGAAACAACAATGGCTTATCAATGAGTTTGAGGCGCGAGTTGGCGACCCAAATCTGGGCGGAGCCTCTACCAAAGCAGGGCGAATGACGGCCTACAAGCAGCAAGCCATCGAAATAGCCAACTACCTGAGTAAACACGGGGCTACCAAGGCCAGCGATATTGCGAAGAGTCTAGAGGTTCCTAAATCCAGGGCCATAGTCTACGACAATCATTATGGCTGGTTTCAGAACGTGTCCCGCGGTGTCTATGACTTATCTGACTTTGGCAAAACTTTGTTAAATGAGCAAAAACAGGCGCCAATAACTTAACTCATAGGAAGATGGTGCTGTACTGGGCTAAAGATTAGTTTTGAATGCTCTTGTTCTTTGCCGATCTAGGGCAAACAAATTATCTAGGGTCGCCAGTTAAGTTAGTAACTTACTTTGCATCCCAAATCTGCTTTGCCCCACACTCGAGTCAGCTTAATAGCTTCGCTTTATCTCGATACTGCTGCTGAAGATAACGCTTATAAAGCTTCCCGTTATCCAAGCGCGGCAATTCTTGCACAAAATCAATGGAACGCGGCACTTTTACAGGCGATAAAAATTCGCGCAGCCAAACCAATAGTTCTTGCTCCACTACCTTTTCATCAGCCGGCCATTGTATTGGTTGCACAACCGCTTTCACTTCTTCACCAAACTCAACATTGGGTATACCAAACACCGCCACATCGGCAACGGCGTTGTGGATAATTAATTGATTTTCAATCTCTTGAGGATAAATATTGACGCCACCTGAGATGATCATGAAGTCCTTGCGGTCACTCAGATACAGATACCCGTCTTTATCTAGGTAGCCTGCATCACCCACAGTCCCCCAGCCTTCAGGCGATATACAGGCGGCGGTTTTTTCTGGCTCACCGTAGTAGCTGAAATCGCCTATGCGGTCTGCAAAATAGACTGTGCCTATTTCTCCATCTGGCAATTCCTGACCTTCATCATCAAGAATCTTAATACGGCAACCCAGCGGTGGACCCACTGAGCCAGGATGATTCAGCCATTGTTCGGAGTTTAGCGCGGTAAATCCCATGCCTTCGGTGGAGCCGTAGTATTCGTTAATAATTGGCCCCCACCAGGCAATCATCTGATGCTTTATTTCAACCGGACAAGGTGCGGCGGCATGAATAGCCACCTTATGAGAACTGAAATCGAATTGAGTTCTGAATTTTTCATCTAAGCGCAGCATGCGGATAAACATGATCGGCACCCATTGGCTGTGGGTGATCTGGTATTTCTCTATGAGCTCTAAGCTACGCTCAGCATCAAAGCGCTCCATAATGATGCTAGTACCACCTAAGTGCATAGTAATAGTGTTATAGGTCAGTGGCGCGGCATGATAAAGCGGCGCCGGTGACAGATACACGGTGTCCTCACCAAAACCAAATTTAGCTCCCAGCGTGGCTGCCGACGGAGTCATAACTTGAATAGATTCGCCCGGTACGCGCTTGGGTAACACGCCTTTGGGTCGACCCGTGGTGCCTGATGAATACAACATTTGTACGCCACGTTCTTCGTCGCTTATGGGTGTCTTTGATTGCGATTCAAGTGCGTCCTCGAATGACTGGTAGCCATGGGATGTGCCGCCAACCATAAAGCATTCTTGAAGGCCATTGCAGCGACTGCGAATATTACCGGCCAAGTCACCCAGCGCAATTGAGCTTATTAATACTTTGGCTTCGCAGTTGTCGACAATATAGGCAATCTCCTCCTCACGTAGGTGAGTGCTGATTGCTGTGTAAATAATGCCTGAGCGCTGAGCAGCCCAAACAACTTCCATAAAGTGACGATTATTTTCCATATGGATGGCGATGTGATCGTCAGGCTGCAAGCCTAGCGAGCGAAACAACTGAGCAATTTGATTCGAGCGCTGCTCTAGTTGTAAATAGGTCACCACTTCGCCGCTGCCGGCCATAATAAAGGCAGGTTTATTAGGAGTGGATTTAGCGAAATGACTTGGATGCATAGATTGAACTCTGTATTGGTTCTGGTTGTTTGCCTTAAGGACTATCTTGTTTTCGGAATTATTCGGCCAGTTAGTGATTAGCCTCTGGTGAGAAATAAATGGGATAATTCATTCTATAAGATTCTGTCTGCAATTAACAAAGCTGTTCTAGTAGAGCTCTATCAGGTCGTACGGCTTTAGTAATCGGTTTTGCTCGGCATTATCGCCGGTGCAGAACTCAAAAATCAGAATCGCAGTTGAATTGAGGCGTTGCTCTTCGTCCAGTGAGGAACCGGGAAAAGTCTATAAAGGGATACTTACAATTTAACAAATTAAGCCTGTTGGATAACGATTGAAACATGACTTAAGTTGTTAAATTTCTGGAGGTTCAACTTGTCCCCATTCCACTACCTTCATAAATATCTCTGAAGTTTAGTGTTTGAAATATCTGAAACATCTGAAGTATTCTTTTGTGGTATTTGGGATCTATGCTTGGGTGGTTGTCTGCTACTGTAAAAATTAGTTTTCCGCCACCATTGCCATGCCCTTCGCGTCAACTTTTTCGTGTGGCTTATCCTGTATGAGGCCCGTGGTGTCATCGTGTCATTTAATCTCAAATGGACATTTATCTGGTCGATTTTGAGATGTGCCAAAGGCACTAGCATTCATGAATGGCCAGAGCTTACGGATCCAATTCAGCTAATTGAAGCTATGAGAATGTGTGATAACAAACAATCTAAAGCAGCCGCCGTGTTAAAATCAAGTCCCGCTAGAGCGCCTCGTAAGTGCACTATTGTCAGTGTTGAGAATAGTTGTAGAAGTTTCTGCCCGCTGCTTGGCAAACGCTAGTAGCTGTACCTATGTAGTGTTAACGGGAATCATCGACTGCCAGATTTGGTTTGACTTTCGCTAAGATCACTTAGCATGAGCTATTCACTAGGTATGCTCTGATAAGCTGCTCAGTGACATTGTGGCTTTGATATCTCATTCAAGCATGAAGGTGCCAATAGGACGTTGATCGGAAGCAAATTTCGTCACTAAGGAATTTGAATACTACTTAGTAGGCGCGGTTGGGCTTGACCCCTGTGCCTAGTTTGTCTATTGTGTCGCCACCTGCATCAGGTGCCAGTTCTGGGAGCAATTCCACATTGGTTAAACGGGAAGTTCGGTGAGAAACCGACGCTGCCCCCGCAACGGTAAACTTACTCGAGTTAGTATTAACGAGCAGGTGAGCCCGACACCGGCCTGAAACAGACTACGTCATTGCTATGTAATGACACCAACGATGCAGCGGAGGGCTCATCGGTAGTCGGTTTTTTGCCTAGGCATCCTACCCTCTACTTCTTGCCTCTCCCTCATGAAATATAACTTTCATCGAGGTCTTAATAATGAAACTACTAGCAAACTCATCCTTCTTGGTGGGCGTTTTTCTGAGCGCGTGTGTATTACCGATACAGGTACAGGCGCAGACATCAAATGATAGCGCTGTTGAGGAAATAATCGTGGCAGCCAATCGCATTGGGCAATCGCTCAGTACGGTCTTAGCAGCAACTACTGTCATAGACAAAGAAGCCATTCGTCAGTCTCAAGCACAGAACCTTGCTGGCTTATTAGCCGGAGTGCCTGGCATGCAGTTCTCGCCTTCTGGCGGGCAGGGCGCGCAGACGAGCCTATTCATGCGCGGCACCGAGTCGGACCATACCTTGATTCTGGTCGATGGTGTGCAGATGACAACCAATAGCGGACCGGCAGGCCGATTGGAATTCATTCCGCTGGATCAGATTGAGCGTATCGAAATTGTGCGTGGCCCCCGATCCAGCGTGTATGGCTCGGAAGCCATCGGCGGCGTCATAAATATAATTACCAAACCGAATGTTCAAGAGGACTTTAGTGGATCGGTGAAGGTGATGGCGGGCACTGAGAATAGCAGTAATGCGAATATCGGCCTGCAGGGACGAGTCGGCAATACTACCTTGTCACTCAATGCATCTCGTACAGAGACAGACGGCATCGATAATAGTCAGCGCGGCAGTTCAGATGATGACGGTTATGAAAACGATTC
>Ga0115000_10005253_pt1 | contig 10423 bp, 8 predicted proteins | sample ArcticOcean_MG_C_6_FD_89690 | JGI IMG/M metagenome (GOLD analysis project Ga0115000, IMG submission 89690) | Marine microbial communities from western Arctic Ocean - ArcticOcean_MG_CB8_128 | ecosystem: Environmental > Aquatic > Marine > Oceanic | place: Arctic Ocean: Canada Basin | collected... | reverse complement strand
TGCTTTGAAAAGCTGCCCTCTCGAGACCTTGCCTGCGTGATCGTGAATTTCGATTTTCACCTCGCCCTGCCACTCGGCTTCCCACTCTGACTCCTGAGGAAAACTCCAAACCCGTTTCGGCTGAAACAATCCCGCGCGAGTCGCGGGCACTACCACACACAACCCTATCAGTGCTCCGAGCAATGACGGAAATTCCGGGCCCAAGAAACGCGCCAGTAAAACTGAAGGAATCGTAAATGCCAAACCGGCGAATAAGGCGAATTTCCAAATCGCCAATCCTTCGCGAAACGAACGGTTCTTCCCAAAGAACTTAGTCATCACCGAAACCATGATCAAAGGAACAAACGATCCGACCAGCCCATGTATAGTCGCCACAGTCGAGCCTACCATATGCAGATACGCCTCGTAGGACATACCAAGCTTTCCAACCAGAGCCAAAACCTCAGGCTGTCCAGATAGACCCGTATTGACGCCAACCAATATCGGCGTCCCAACCGCTCCGAAAGAAACCGGTGTACTTTGAATTATCAATGCAACAACAACCGCTGCCATCGCAGGAAAGCCAATAGCTACCAGTAGTGGAGCCGCAATCGCCGCAGGCGCGCCAAACCCGGCCGCCCCTTCGATAAACGCTCCAAACAACCAGGCAATAATGACAGCCTGTACTCGCCTGTCCGGCGAAATATCGACAAACCCCTGACGAATCGCCTGAATATACCCGCAAGCCTTAAGCGTATTCAAAAGCAGGATCGCTCCGAATACGATAAAGAGCAAATTACATGCTGTAACGATACCGTGAATACTGGCCGCTGCCACCTGTACGCTCGGCGTTTTCCAGACAATCAGAGCGATCGCAACAGTCGCCACGTAAGCCAAAGGCATGGCCTTCTTTGCAGGCCAACGGAGAATCACTAGAAAAACCATCACGATGGCAATTGGCGTCAGCGCGATGAGGGACAACACGGTCAAAGGAATATCAGACATAGGGAGGGGATTGAGGATAACAAGAAAGCCTCAAGTTAAACGCCCCCGCCTCCAGCATGCAAAGAAAAACTCCGACTTGCCGATTTTCTAACTCTTACGTTTTCCCAACGATTCCTGGAACTTTTGAAACTCTTCCTGCGTAAGCGACTTCAACGCTCTAGAATTGCTCATCGCCACCTGCTCACCGGTTTCGGAAAACAAATGAATCTGATACTCTGCTCTTCTCAGATTAAATTCGCTAAGAGCGCAACGCACTTTGAGCTTAAATATTTTCCCTTCGGCTAAATCTCCAAGATACTTGGCCCGCGCCCCTTGATACTTCCCAACATATTCTCGCGACTTAAAATCCTGCCTTTGAGAAGTGACGACAATGATACAATACGCTCCAGGAACATCAGACCGCGGCAAGAACTCACCTGTCACGTATATCGTGTCCGCGACTTCATCGAATTCGTAATTTCCCGTATCAATGTCATTCTTAGTCCGATCTTAAAAATCTTCACTATCCTCTTTCACCACGTTAATTGCGGCGGCCTTAACCTCAGCCGATCCCTCTCCCTGTTCAATAAGATCGATCTTCGATTCGCTTTGAGCCTGAGCCAATTGCATATCCGCAATCGCATCGGAGGATCGCTTTAGATTCGACATTGACGACGTACCGAAATCCAGCTCCAGAACGTCCACGAATCGATCCGAAACCCTTGTTTTCAAACGCATGCGAACAGGAGCGTTCTGCGGCACTTTCTTAGTTTTAATCCCTTCGTCCACGTGGATCTTCTTCTTATCCATCGTAAGAACGGGGAAGTAGCTCTTGCCCGAGCGTGCCGTCGCTTCGCCCCCCAGAAATAGATAACCGCCAGGGGTCTCTTGAGCAGATAGCCAGGCTACTGACAAAGAGGTCATAATGGCGTAAGCCATAATAGTTTTCAACAAACGATTCATATTCATATATTACTAAGGGGTAGAGAATTCATGAATATCGCTATTCATCTTTTCGAGACAGTCGAATACCCCGCGCTTTCTAGCGCATCTAACGAACTCTCACCACCGACAAGGGCATTTTGAAAGTGAATATCTGCGCCCTTTGTTTGCCACCCCGGGGCAAGCCCTCGACTCCGTCGACCGCAGATAAACCGCGGCGGGGCATCACGGCAACCAAACGCTTCGCCCTTCGGGGCTTGATGTTTCGAGCGTAGCGACACATTCATCGCAAGATATAGCTCGCCGCAAGCGGCGGGGAATGAAACCAGTTGCGATTCAAGAAAATCGCCAGCGTTTAGCGGTCTCATAAATGATTTTGGTAATCCCTCTACGCTAACCACGCCTAATCGAAAAAACTCAACTCTCCCTATTTAGAGCCGTCTTTGCTGCTAATTCGCGGAAGAGTTTCACTTCCATTACAGTGAGCGGTTTAAGTCCGCGCGAATTGCTCATGGCCACTTGGTCTCCATCCTTGTCGAATAAAAACAAAGAGTAAACCGCCGTTTCCGTATTGAATTCACCAACCGCGCAGCGAACGTTCAATCGTACGATTTCCTCTTCATACATATCGCCGATAAATCGTGCTCTAGCAAATCTCCCACGCCCCTCGATTTCTCCAGTATTCAGGTCCTGTCGATCATAATCCACGACCACGATGCAGTACCCCCCTTCCACATCCGTTTTAGGAATTATCGTGCCGTTCACATGGACAGTATCCGCGAGTTCGTCGGCTTCGAATGCTCCCTGATCCAAGCCTTCTTGCATACCAGTCTGGAAGTCGTCGTTATCCTGGCGAATATCGTCAATTCGCTGCGTATCGGCTTCACTCAAATCCTCCGCCGGCATTCCTCCGAAACCTTGAATCCGAGCAATCTCAACTTCGCTCTGGAACTCCGCCACGTGCATATCGGAGACGGCGCGTGCGGCGCGCTTGATGTTTTCCATCGAAGACGTATTAAACTTCATTTCCAGCACGTCGACGAACCGTTCGGTCAAAACCAGCTCCGTCCTCACAGCGCAGGGCGATCGCAGCGAAATCTTTTTAACTTCCGTACCGATGTCTACGTAGATGTTTTTCTTGTCCATCGTGACCATCGGGAAATTGGATTTCCCAACGAGCGCGCTCACTTCGGTACCGAAAAAGAGGTATCCCCCTGTTTCGTCTTCATCCTGAGCAAATAAGCTCCCTCCAAAAGCGAAGGGGATAAACGCTATCGCGAACAGATTTTTAAAGCATTGAACGGTTTTCATAATATTGAAAGGGATTGGAATTACGTTTCTAAAAGGATAACGAAGACAAACGCGCTTTGGTTTCGGGTTTTCATAATTGGTCAGCATGCCCCCGAGTCGCACAGCTCGATGACATCCTCTTTATTGGGCACGATGCACAAAAACTCGAAGCCCTCTTGAGCGTCCGCCTCATACCAATGCGGAACGCCTTCGGGGATGAATACCGCATCGCCAGCCTTCACCTCGAACACCTTATCGCCAATTCCAACCCGCGCCTTGCCTTTCAAAATGTACTGCTCGTGCTCAACGGAGTTCGTATGCCTGGGCATCCCCCCAGACGGCTCCATGATAAAGCGTCTCAGAGCGAAATTCGGCGCATCCTGATCGCTAATAAGCACTTGTCGTTTCGTTCCCGCACCCGCTCCCACCACTTCGGCTGGAACCGAATCCGAGCTCTTCACTATCGGCTCGTTCGACATAGCCGTTACAGTGCCATTATTTTTCTCGATGGCAAACTCCGATTCATAGTTTTGCGAAGCTACGAACCTGCGCTTTATGCAGAGAATCTATCCACCAATCGCACCATTGCCGAACTGATCTTCCGACTCGAAATCAACTCCTTTTCATTGATAAACCATCAAATAGAGGTCCTTTCGCGGCAAAGCGCATTATTGCGTTGCCAGACGCTAAACTATCTATACGCGCGTATGATTCCGTGAGAGAAATCTCGCTGAACGCAATTTAACGAAAAGCATTATGGCAACAGACCTATCACGTTATAGAAATATCGGAATCTTCGCCCACGTCGACGCAGGCAAGACGACCACAACTGAGCGATTTCTCAAGCTCACTGGCAAGATCCACAAGATCGGCGAAGTTCACGATGGAGCTGCAACGACCGACTTCATGGAACAGGAGCAGGAACGTGGCATCACGATTCAGTCCGCTGCGACCACTTGCTTTTGGAAGGACTACCGATTCAACATCATCGATACTCCCGGTCACGTTGACTTCACGATCGAAGTTTATCGTTCGCTGAAAGTTCTCGATGGCGGAGTCGGTGTATTCTGCGGTTCCGGCGGCGTAGAGCCCCAATCCGAAACCAACTGGCGCTACGCCAATGATTCGGAAGTTGCGCGTATCATTTACGTAAACAAACTCGACCGTATCGGCGCTGACTTCCTGCGCGTCGTCAAGCAAGTCGAAGAAGTGCTCGGAGCAAAGCCGCTCGTAATGGTATTGCCAGTCGGCAAAGAAAGCGAATTCAAGGGAGTCGTCGATCTCCTCACTCGCAAAGCTTGGATATGGGACGAATCTGGCGATCCGTTGAACTACGAAATAGTCGATGTTCCTGAAGACATGAAGGACGACGTCGAAGAATGGCGCGAAAAACTCATCGAGACAGCCGTCGAGCAGAACGACGACTTGATGGAAAAATATCTGGACGGCGAAGAACCCGCGATCGACGACATCAAGGCTTGCGTTCGCAAGGGCACCATCGCTCTAGACTTCTTCCCAACCTACGCCGGTTCCTCTTTTAAGAACAAAGGCGTACAGCTGATCCTCGACGCAGTCGTCGACTACCTGCCTTCGCCTACTGAAGTTAAGCCTCAGCCAGAAATCGATCTGGAAGGCAACGAAACGGGAAAAGTCGCTATTGTCGACATCGACAAGCCTCTCCGCGCTTTAGCATTCAAGATTATGGATGACAAATACGGTGCCCTCACCTTCACTCGTATCTACTCGGGCAAGATAGCCAAAGGCACGAGCGTTCTCAATACATTCACTGGCAAGACCGAGCGTATCGGTCGTATCGTCGAGATGCATGCCGACTCTCGCGAGGAAGTCGATTCCGCTCAAGCGGGCGACATCGTTGCGCTTCTCGGGATGAAAAACACTCAAACCGGTCACACGCTCTGCGATCCAGACAATCCTGCGACGCTCGAGCCGATGGTCTTCCCAGACCCCGTTATCTCGATTGCTATCGCGACCCGCGACAAGGCCAATGCCGAAAAGCTCTCGATCGCCATCGGCAAGATGGTTCGGGAAGATCCGTCTTTTCGCGTCGAAACCGACGAGGATTCCAAAGAAACGATCATCAAGGGCATGGGCGAGCTTCACCTAGACATCAAGGTGGACATCCTCAAGCGCACCTACGGCGTAGAAGTTGATGTTGGAAAACCACAGGTTGCCTACCGCGAGTCTATCACCCTGCGCACCGAAGACAGCTACACGCACAAAAAGCAATCGGGTGGATCGGGGCAGTTCGGCAAGATCGACTACATCATCGAGCCGCTCGAGTCTGGCGAAGGTTTCCAGTTCGAATCGAAGGTCGTCGGCGGCAACGTTCCAAAGGAATTCTGGCCAGCTATCGAAAAGGGCTTCAAGCGCTCAATCGATCGCGGTGTCCTCGCAGGCTACCCAACGGTAGACTTCAAGGTTACGTTGACAGACGGTTCCTATCACCCCGTCGACTCTTCGGCAGTCGCGTTTGAAACGGCAGCCCGTGCCGGCTATCGCCAGACGATGCCAAAGGCAGGGGCTCAGATTCTCGAGCCTATCATGAAACTCGACGTTTTCGTCGGCGAAGACCACATCGGGGACGCCATCGGCGACCTCAATCGTCGCCGCGGAATTATCAAGTCTCAAGAGCCGACCGCTACCTCGGTTCAGATCAAGGCCGAAGCGCCGCTTTCCGAAATGTTCGGTTACATCGGTTCGCTTCGTACGATGACCTCAGGTCGCGGACAGTTCCATATGGAATTCTCGCACTACCAAGCTTGCCCAAAAAACGTCGCTGAACAAGTGATCAAAGAAGCTAAGGAACGCGAAGAAGCGAAGAAGAAGAAATAGGCGCTGGATTCGTTAAACCGATTTTTCAAACGCCCGCCTCCTTAATTGGAGCGGGCGTTTTTTTGCCTCGGAAACAAAGATCGCCCCAAATCTTGCAAACCAATCAATCGTCAGTATATTGATGCAACTAAGCCGTGTTGATAAACGTATACTCTTCATAGAGCTCACTACAGACCCTTTAAAGACCTCAGAACATTGAAAGCCCACCCCTTCAAAGTCATTCGATTCACCGCCACACTCTTGGCGGCTTGGAGTGCTTTGCAATTGGCCCAAGCTCAAACCGAAGAGCCAACACCATCTGACGAAAAACCCGAGCCGAGCATCTTAACGCCGGATATGATCTTCGCCAAGGAACGAGCCATTCTCCGCCAATTAACCACTGGAGATTATCCCTTTCAGCGAGGACTCTTCGAAAACGATATTCTAGTTAAGTCAAAATCCGTTCGGCTCGAATCGGGTAAACGCGTCAATTTAATTTGGGGCCGTCCAAAGAAAGCGAAACTCGCTCCTGCCGTTTTCGTTATCGATGTAGAATCGGCTTCACTGACCACCGCTCCTTTGCGAGGATTCTTCAATCGCTCGAAACGTAAAGAACGTCGAGAAAGAGAAACCCGTTACTTAGTAAATTCGCCCTTCGGCAGCAACTTACTAGGACAAGGTTTCATCGTCGCCTACGCCATTGGGAAAGATCTCGAAACCCTACGCTCGGCTCGCATATCCGACTGGGTAAACATGTTCGACCAAATTCGCGACAGCAAGGAAGTCGACGAAAACAGCTTCTTCCTCATGTCCACTAAGGAATACGCGAATCTATCGACCTACCTTGCAGGCAACTACTCATTCAGCGGATTTATTCTCGAGGAACCGCACTATATGCTCTTCTCTAGGCAAACTCACAAAGACATCATCGCTCAAAGCGACGAATTGACCACCGATGAAATATGGAGGCGCACCGACCCCAGTCGCCGCAGCATGTATCAAAAAGTTTTCAGCAATATCTATTCGCCAATCATACTCATACGAGCCGAAGACTCCCCCGCATTCCACTTCAGCGAAAAGACGCTCATAGACACACTCAGAACCTCGAATACCTATTTCGAAACCATCACTCTCGAGCGCAGCGCCCGGAATCTTCAATCTCTCAATACCTTTCAAGGGGTCATGGATATCGAGCCCCGAGTAAGATACAACGCCCACTCAATTTCCACTTGGCTGGAAGGAATGATCAACTACCTAAAAACGAATTCCGACACCATACCGATCGAGCTGCAAAAGCGGGCAATCATTCGCTGAAGCCATCGCAGGCTAAGCCTAGCCAGGACGATTCGAAGTAGGAACTTGCCCTTTTCCCAAGCTCGTGCCGTATTCAAACTATGAGACCGCTTTTCTTCATAATCGCCACCTTTCTCATTTCTGGCTACGCCTACAGCGCTGACGCTAACCAAGCTACGCTCGACACAATCCTCGCCGAAATCCGCGCTCTTAACGAAAAGGTTTCATCCCTCGAAAGCCGCCTCGCCCAATACGAAGAAAACGCAGAAGTTGCAGCAGAAGTCTCTCCCGCGGCAGCAGCCTACGCAGCCAAGAACCCTCCCCCCAAAGGCTCCAAAGATAAATGGTACGAAAGCCTCCGCATCGAACTGCGAAAAGCAGACGTCCGCGCAAGCGGAGCCTGGACGATACCTGAAACGTGGGCCCGCGTTGCCTTGAAAATGAGCCCCGAAGAAGCGGTCGCCAGTCTCGGAGAGCCTATGCTCAAGAAATTCTCCCTTCGCAAAGACACCGACGAAATCTTCATCTACCAAGGAGACCTCGACGGAACCGGCAATCCCATCAAAGGCGAAATCCGCATTCGTCACAATCGATTCGCCAAAATAGTCGTCCCCAACTTTTAGGACGCGAGAAGCACGATAAGGCTCTATCTTCATCCTTTCGCCCTCAACCTTATCAACATTTCCATTCGACACGCTAACGCTAACTCTCCAAAACCTTCCTCCTTATGACTATTTTGGAAGATCTACAGTGGAGAGGACTTTACACTGACTGCACGGCGCTCAATGAGCTGACCAAACGTCTCTCCGACAGCCCAATCACTCTCTATGCAGGCTTCGATCCGACCGCCGACTCCCTCCACGTCGGCAACCTCGTGCCGCTCATCGCGCTCCGCCGATTCCAAAACGCAGGCCATCGCCCGATCGCTCTTGCAGGTGGAGCAACCGGCAGCATCGGCGATCCATCGGGGAAAAAATCCGAACGCCAACTGCTGACCAAAGAAGTGCTCGACCGCAATATCACCGCCGTCAGAAAGCAACTCGCCAGCATCCTCGACTTCAACGAAACGCTCCCCAACACCGCCCAGCTCGTCGACAATGCCTCATGGGTCGGCCCAATCAGCTTCCTCGATTTTCTCCGCGACGTTGGAAAATACTTCACGGTCAACTCCATGGTGGCCAAAGAAAGCGTCAAATCGCGCCTCGGCGGCGACAATGAAGTCGGCATCAGCTACACGGAATTCTCCTACATGCTGCTCCAAGGCTACGACTTCTACCACCTCAACCAAGCGGAAAACTGCGAACTCCAAATCGGCGGCAGCGACCAGTGGGGCAACATCACCGTCGGCACGGAGCTCACCCGCAAAAAAGCCGGCAAGACCGTCTACGGCCTCACCTTCCCCTTAATCACCAATGCCGACGGCAGTAAATTCGGTAAAAGCGAAGCTGGTGCCATCTGGCTCGATGCCAAACGCACCAGCGTGTATCGCTTCTACCAATACTTCATCAACGTCGACGACCGCGACGTAATCAAATTCCTGAAGTACTTCACTTTCCTTAGCCACGAAGAGATCGACGCCCTCGAAGCGCAGCACAAAGAGAACCCGGGAGCCCGCGACGCCCACCGCACCCTCGCGTTCGAAATGACAAAGCTTGTGCACGGCGAAGAAGCGACCCAAGACGCCATCAATGCGAGTAAGATTCTTTTCGGTGGTGGACTCGACGGTATTTCCGAAAATGCGCTCAGCGAAGTCGCCAACGAAATCCCAAACGCGAACGTCTCCACCGCCGATCTCCAAGGCGAAGGCGTCTCAATCCTCGACGCTCTTGTAAACTCCGGCCTATCAGCATCGCGCAAGAATGCGAAAAAAGACCTCCAAGGCGGCGGCGTAAACGTAAACAATAAACGGATACAAGACCCGCAAGCGAAGCTCACCCAAGCAGACGTCCACTTCGAAAAATACATTCTCCTGCGCCGAGGCAAAAAGAACTACGCTGCCCTCATTGTGGAATAGCAGTAATTTCTCACTTGCAAAAGCCTTTTCTTCACTGAAAAGGAGCAGTTCCAAATCTAACAAAGACGGTAGCAGCTTCATTACTTTCGCCAAAAGGGGCGTCAATTAACTCTAGCCCATCGTCAATATCTATTTTCAAAATATGTTCATCACCGATTTCGAGCAAACTCCAATCAACCAGATCATAGGAATATTCGATTGTCCCCAATAAGTCAAAAATCGGCCGATTCACGACGAATTGACCACGGAGCACTCCATTTAGCTCATAAAAATCAATCACATTTCTGCTATTCACGTCACCTAATTCCGTAAAGTTGGGCGATTCGATGTAAAAAGGAAAACCTCCGTCCGATAGACTTTCACCAGCATTGGCGTATTCAATCCAATCGACAGGCCCTATCGAATTCTTCATAAAGGAAATCCAGTCAGAATCCAAGCCTAACGGAGTAAATCGTATCTCATCAATTATCGCGGTCGGTCGCCATAATTTGCCATTGAAGGTCGTATCCGCCTTTGCCTCGTTGACGAAATCGATACGATGCATTCCGCTTCCACTTATCTTAATCGTTCTATATTCCCAAAACGACTCTATGAACGACCAATCGCCGACAAAGCTTTCCGCATATTCTGCAGTCAAAACACCATCGACATACATTTTCAAATGATCGCGAAAATTTACATCAGATTTCCACCGAAAGCTCAGGTGACCAGATCCAAGGAAACTCGTAGACAAACGATCGTCTTCAATGGGACCATCAAAAGTAGTCTTCAGTGCATCGAGCCTATGTGCATTGTAGATCTCCCAATGCTGGCTAAGACTAGTAGACCATCTATAACCATTGTAGTCGAAGTCTAACTCCTGAATCGCCTCTGCCTTCACATGTGCATTAGCTGTCCAAATAAAATCGCTGCTTTTACCAGAAAAACCGTCACTCCACTTCACAAACCTCGATCCAGGTGGGCCTGTTATACCAAGCGTGGTCATAAATTAAACATTTTCTTCTTGATTCAATTGTATTCATAACTAGGATACTTTAATAATGAAAACGCTAGAATTCAATGATCAGCAAACCAAGGATGTAAACGAAG
>Ga0115000_10005251_pt1 | contig 10423 bp, 6 predicted proteins | sample ArcticOcean_MG_C_6_FD_89690 | JGI IMG/M metagenome (GOLD analysis project Ga0115000, IMG submission 89690) | Marine microbial communities from western Arctic Ocean - ArcticOcean_MG_CB8_128 | ecosystem: Environmental > Aquatic > Marine > Oceanic | place: Arctic Ocean: Canada Basin | collected... | reverse complement strand
CTAACCAGTTGATATTCAAGGACCTTTAACTGGACACTAGTGTGGTAGTATATTGAGATTAATCCAGCAGCTAGCTTGATATGCGTTCTAGTTTTTGGAGTATTTATAGGTTTTATCTCGAAAGACCCGAAGAGGCCTTTCAGACGTGGAAACTGTCGCCTCAGCGCGGCGACCTACATTCATAATATGTAGAGCCGGTTCGCTGTCAAGGTTTTTGGCGAGTGCTTTAGTCCGCAGCAGTCGAAGCTCAAACGGTCGCTAAACCACACCATTGTAATTTTAGGCTATTAGCTTGTACAAATGCGGTGGATGGCGGGTTTATGAAAGTTCATTCTTTAAAAAATCCCATTTGCGTGTTTAGATTATACTTATGTCGAAGAACTTAAGCGAACTAGGCGGTCGTAAAGGAGTCCTGGAAAATCTGTTTTCGAAGATCGGCGACGCATCAGCGGCAGCAGAAGGATCACCCTCGCCAGAGGACATGGAGCGGCTCGCGGAAGAATTTCTGGTCGGAAATGCCAATGTTTATGGCACGGCGACCTTCTATGATTTCTTAAGGCCGGAAAACAAGGGCAAGAAAGTCTACGTTTGCAATGGCTCGGCTTGTCTGTGCGCCGGAACGCAGGAAGGGTTGATTGAGGACCTTAAGGAGCGATTCAAACCTGATGAAATCGGTCACATGACTTGTCTTGGACGCTGCCATGAGAACGGAGCGTTTCACTACGCAGGAAAGAATTACAGCGCGCTTGGCGAAGGGCAGCTCGACGCAGTCTTGAGCGGAGGCGAGGAGATGAACGTCGATCGCTATGCGATGCAAAGCCAGGGTGAATCGGTCCTCATGGCGGAATTTCCTGGAATGGATTCCTATTCGGCTTTGCTCAAAACGGCTTTGGCAAAGGAATCGAGCGAAGTGCTCGATGATGTGAAAACCGCAGGTATTCGCGGTCGTGGAGGAGCGGGTTTTCCTATGGGAGTGAAATGGGAGTTTGCTCGCAATGCGGAAAGCAATCTTAAGTTTATCATTTGCAATGCGGATGAAGGCGACCCTGGCGCGTATTCGGATCGCTATCTGCTTGAGGAACGCCCGCATGCGGTGCTCTTCGGAATGATGATTGGCGGTTACTGCATGAAAGCTCAGTGGGGCGTGCTTTATATTCGCGCGGAATACCCGGAGGCGTTTCCGATCGTCGAAGCGGCGATCCAGGACTTTCGGGATGCGGGGCTTTTGGGAGAAAATGTGAATGGGGCTGGATTCGATTTCGATTTCAAGATCGTTCCAGGACAAGGCTCATACATCTGCGGGGAAGAAACGGCTTTGATTAGCAGTATTGAGGGCCAGCGTCCGGAAGTGCGAGTAAGGCCTCCGTTTCCGGCCCAGAAAGGACTTTTCAACAAGCCGACGATTGTGAACAACGTCGAGACGCTGGCAACCGTGCCCTATGTCATTCAAAACGGCGGCTCGGCATTCGCGAAGCTAGGCACGGAGAAATCCAATGGCACCAAACTGGTCAGTTTGGATAGCTATTTCGAGCGGCCTGGAATCTACGAGGTGGAAATGGGAACGCCGCTTGCCACAGTTATAAACGACCTAGGTGGCGGTTTTACCAAACCGGTCAAAGCGCTGCATATTGGAGGACCTTTAGGCGGGATCGTTCCGGTGAGCAAGATCGACGAGTTGAGCATCGATTTCGAATCCTTCGCTTCAGGCGGGTTTCTTCTCGGGCATGCCTCGATTGTTTGTATTCCCGAATCGTTTTCGATTATGACTTATTTGGAAAAGCTCATGGAGTTCGCGGCGGCCGAGAGTTGCGGAAAGTGTTTTCCATGTCGTTTAGGTACAAAACGCGCTCACGAAATGTTGGAATCGGCGAATTTGGGAAAATACAAAATCGATACTGAATTATTCGATGATCTTTTGCATACACTTGAATCCACATCGCTTTGCGCCCATGGCGGCGGCATTCCATTGCCCGTCAAAAACGCGCTGCAGTATTTCGGCGAAGAGCTGAAGCAATATTTTAACCAGGAGGGCTCATATGTCTAAGATCGCTTACCTCAATAACAAGGCCCACGAAATCGAAACGGGCGAGACGATGATTACCTTTGCCCGGAGAGTGATGGGCAAGGACGCTATCCCAACTTTATGCGATGCTCCGAATCTCGATCCTTTCGGATCTTGTCGCGTCTGCAGCGTGGACGTGGCCCTTGAGAAAAATGGCCCGGCTAAAACGTTTGCCTCTTGCCACACGCCGGTAGCGGAAGACCAGTATATTTATACGGATTCGAAGAATATTCAACGTCTTCGCAAAAACATCATCGAACTGGTCTTGACCGACCATCCTCTCGATTGCTTGACCTGCGAAGTTAACGGCAACTGCGAGCTTCAGACAGTGGCGGCTCGGGTGGGCATTAACTCGGTCCGTTATCCCGAAGGTGAGAATCACCTCGATCGCGAGAAAGACCTGAGTCATCCGTACATGACATCGGACATGAGCAAGTGCATCAATTGCTACCGCTGCGTTCGAGCCTGTGACGAAGTCCAGGGTGAGTTTGTTTTGAGCATGGCAGGACGTGGTTTCGATAGCCGAATCGTCAAAGGTCTTGATCAGAGTTTCGATGATAGCGCCTGCGTAAGTTGCGGAGCGTGCTCTCAGGCTTGTCCCACGGCGGCGATATCGGATGTGTTCCAATCTAAGTCGATTGCCAACACGAACAAAACGCGAACAGTATGCACCTACTGTGGAGTTGGTTGCAATTTGGACGTAGCGACTTCTGGCGGTGAGATCAAAGGAATCCAAGCGCCGTACGATTCGGAGGTGAACCAAGGTCATACCTGTCTCAAGGGACGTTTTGCCTTCAAATTCTACAATCATGAGGACCGAATTCGTACGCCAATGATCAAGCGAGATGGCGTTTTCGAAGAAGCCACCTGGGATGAAGCCTACGACTTCATCGGGTCGCGATTAACTAAATATAAAGAAGAATTCGGTCCGGATTCGATGGCAGGTATTTCGTCGGCCCGCTGCACGAATGAGGAGAATTACCTCATGCAGAAATTCTTCCGAGCAATCGTTGGTACGAACAACATCGATGGTTGCGCTCGCGTTTGCCATTCGCCTACGGCTTTGGGCATGCAACGTACGCTCGGTACGGGAGCGGCGACGAATTCGATCGACGATATAAAGGATACCGATGCGATTATGGTTATCGGAGCTAATGCGACTGAAGCGCACCCAGTGACGGGCGCAAAGCTCAAGCAATTTGAAATATCGGGTAAGACTTCGATCGTGATCGATCCGCGTAGAACAGAGCTGGCTCTTTACGCAACGCATCATTTGCAACTACGTCCTGGAACGAACGTAGCCGTATTGAATATGATGATGCACTACATCATCAAAGAAGATTTGGTTGACGAAGGGTTTATCGCCGAACGCACAGAAGGGTACGAGGGTTTCAAGCAGGAATTGCTCAACCTTAATATTGAAGAGAACGAATCCATAAGCGGCGTGCCGCGCGAAGAAGTCAGGGCCGCTGCCATTGCTTATGCTAGCGCTCCAAACGCTATGAGTTTTCACGGACTTGGGGTTACTGAGCATTCGCAAGGAACATTCGCTGTTATGCAGATTGCAGATCTTGCTTTGCTAACAGGCAATCTTGGTCGCCGCGGAGTCGGAGTAAATCCGCTTCGTGGACAGAACAATGTTCAAGGATTAGCGGATATGGGCGTGCAGCCTCACCAAGGTGCAGGATATTTGGACGTTACCGATCCGGAAATAATCAGCCGCTACGAGGCGTTCTACGGAACGGAAATGCCAACGGAAATTGGATACAAGATTCCGGAGATGTTCGACGCAGCGTTGGCAGGAAAGCTGAAAGCGCTTTGGATTATTGGCGAAGACGTAGTTCAAACGGATCCCAATAGTAAAAAGGTGGCTCGCGCATTGAGCTCGACCGATCTTCTGGTTGTGCAGGAATTGTTCATGACGAAAACGGCTCAGCTCGCTGATGTAGTTCTGCCGGGAGCGTCGTTTCTCGAAAAGAGTGGAACGTTTACCAATGGAGAGCGTCGCGTTCAGCGCGTCAATCAAGTGGTTGAGCCGCTCGAAGGAACCAAGCCCGACGGGCAAATTATCGTCGATATGATGAACAAGATGGGAATGGATCAACCTGATTACGATCCCGCTCAAGTCCTGGAAGAAATATCTCGGATCGTTCCGTTTTTCGCTGGAATCAAATGGGAAGAACTTGGTAAGAATGGCAAACAGTGGCCAGTGACTGCAGACGGCCAAGATACAAAGATTTTGCATGAAGACTCTATCCGCCGCGGCAAAGGTCTGTTTGAATTTAATGCGTTCAAAGAGAGTGAGGAAATCGTGAACAATCAGGAACGCTTTCCGTATATTCTTACGACGAATCGGAATCTAGAGCATTACAATTGCGGTGCTCAAACGCGTCGAACGGCGAATGTCGAGCTAGTGACTGAAGATGTCATTTTCGTACATCCGGATGATGCAGCCGAGCACGGAATCGAAGATGCGGATTTCGTATGCGTTGAATCGGAACGCGGCAAGATCGATATCAAAGCCAAGGTTTCCGATGAAATCAAAAAAGGCGTACTCAGCACGACCTTCCATTTTCCAGAAGTTATGGTCAACGATCTCACGTCCGATGTTCATGACACGGAAGCAATGTGTCCCGAATACAAAGTCGTAAGCGTCAGAATTCGCAAAGCTCGAAAGATGGAATCTCGCACGTAGCTCACTCGCTTTAGCGTGAGTGTTTGCTTCGTGATTAGATTGTAGGGCTGGCGCTTGCGCCATGCCGCGTATTTTGAGATTCACTACAGGTGCGGCGCGCTTCGCGCTGATCCTAGACTCGTCAACTTAAAGTACTTGGCCGTAGTCGTAAAAAAACCAATTTCGAACAACGCTCGTTCCTCGCTTGTTGCCTCTGCGAGGCAAATAGGTGTCTCTTCGAGACAATATGTTCGAATTGATTGGAGCGAATTCGATTAGGTCCAATTCTTTCGCGTCCTTTCGCGTATTTAGCGGACAAACAAATTTCTGCCTGAGTCTGCCAAGCCAATCCCATCAAGCAATTTCAATACGCTTACTAACTGAATATCAATTCGGTATGACTTAAGTTGACGGGTATACGCTGAGCGCAAAGAGGACCGGGCCCGTCCTCCCTACCTTTTAATCTTTTAAAAGAAGAACAGAATCCCGAGCAACACGACTGACAAGAAAGCGGTGATTCCGATTGGGAAGACGCCGTTCTCGACATGGTTGCGCAGGTTCTTCTTTAGGTCTACTTGCTGCTCGGCACTGACTCCGGAAATTTCCCAAATCGGGGTGAGCACGAGGATCATTGCTCTGGTTGGCCCTTCTTTGGCCATTTGGCAAAGGCTATTGGTCGCTCCAGCAATCAAGCTTTTATGAGCTAGCGCGTTGATGCCGTTGAAGCTCTTGTCAATGACTGCGTAGAACGCTTTGCCTCCTTTGCGGTAGATCCAATCGGAATCGATATTTATGGCACGGATTTCAGCTGGATATATCCCTGCCAAAAGCAGAAGGGTAAAGGCGAGAGCGGAGAACAACAATAGCAAGCTTTGGCCCATTACATGCGCGAGCGTATAGGGCTCGTAAACGGGAGCCTCGAACGGCAGTAGCGGGTAGATCGTTTGATCGGGAAAAATGCCAATGGCAATGCACCCCACCGCAGTTATTCCCATGGCTATACGCATATTAATCGGCGCTTCTTTTACGCGAATGCCGGAATCGTGAGAGAAGAATGCGAAAAACGGAATCTTGATACCTGCGTGGTGGAAAACTCCAGCGGATGCGAACAGTAACGCGAGCCATACGATGGGAAAATTTCCTTCCGCTGCCGAAGCCATGATCATGGATTTGCTGACGAATCCACTGAAAAGCGGAAACGCAGATATAGACGCTGCCCCGATGATGCAGCAAGTGCCAGTGAACGGCATACTCCTGAAAAGGCCGCCTAGTTCGGTCGCTTTGACCTTGCCTGTTTGATGCATCACGGCGCCGACGGACATGAACAAGAGGCCCTTGAATAGAACGTCGCTATAGACGTGAGCCGCCGAACCATTCATCGAAAGGCCTGTTCCTATACCAATACCAACCACCATGAAACCTACCTGATTGATCAAGCTGTAGGCCAATACTTTTCGAAGGTCATTTTCGATAACCGCGTAGAAAATGGGAAACGTAGCCATGCCCACTCCAATCCAGATAAGGGATGGCTCTCCGGGGAAACCTCTGAGCAGGGCGTAGATGGCGGCCTTTGTGGTAAAGGTAGCCATGAATACAACTCCCCCTGGGGTGGATTCCGGGTAGGTGTCGGATAGCCAGGAGTGCACGATCGGCCAGGCGCAATTTATTCCGAAGCCAAAGAATATAAAGTAACTGGAAACGCCTCCTAGCCCTATATGTCCGAAATCCGCCGATCCGTTCTCATTGATATATAGAACGATTCCTGCCAATAGGACCAATCCTCCGGCCACGTGAACCAATAAGTAACGTGTTGCGGCCCCAAGTGAACGGGGAGATTTGCGAACGAGGATGAGGAAGGCTGCCCCAACGGTAAGGAGTTCCCAGAAGATAAAAAACGTAATCAGGTCTCCCGCTAAAATCACTCCCATCGCGCTGCCGGCGTAGAGGAAACCGGAGAAATGCTCCATTTTTCCTTTTACGTGGCTATTGTAGATGACCGCGATAACGGTCAGTACGATAAATACGTTCAGGAAAATTAGACTCAATTTATCCACCCGACCCAGAATCAAATCGAAGCTGAGCAAAGAGTAGGTCCAATAAACGCCTTCTTCTAACTTCAGATAATTGAAAAAAGCGAATATGGGTAGAGCGAGCATGTACGCTAACCTCAGTTTGCCTTTGAAAAGTGGAATCAGCAAACCTCCGATGAGGATAATCAACTGGGGAGGAAGTGGATTATTCATAGTAGTCCTCGTCTCGCATTACTAGGGGGCGAAGGATATATTTTGACACTAATACAAGTAGAACGCAGGCTACGAATCCGTAAACCGCGTAGAACCCAGGCCAGTTCTCCCATTCGAAAGCAGCGTGCTTGTCGAACGAATCGGATAGGAATAGAAGGTCGAGTAACGTTCCCAGAGCGCAGGCGACGAATAGGCCCGCTATGATTTTCTTTGCGGTTTTTGACTTATGAGATGAATCGCTCATGGTTAAGTGGGTTAATGAATTTCCGGAGAGCCAATTGATTAATGGTGAAGGTGGGCCGCTCCTCCGTCTGGCGAGGACAGCAAAATGATCAGCAGGTAAATCGAAAGTATGGCGAACACGATGATGAAAGCCTTTTTGAATCCGGCCCAAGGTTTATGCGAAAGTATCTTTATTTCTTTTTCTTGATGCATAACGAATGGAATCAAAAGGAGATGAACTGGCTAGCTGCGGCTTCCGCCAATGAATAAAAAGGTTCGGGATAGAAAAAGAATACGACTGTCACTAGAGCGGTTAAGGAAAGCGCTGCGACCGCAGCCGGATGGGCCTCCTCTACTTTAGCTTCGAATTGAGATTCCTCAGGCTTACAGAAAAACGCCTTGAAAACGATCGGGAAGAAGTAGGCGGCATTCAGTAGCGAACTGGTCAGTAGTACTGCCAGCATGGCGTATTGCCCTTCCTGTACCGTTCCATACAGCAAGTAGAATTTGCTCCAGAAACCTCCTGCGAGTGGGATGCCGACTATGCTTAGCGAACCAATGAAAAAAGCGATCATGGTAATCGGCATACGTTTCCCGATTCCTACCATTTGGCTTATTTTCTTTTTCCCCGTAGCCTCGAAGATAGCTCCAGCGCAAAAGAACAAGGTTATCTTTCCAAACGCATGCATAGCAATGTGCATCATGCTGCCGGTAGCCCCCATGGGAGTAAGCAAAGCCATTCCCAATATGATGTAGGATAGTTGACCAATTGTGGAAAACGCCAGTCGTCTCTTTAGATTGTCTTGCGACAATGCTATCAGAGATGAGACGATGATCGTGAACGCAGCGATCCAAGTAATAATGGTTCCCAGGTCCAGTTCCTTTAGAAATTCAAGTCCGAATACTCCTGAGTAGACACGCAAAATGCAAAAGACACCGACCTTGACCACGGCCACTGCGTGAAGCAGCGCGCTGACCGGGGTGGGGGCGACCATGGCTCCAGGAAGCCAAGAGTGGAAGGGCATGAGCCCGGATTTCGCGAATCCAAAGGTGAAAAGAAGTAGGAGGATTAGGGCCTCGGTTTCGCCAATGTAGCCTTTTAGAAAACCACTGCCTGTGAATTCCATGCTGCTGCCTGTTTTTACGAAAACGAAAATGAGAGCAGGCAAAACGAAACCGATCGAGGTCGTAAGCAGATGGGTCAAATAGGTACGACCGCCGGTCCGCGCTTCCTTGTCCTGATGATGCGTCACCAGCGGATAGGTCGCTAGCGAAAGCATTTCGTAGAAGAGGTAGAGAGTGAATAGGTTGGCCGCGAATGCGACGCCGATCGTGGCCGATAGAGAAACAGCGAAGAAGGAGTAGAAACGCGTTTGCGAATGTTCCTTGAGCCCGCGCATGTAGCCGATCGAGTAGAGCGAAGTGACGATCCAGAGAGAGGAGGCTACTAAAGCAAAGAGCATTCCCAGGCCATCGACACGGAATCCGATGGTCAAATTCGGGACGATTTCCCAAAGCGTATACGAGATCGTCGTTCCGTCGAGGATCGTCGGAAGCATAGAGAGGACCAGTCCGAATTTGAGGAATCCTGCCACGAAGGTCGCGCCTTCCCGAAAATTCGGTTTGCTCCTGAGCAATACGATTGGAAGAACCGCGAGGAGAGAAGCGAGGCAGGCGAGGACCGGTATGATGCTGGTGATGTTCGTCGGTGACATATTAGCGAGCGCCGGATGCTATGTTAAAGGGAGAGACGAAGTCGGTAATGATCGCGACTAGGTCTTTATTGAAGATGCCGATGAGAAGAAGTAGGGCTGCGGTGATCAGCAGAGGGATCAGCATCGACGCGGAGGCCTCGGATCGGCCGCTGTCGTGATCATCGGAGTGATCATGATCGTGGCCCTCGGCAGGTTTTACGCCGAAGTAAGCGATTTCGATCATGCGGAAGAAGAGAACGGCATTGATCAGACTCGAGATGAGCAGAGCGATGACGTATTCGTAATGTCCGGAATTGATGCCGCCTTGAATGAGATACCATTTGCTGAAGAAGCCAGCGGTTGGAGGAATGCCAATGAGGGAGAACGCTCCTACGAGAAAACCGACAAGCGTCAGGGGCATCTTCTTGAATTGCCCATCCATTGCCGAGAGGTCTCTCTTGCCGGTTTTGGCGAAAAGGATTCCAGCGAAAAGGAATACGCAGAGCGTCATGAAGGCGTCGGCTATGATGTGGTAGATCGCGCCGATCATACCCGTTTCGTCAGCTAGCCAAACGCCGCCGACCATGTAACCGACCTCGGCGATGATGAGGAAGGCGAGCATCTTGCGCAGATCGGTCTGGGCGAGAGCGGAAATAGATCCTGCTAAAATCGCCAAAACGGACATCCAGACTACGATGTTGCTCCATTCAAGCTGTATAAAGGTGTATTCAACTCCGAATACAGTCAGCGTGAGACGAATCATGACGTAGATCATGACCTTCGTGACGAGTGGCCCAAGTATGGCGCTACTTGTAGTAGGAGCGTAAGCGTAGGAGTTCGGCAACCACGCATGTAGCGGAAAGAACGCCATCTTGATCCAAACCCCAACCGTAATCATTATGAACGCGACCAAAACCGCAGGGGACCCAAAGAGGTCGTTCGCTTTCAATACCTCATGGATATCGAACATGTTGAGCGAACCGGTCTTAATGTAGAGATAACCGACTCCCAATAGGTAGAACGATGCGCCGATCGTTCCCATGATGACGTATTTGTAAGCTGCGAGGGTAGCCCGCTTGGGGCCCATTGCGATGAGAGCGTAGCTGGTAAGAGCGGCAACTTCGAGCATTACGTACAGATTGAAGGCGTCACCGGTGATGACCATTCCAAGCAATCCCGTTATCAATAGGAGAAAGAGCGTGTAGTACTGAGAAACCTTGTCCGGATTCTCCGCAGGAACGCGATTCTTCGAATAAATCGCCGCTAGTAATCCGACGCTGGAAACGGTGACGGCGACTAAGGCGTTTAGTCCGTCGATGCGGAATTCGATTCCGAAAGGAGGAGCCCATCCCGCTATGAAGTAGCGAATCGTTCCTCCTTCGATGACTCGCATTAGCGTGACGACGCAGGCCACAACCGAGCCTGCGAGACTCAGTACAGTGAGAGGGAAGCAAACCTTCTGGTAGCGAAAACCCACCAAAGCCACGAGAATGGCAACGAGGAAAGGAGGGATGAGAATTAAGGCAGG
>Ga0115000_10005250_pt1 | contig 10424 bp, 8 predicted proteins | sample ArcticOcean_MG_C_6_FD_89690 | JGI IMG/M metagenome (GOLD analysis project Ga0115000, IMG submission 89690) | Marine microbial communities from western Arctic Ocean - ArcticOcean_MG_CB8_128 | ecosystem: Environmental > Aquatic > Marine > Oceanic | place: Arctic Ocean: Canada Basin | collected... | reverse complement strand
TAAATGCATGTCCAAATACACAAACTATTTTTTTCTTTTTATCCCAATTATATAAATTACAAATTTCTTCTTTAGAATATACTTTTTTATTCTCGTGAGCTAAGTCTCTACTTCCAGAATAATCATCCTTTAAATTTCCCTGAAATCTCTCTTCTAATAATTTTGATCCCCTCTTAATGGCTATTTCTTTATAATTATTTGATATATTGTTAAAAATACTTTCTGACGGCTCACTCCTAAAGTTAAAAATTTCTTTTTTTTCTGAAAAAACTCTCATAGTAATTTTTTTTCCTGCACCCGAACGTGAATAAACTTTACAATTATTGTTAATAAAAAACTGGTAAATTATATTACCTGGTATAAATTGTGTCTCTGATTGAACTAAGCCTTTTATTTGATAATTCTTAATCACTTTTTTACAAAAATAAACAGTTAATAATGCTTCAGACAAAAAATAATAAAACTTAAAACTAAATTTATCTATTGCTGCAATTCCTGTGTGTCTTACAATATGTTCATAAATTGGTTTCCCAAAATTAATTCCATTAATTTCAAAATTTAAAAATTCATCTATAGATTTTATATTATTGATTATTTTTATAGCTTCTAAAAAAAATTTTAATCTTAAAAATAAATTATTCTTATCTAGGTAAATTATCTTATTAATCCCGTAACTTCGCAAAACTACTTCACTTCCTATATCTCCTTTTAAAATAAAACCAATTTGGTTATATCTATAATAATCAGATACATATTTGCCAATCATAGACTCGCCAACAGCTCCTGCCGGGTGAGAGTAAATCCAACTACTTACTAAAATATTATTTTTAGATTTACTTATATTTTTAATTTTATTTTCAATCCATTTTTTTTTATTACTTATAATAAACTTTCTAAAAGATTTATTTCTATAAGGATTGCTATCTCTATTTACTAAAAAAATAAGATAATAAATAACCCTGAATCTTGCTAAAATAACAATAAGATTTTTTAATCTTTTAAAGTTTTCTTTTGCAAAGTATGCAAAAAATAAAAATATATAGTAAATATTTTTAATCATTTGGCTAATAAGTGTTTATAAATCAATAATTTAATTTATTGTTCATATTTTGAACAATATGTAATAGAGTATATAAATAAAATTTATTATCAAGTTATAATGATATCTGAAAAATATAGAACACTAATATCCAATACTGGCACTGAAAAAATATACTTTTTATTTTTTAGCTCAATAATTGTTGTTTTTTTTGAAATGTTGGGAATTGGCTCAGTACCAATCTTTGCCTATATAATAATTGATCCTGATTTATTTTTGAAAACTTTGTCAGAAAAATTTAATATTTCAATAAATTTAGAAATAGAGAAAAAAAAATTAATTATAATGTCTGGGATTATATTTTTTATAATATTTTTTTTAAAAAACTTAGCTATTGTATTGTTAAAGTATTTGGAGTTAAAAATTGTTAAAAATTTTAGACTAACATGTACTAAAAATATATTTAATTATTTTTTAGAAATGCCTTTTTCTTACCACTTAAATACTAATCCGGCAGTAACAATAAGAATAATTAATTCTGATGTTCACCATGCATTTAGCTTCTTACTTTCTAAAATGAGATTAATTAGGGAATATATTCTTTTATTATTCATTGTTCTAGGCCTTATATTAATTGATCCTGTGACTTACTCTTTATCTTTTTTATTTTTTGCTCTAGTAGCAATTCTATTTTATTTCATTTACAAAAAGGTTATTACAAAAAGAGCCACACTTTATCAGGAAAAAAGTGCAGAAAACTTAAAAATTTTAAATCAATCATTTTATTCTATTAAAGAAATAAAAATTTTTAATAAAATAAATTTTTTTAATAAAATTTTTTATAAAAATACGAAAATACTGGAGGAAATAGGTCTTTTTACAACTTTCATAGCAACTATTCCAAGACATATTTATGAACTGATGGCAGTTTTAATGATATTATTTTTTACTTTAACTTTAGTAATAATGGACCGTTCACAAAGTAGCATTATACCTATAGTCTCTCTTTTAGTCGCTAGTGGAGGTAGATTTATACCCGCCTTTAATATGATATCTTCTTCTATGTCATCCATAAGGTTTGCTCAGCCAATGTTTGATAAAGTTATTCTAAATTTAAATTCACTTAATAATCTTAATGCAAATAAAAAATTAAAAGAGATTAATAAAAGAAAAAAAGAAATTACTTTTAATAATAAAATACAAATTAATAACTTAAGTTTTGATTACGGTAAAAAAAAAATCTTAGAAAATTGCTCATTTGATATTAAAAAAGGAAACGTAATTGGTATTATAGGTGAGTCGGGAGAAGGTAAAAGTACATTGATTAATTTAATTGTTGGTCTTTTGAAGCCATCATCTGGCAAAATTTCAGCTGATGAACTTAATATTGATGAAAATTTAATTAATTGGCAAAAAAAAATTGGGTATATTTCTCAGGATGTCTTTCTTATGGATGATACAATAAAATCAAATATCTGCTTTGGTTTAGAGGAAGAAAAAATAGATAATAAAAATTTTAATAAGGCTTTGGAACAAGCTCAAATTGCAAAATTTGTTAATAGCTTAAGTGAAAAGGAATATACAAAAATTGGTAATCTTGGATCAAGAATTTCTGGGGGCCAAAAACAAAGGATAGCAATAGCTAGAGCTCTATACTTAAATCCTGAAATTTTAGTTCTTGACGAAGCAACTAGTTCATTAGATGTGGAAAATGAAAATAAGATTCTATCTGAAATAAATCAAATTAAAGCTAATAAAACAATTATTATAATATCTCACAGAAAAAATACATTAGCTTCATGTGACTATATTTATCTTTTAAAGAATAAAAAAATTTCTTTAGTCTCAAAAAATGAATTAATAGATATGGAATACCCAAAATAAAACTAACATATTATGAAAAATATTTTCTTTATAGGATCGGGAGGACATTTCAAAGAAATATTTAATTGGTACAAAGAGCAGATAAAAATTAAAAATTTAAAATCTAATATCAAGGGTATAATTGATGACAGATCAAAACTCAAAATAGAAAAAAACTCGAAACTTAAAATTCTAAATTCAGAACAAATTAAAAATGAAAAAAATAATTATCTAATTTTGGCATTGGGTTTGCTTGATAAAAGAAAATTAATTTTAAAAAAATTTAAAAACTATAATTTTGAAAGTGTAATACATCCTAGTGCTACAATTTCTCAAGAAGTAAAATTTGGTAATGGCTCTGTGTTTGCCCCAAATACAGTAATATCTGGAGATGCTAAATTAGGAAATTTTAATAATTTAAATCCAGCCTGCATAATATCTCATGACTGTGTTTTGGGAGATAATAATTTTCTATCTTCATCAACATCATTGATGGGAAATTGCCATATAGGTAATAATAATTTTTTTGGTGCTGGAGGTACAATGATACCAGGCACCTCTTTAAAAGATAATAATATAATTGGCGCAGGTGCAGTAATAACTAAATCATTCCTAAGCATGAACACCATTGTCGGTGTTCCAGCTAAAAAGATTAAAAAAAATGATTAATAAAATAAAAAAAATTATATTTAAAAAATTTTTTGAAAGAACAATTCTGTTATTAGGAAGATCTCACTTCTTAAACTATAGACCCAAATATAAATCTTTAAAAAATATTTCTGATCTCGATTATAAAGTTTTTTCTCAAAATGGAGAAGATGGTATTATAGATTATTTATTATTTTCTTTAAGTATAGTCACACCAAAATTTATCGAAATTGGTATTGGAAATTACGAGGAGTCAAATACGAGGTATTTGTTTGAAACAAATAATTCAAAAGGTTTGGTAATTGATTGTCTTAAAAATTTAAAAAAGGAAGTTTCAAGAAATACTAAATTATGGAAGGGGCATTTAAAAATTATAGAGGATTTTGTAGATACAGAAAATATAAATAAGATACTAGACGAAAATTCATTTAATAAAGAAATTGATTTATTTAGTCTTGATATAGATGGTATTGATTATTGGATATTAAAAAAAATTCCAAGTAATCTTAGTAAAATAATTGTGGTTGAATACAATTCAAATTTTGGACACGAGCTTGAGGTGACTGTACCTAATATAAAAAAGTTTAATAGAAACAAATATCACTATTCAAATTTATGTTTTGGAACATCCCTGAAAGCTTTAATTAACTTGTTAGAGAAAAAAAATTACACATTTATTGGAACAAATATTTCAAAACTAAACGCTTTTTTTGTTTCTAATTTAGAATTAAATAAAATTAATCTAGATATTCCAAATAAAAATGATCTTCAAAAATTTACTAATTCAAACCTTAGAGAAAGTAGAGACAAAAATGGCAACCTAAATTATTTGTCTGGAAATAAAAAAATAAATGAAATAAAGGACTGTGAAATAATTGATGTTTCAAATAATGAAGAAAAATCATTAACAATAAGAGAATTATATAATCTAAAATAAAATACTAGAGTAAATGAACAGGCCCTGAAAAAGTTGTCTTTTTATTGAATTCGGCTGTTTAGCATCTCCTCCCTTCCTCTATTTTAATGTTTGGTAATGAGGAAGTTTAATCTTGGATAAAATAGTGTTACTTTATCTAAACTATAACTATATTTTTTAAATAACTTATAGATTTCTTGCATTTTATATTAAAATTTGACATAACCCAGAAAATTTTACCATGGCTTTCCATAATGAGTGACCAAAATATTATAAAAAAAACAGAGCAAGAAACTTTAAATACCTTTAAAACTGAAGTTCCTTCCATAGACTTTCATCATAAAGATGAAAAAAGTTTTAATGAATTTTCAAAAAACACTGAAAAAACTTACAGAGAATACTTTAAATTTCCACCTAAAATGTTTTCTAACACAGAGCTTATAGACTTTGGAGCTGGTACTGGGCACAACACTATATCTCTTGCTAACTGGGGCGCAAAGTGTACCTTAGTTGAATTAAGTGACAAATCTTTAGGAATTGCTAAAGAGGTTTTTAAATTAAGAGCAAAAAATTTAGATGATCACAAATTTGTAAATAGCTCTATCTTTGATTATGAGGAAAAAAATAAACTATATGATATAGTGCATTGTAGAGGTGTTCTTTCACACACTGCTGGAAAAGAAAAAGCTTTTAAAAAAATAAGCTCTTACCTAAAAAAAGGTGGCTATCTGATTTTTGGAGATCCCAACAAAGCTGGAGGGTTTCAGAATATGCTACAAAGGTATGCGTTGTATAAATTTTCTAGCAATGATGAGGAAATTGTTAAAAATTCTGAAATACTTTTTAAAGATGATATTGATAGAAGCCAGGCAGCAGTGCCAAGAACTAGAAATGAGATTATATACGACAGATGGGTTATCCAAAGTCAAGACGATCCTTCTTTAGAGGAAGTGACTAAATGGATGCAGGATTGTGGGCTAAAGCTTTACTCATCATATCCAACCCATCCTCAATTCCTTTTAACAGATTCATACTATAATAAAAGTAAAGTAGATTTTGAAAAAGTAAAAAATATTCCTGTGCTGTCTGAAATACTTTGGATGATGAAAACAGAAGATGATATTTCTGAAAGTAAAACAATAGAAAATGATCTTGGTGTTCTTAATAACCATTTTAGCAAATTTGCATCTTATGTTGCAAACTGTAATACAAAAACTAAAATAGAAACTAAGGAATTTTTTGAATTATCTGATGATATTTTAAATTCAATCGACAATGTTAAATTTGTCACCAATTTAAAAGATAAATTTAAAAACTTTATCTTAGAGTCAAAAGAATTAGTAGAGATAGTAAATACTAAAAATTTAGATGATGTTAATAATTATATAAAAAAATGCTCAATACTTTTTAAAGGTCCTTGTGGTGTGCGCCATGTAGATTTTATTGCACACAAGGGAGAATAAAAGATTATATATTATGTTTGAAAAAATTAATTCCCATAATGAATGGGATAAAATTAAAGAAATAATTGTAGGCACAGGAAAAAATAGCACTGCCACACTTACTTGGAAAAGAGATAAAGAAGTAGATCAAAAAACACTTGAGCAAGCGACAAAGCTTGCAAAAGAAGCTTGTCCCCAGTGGTTATATGATGAAATAGAAGAAGATTTAGATGGCCTTGCAGCGACTTTAAAAGATTTGGGTGCTATAGTTCATAGACCCAAAGCTTATGATCTTTCAAAGATTTACTCATCTCCATTCTGGCATTCTAACAGCAACAACCTTTATAATGCCAGAGATTTAAATTTAGTAGTTGGAAATAGTGTAATTGAAAGCCCCTCATATTATGCAAGCAGATATTATGAAACTACAGGATTTTATGAAATTTTTTATAAATATTTTGAAAAAGGTTTTAAGTGGATTGCTGGTCCAAAACCAAAGTTAAATTATGAAGCTGTACTTCCATATTTTAAGGATTATGATAATCGAGAGTTAACCTCTGAAGATGTTAAGCACCAGAATCTAACCGAAGGAAGGTTGGAAAAACTTCATAAATTAGCTGAAAAAGAAATTCTTTTTGAGGCTGCCAATACATTGAGACTAGGTAAAGATCTGTTATATTTGCTATCTTCTTCGGGAAATTATCTTGGAGCAAAATGGTTACAATCAGTTTTGGGAGATGAGTACAAAGTGCACATAACGAATGATTTATATAGATCTAGTCATATAGACTCTACTTTAATGGCATTAAGACCAGGCCAGATATTAATGAACAGCGCAAGAGTAACTGAAAAAAATTGCCCCCCACTATTTAAAAAATGGGACAAAATTTACTTTGAGGAAGTTGCACCAACTTCAGAGGTTGAATTAAAAATTCAAAAAGAAATTAGAGATCCAATAGCTCATAAATTAAAAGAACTGGGGTTTACATCCAATATAGAAGAGATGTCTTCTCCATGGGTGGGTATGAACTTATTATCCTTTGATCAAGAAACTGTATTAGTTGATAAAAGACAAGAAAAATTAATTAAATTATTAGAAAGTAAAAAGTATAAAGTTGTTCCTATATCTCTTAGACATATGTATACACAAGGTGGAGGCATACACTGTGCAACACTTGATACGGTAAGAGAAAGCAAGCTTGAGAGCTATTTTGATTAAACTTTATGGTATATCAATCTAAGTTTCCTCATGGAATCATGTTTCATAGATTCCGAGATTTAAAAAATAAAAATGCTAGTTATGGAGCACTAACTTCTCAAAATCTTAGGAAATTAATTAACTTTATAGGTAGAAAAAGAATTTTAAATCCTGATGAATGGATCAATAGATTAAATAAAGGTAATTTAAAAAAAAAAGACGTATGTTTAACATTTGACGATGGGCTCAAGAGTCAAATTAGGGTAGCTTTACCTGTCCTTGAAAAGTTTAATTTAAAAGCTTTTTGGTTTATCCATTGCAACACTTTGCCTAACAACTTTGACAAGAGTGAAATATTTACAATTTTAATTGTTAAAAAATTTAAGACATACAAAAATTTTGTAGGTAAATTTTTTAAATATGTTGATGTTGAACCAAAGATATTTGAATCACAAAAATATAAAAAATACTATAATGGAGAAAAAAGTTTGTATAATTTTTATTCAGAAATAGAGCTAAAGTATAAATTTCTTAGGGATATTCACTATCCAAGAAAAAAATTTGAAAATATAATGGAAAATTTCTTTCGATATTTTAAATTAAATATAAAAGATTTTTATAAGAATACTTGGTTAAATAAAAAAGATTTAGTGAACTTAAATAAAAAAGGACATATGATTGGTATGCATTCATTCTCACATCCCTATAGAATGTCATCGTTAACAAAGAAAAAACAAAAAGCTGAATATATAAAAAATTTTAATTATTTAAGATTTATTTTAAAAAAAAAACCATTAGCAATGTCTCACCCTTTAGACTCATATAATAAATATAGTCTAAAGATTTTAAAAGATTTGGGAATACTGTGTGGATTCAGATCGCACTCAAAAACTTCAAAAGGATTAAAAATTAATCATTCTACTCTAGAAATGGCAAGAGAAGATCCTGTGAATATATTAAAATTATAAAAAAAATTTACAGTTTAGGATTAAAACCTAATCAAAAATTTATTTATAAAATATTACTTTTAAAATTAATAAAATAACTTATTATAAAAAATATAAGTGAAAAAAACCAAAGTAGATAAAAATATAATTTTAAAGAATAAAGAATGGTCGTTTTCTAAAAAGATTGCACCATTATTCGATTATCATATCAATAAATCAATTCCATTTTATAAAGATTTTCAGTGGTTGTGCAATGAAGTATCTGACTATTTCATAAAAGATAAATCTGTTGTTTATGATTTAGGCTGCTCAACTGGTTCGTATACAAAAAAACTTGCTTTAAGACATAAGAATAAAAAAGGATTAAAAATTTACGCTGTTGATGTTGTTTCTGAAATGATTAATTTTGCTAAAAAAAAAAATAAAATAAAAAATATTTTTTATACGAAAAAAAATATAAACAAGTTGAAATTTATAAAAAGTGATTTTGTTTTATCTTTTTATACTCTGCAATTTATTAATCAAAAATATAGACAATCAATCATAGACAAGATCTACAAAAGTCTTAATTGGGGTGGAGGTTTTTTTTTCGTAGAGAAAGTTAGATCTTACGATGCAAGAACACAGGATATGAGTAATGAAATTTATAAAGAATGGAAAAAAATTATGGGGTTTACAGATGAAGAGATAAACTCAAAAACAAAAAGCTTAAAAGGTGTTTTGGATCCCTTCTCGTCAAAGGGAAATTTATCTATGATTAAAAGAGCTGGTTTTAAAGATTTTTCAGTTATTGGAAAATTCATATGCTTTGAAATTATTTTAGCTATTAAATAAATTGTAATAAATATTTTTTTCTAAGATAAATTTACTATTTCAAAAAATTAATAGTGAACAATATAGGTGGATTGACTGGAGTTGGAACGGTAGGAAAATTATAATTTTTTATAAATAATTATATTTATCAATATCTGGTCCTAGTTCTTTTTTAAGTGCTAAAGAATCTTCTTTATAAAATTCTTTAATCATTGCTAAATTATTTTTAATTAACTTTGATTGTTTAATAAAATTATCTTTTTTTATTTTTATAATCTCTTTATCCTTATAACTAATTTTAAATACATTTTTAAATAGAAGACTACACAAATTAATTACCTTTCCTGTAAAATTATTAAGCAAATTTTTTGGATCTTTAAAATTTTTGATAAATTTAAAATAAATTAGCGATAAAGGTAAATTGATAACACTGCTTTGACGAATATCGTAATAGTTTACCTGTTCCTTTTTATTTTTTAACATTTTTTTTGAAATAGTCGGGTCTATTCTTAAGTAATTCGAAAGATCTGATATGTAATTGCTACTATCTTCTCTAAATTTTTCAAATAAAAAAACTTTGACTTTATCCTTACCAACAATATTTTTAATTGTATTTTGATATTCCGAAAATTTAAAACCATCCAAAAGTCTTTTAATCAATAAATTATCCGAATTTTGACCTTTGAGATATTGTGTAAGTTCCTCCATATTAAATGATCCCGATCTACCTAATTCTTTTGAGGTAGATTCATACCAGGAAGGAATCAGTTCACTTTGATTTCTAATATTAAAAAAATAATATACATCAACATTAATTTTATTAAATATTGAATTAATTCGAGATACTGTTCTAGAAAAGGTTGATTTTAAAACAGAAGATTTTATAGAAGTCTCATCTGTTTTTAAATTTTGGATTGAAGAACTAGGATTCATTTTATTACTCCCAAAATATTTTTTTCCCTTTAAATGGGTAGGAGCTGCATTGACTGGTGTCGTATGATGAAAAGAATATAGTGTAAACATGTCATGCGAAAAAATATTTGTTTTATAGGGATCCAAGTATATTTTTTCAGCTGTTTTTACTATTTCATTATATTTTTGATCATAAATTTCATTGTCTAGCAAAATTATATTTTCAAAAAATTCTTCACAGAATGGGTCAGATTGTTCTACTATCTTCTTTTGCTGACTGCTTAACCGATTCATAATATATAGATTTTTAACAAACCTGCCCAAATAATTAACTTGTGGATGGTTAGGAAAAAGATGGGTCTGAAGGGTAGTGTGCGCGGTCCTTACGAAACATGGATTTATATAAAGTATTTTTTTTGTCATAATTATTTATCTAATTATTATAATAAATTTTAAAATACTCTACAATGTATCCATCAGTTTTAGCCACTTAGTGAATTAATTAATATCTAAATCTTTTTTATAAAAAATTTTTTCAGTGCATAAATCAAGCCAATTGAGCTATTAGTACTGGTCAGCTACACGCATTACTGCGCTTCCACATCCAGCCTATCAACGTGGTGGTCTACCACGGCTCTATAGGAAG
>Ga0115000_10005249_pt1 | contig 10425 bp, 9 predicted proteins | sample ArcticOcean_MG_C_6_FD_89690 | JGI IMG/M metagenome (GOLD analysis project Ga0115000, IMG submission 89690) | Marine microbial communities from western Arctic Ocean - ArcticOcean_MG_CB8_128 | ecosystem: Environmental > Aquatic > Marine > Oceanic | place: Arctic Ocean: Canada Basin | collected... | reverse complement strand
CCCCATAAGTTATAAATGGTGGAGGTGGTGGGTACTGCCCCCACGTCCGCAATGTTTATTACGAAATTCGTTTATCGTTATAGTTGGTAAACCAACAAAATAATTATAATACTTTAATCAATATTATCAATTTAATTAATTTTTTTTTGCGCTGAAATTGTTTGAAGAGTACCTTTTCCTAATAATTTTTCTGAAGTAAATAAACCAAATAAAGCCAATTTATTTATACTCTCTAATAAAAAATTAGATTTAGGTATATCAACAGATTGCATCGACCATTTTGTGTAGGGTTTATCAATTATATCGAGTGAATTTTTAGCGTGCAAATATTCTAAAGAATTTTTAGAAAAATGGTTTAAATGGTGTTTATCGTAAAGTCTCTCCATAGGTGATTTTATTCCTAAGTTATAAATTATTCGCGCAACACCGTAGACTAGACTTGAATCGTTTATTGTCATGGTAATTATTATTCCTCCATCTTTACAATTTTTACTTAAGATATTCATATAATCTTGAACATTCCATACATGCTCTACTGAAGCCAGATTAACAACCACATCAAATTTTTCCTTAAATTCTGTTTTAAAAATATCACCACATAAAAAATTAATTTTTTCTTCAGGTTCATTTTTATGAAAATCAATGCCAGTTAATTTTACTTTATTAGATTTTTGTTTTAAATATTTTAGTAAATCACCTTGCCCACAACAAGCATCAAGCACAGAAGGAGAATCTATTTTAGTAGATTTAATAATATTAAATATATAATTAAAGAGTTCAAAATTTTGGTTTTTAAACCAATTAGGATGTTTTTTTTTAAAATAGTCTAAAGTATAATTTTCTTTATTTTGAATTGAATCAATATCAGTGAAACGATGTTTGCAGTGATCACAAAAATATAATGTAACTTCCTTTAATCTTTTATAAAATGATGATTTATAATTACAAACAGGACATTCAATTTTTTTATCTGCTAAATTCATACATTTCCTTTATTATTTTCTCGTTGCAAGTACTTCACTAAATATATAAAAATAATATTATAAATTTTACTTTGTAATTTTCAACAATAAATGAAAAAAATTTTTTTTGACCAAAGAATAAATTACCTTTTTTTATTAATCTCTTTTATTTTTCTAGGCATAACTATAGGTTTTGGAAACATTTCATCTCAAAGCGTTGAATGGCTTCACGATGGCAACGAGTCTGCAATTGAACAAACTGCATGGTATTTTTTTAGAAATGATATTTGGAGATTCCCCTTGGGATTAAATCCTAATTATGGCGATGAAATAACTACTTCTATAGTTTTTTCAGACTCTATCCCAATTTTAGCATTCTTTTTCAAAATATTCAAATCTATCCTTCCTGAAAATTTTCAATACTTTTCTCTTTGGTTTTTTTTATGCTTTTATTTTCAGTTATTTTTTTCTTACAAAATTTTAAAAAAATTTACAAATTCAGAATTTTATTCTTTAATTGGTTCTGTTTTTTTTCTTCTAGCACCAATTTTTATTTTTAGAATGAATTACCATGCTTCAGTGTCAGGTCAATGGCTATTGCTTTTTACATTATATTTAGCCCTAACAACAAAAACTGATGAGTCAAAATTTTCATGGTTTTTTCTTATTATTGTCTCATCTTTAATTCTATATAATTTTACATTAATTATTTTAGCAGTTTATTCATTACTTAGATTTTTTGAATTGAAGTTTAATAAGACTAGTTTTTATAATCTTTTAAAAGATTTTTTTATTATAGCACCACTTTTATTATTAACTTTGTATATGGCAGGGTACTTAGAAATTAGAATGGGTGATACTTTGGCTGTTGGGTTTGGGCAACACAAATTGAATCTTTTAAGTATTATTGATCCAGTAAATACAGTAAATAATATTTCTTGGTCGTGGTTTTTGCCTGATATAAAACTCTCCAAGGAAGAAGAATTAGAAGGATTTAATTATTTAGGGTTAGGTCAACTCATAATGTTATTATTTTCTCTTGTACTAATTTTAAACAAAAAATTTAATAATAACCTTTCTTTAATAAAAAATAACAAACAAATCAAAGCTTTTTTAATAATATCAATATTTTTAACTCTGTGGGCTTTGTCGAATAAGATTTCATTTGGAAGCTATACTCTATTAGAAATACCTTTAAATAAATTTATTTTTGCAGCGTTAAGTGTAGCCAAGTCAACTGGAAGGATATTTTGGATAGTGAATTATTTTTTAGTAATTATTTCAATAATAATAATTTACAAATGTTTTACAAAAAAAACTTCTCTAGTAATCATCATTTTGCTATTAACTATTCAAATAGCAGATATTTCTGCTGGACTAAAAAATAGAATCAACTTTTACAATAAAGAAACAAATAGCACTAAATTAAAAGACCCAATATGGAACGACTTATTTTCAAAATATAAAGTTATTAAAACTACTTATCCGCAAGCTTATTCAGGAATTTTCTATAATTTTTCATTTTTTATGGAAAAAAACAAAATAAAAAAAACAAATTTAGCTCCTCAAGCAAGAGTAAATAGAAAAACTGTAGCAGAAGCTAGGTACGCCTTATACAAAAATTTTAATAATAAAAAACTAGATCCCAAGACGCTCTATATTATTGGACATCACAGCCAACTAAAAAATCTAAAAAATTTATTTAACAATGATGATGTTGCTTTTTTTTATAGAGATAATATTTGGGTTATGGTTATGAACGAAAAAGATTTAATGAATGATAATGACAAAGAAATGTTTAATAAAATAACCCCAAAATTATTAGAGCTTCAAAAAAATGAAACCTTAAATTTTACAGATAGCAGTAGTTACCATGGCCTCGGTTGGTCTCACAATTCAGCAAAAACTGGAGTATGGTCTGAAGGGAGCATTTCTACACTATTTTTTAAAACTAAAGAAAGTTACGGAAATATAAAATTAGAAATTTTTCTTAACCCTTATTTAACAAAAAATAAAACAACCAAGGAATTTGATGTATATGTTAATGATAAATTTAATAAAAAAATTGAATTAAAAAATAACAGCGAAGTAAATAAAATTGAAATTTTAATTGATGGACAACAACTTAAAAATAATGAAGTAAAAATTGATTTTATTTTTAAAAATCTTACATCACCATACGAAGCCTTCGAAAGTCCAGATTCAAGGAAATTAGGTATATTGGTAAAAAACATTAAATTAGTTAAAATTTAGAATGAAAATACTAATCTTAGGCTATTCTAGTTTATGCAAGAGAAAGATAATACCTGCATTAAAAAAAATTTTTATCAAAGCTAAATTTTGTATTAGCTCTAAATCGCAAACTCGTCAATATATCGGAGAGTCAGAATGGTTTGACAGTTATGAAGAAGCTCTTAAAAAATCAAATGCAGATCTTGTTTATATTTCGTTGATAAATTCTACGCACTATTATTGGGCAAAGAAATTTCTTAAAAATAATTACCATGTAATAATAGACAAACCTGCTACTTTAAATTTTAAACAAGCAAAAGATTTGGTTAAAATTGCTAAAAAAAAAAGAAAGCTGCTTTCTGAAGCTGTTGTTTTTCAACACCATCATCAAATTAATAAAGCCATGAAAGAGATAAAGTCTATAAAAAATTTAAATAGTGTAGAAGCTAGATTTGTAATACCAAAATTGCCAAAGAAAAATTTTCGTAATTATGAAAAATATGGAGGAGGCTGTCTTTTAGATATGGGATCGTATGCAGCAGCTATTTTTAGAATGTATATCAATGAAGATTATAGCAAAGTTTCTATTCAATGTTCTTCAAACTATAATAAAAATGGTCTTAATAAAAATTTTAATGTAATAGTTTTAACGCCCAATAAATTTTTTACTGGATTTTTTAGCTTTAATGGGAAATATGAAAACACTTTAGCTTTATCTACAAAGCAAAAAAAGGTTACAATTAATAGAGTTTTTTCGCCACCAAATGATCAAAATTTAATATTACAAATAAACCGTGGTCGTGTTAAAAAGGAAAAAAAAATAAAGAAAGATGATGTATTTTTAAATTATTTTAAATTTATTTTTAAAACTATAAAAAGAAAAAGCTTTAAAAATTCATATCAAAATATATTAAAAGATTCTTTTTTTAGAGAAAAATTGAAAAAAATATAAACTATTTATAATGAAAATTAATGTTTGGAGTTATCAAGATGAATACAAAAGATACAGGAGACAAATTTTAAAAGAGGTAGATAAAGTTTTTTCTTCAGGTCAATTAATTCTTGGTAACAAAGTAAAATTATTAGAGCACAACTTTAGCAAATACTTAAAGTTAAAATATGGTATTGGTGTAAACAGTGGAACCGATGCTTTGCAAATTGCTTTAATGTCAGCAAAAGTTGGCAAGGGGGATGAGGTGATAACAGTTTCTAACACTGCGGTTCCAACTGTAAGTGCTATTGTAAGCTGTGGAGCAAAACCAGTTTTTGTCGATATTAATCAAGACGACTATTTAATTGATGTAAGTAAAATCGAAGCAGCAATCAATAAAAAGACTAAAGCAATAATTCCTGTTAATTTGTACGGCCAGTGCGCCGATTATAAAAGTATATTAAAAATAGCAAAAAAAAATAATTTAATAGTAATAGAGGACTGCGCGCAATCAGCAGGCTCATATTATAATAAAAAACCTAGCGGATCATTAGGTCATCTTTCTGCATTTTCTTTTTATCCAACTAAAAATTTAGGTGGGTATGGGGACGGTGGTTATATAGGGACATCAATAAAAAAATTTGCAGATAGAGCTTTAGAACTAAGAAAATATGGAATGCGAAAACTATACTATTCTGAAGAACATGGCATCAATTCTAGGCTAGATGAAGTGCAGGCAGGTATAATAAATTTAAAGTTAAAAAAATTAAATTTATGGATTAAGCAAAGACGTAAAATTGCTAATATTTATAATAAATTTCTTCAAGGAAGTTCTTTAATTTTACCAAAAGAAAATAAAAATAATTTTCACTCTTATTATGTTTATGTTGTTCAGCACGATAAGAGAAAGAGTATTATGAACAAATTAAAGAAAAATAATATTTACTGCAATATATCATATCCGTTTCCTATTCATTTAATGAGAGGATACTCATACTTAAATTATAAGAAAGGTAGTTTTCCAGTTACTGAAAAATTATCAAAAAGAATTTTTTCACTACCTATGTACCCTCAATTAAGTTATTTAAAAGTTTTGAAAGTTATAAAGTGTTTAAAGGAAGCAGGTATATGAAATTTGAAAAAAATGTAAAAAGGCTTGAAGAATTTAGATTGAAAATAGAAAATTTAAAACACAAAGAAGAGACCGATATAGAGAACTTGTTAACATGGCGCCAAAATTTACTAAAAAAATCAAAATTTTCTTCAAAACTAATTAACCTCAAGGAAGTTAAAAATTGGAGCAGCGATTCAAATGGAAATGTTAATCATGTATCAGGTCAGTTCTTTACACTTCAAGGCGTGAGAACAAGTGGGGCCATAGGAAGAGAAGTAAAAACTTGGGATCAACCAATTTTAAACCAAAAACATGGTGGGGTTTTAGCTTTTTTGGCAAGAGAAACAGAAAAATTTGGTATTCAGTTTTTATTAGATGGCAAAACTGAACCTGGCGATGATGGCGATGTAAAATTCTGCCCCACCTACCAAGCAACCCAGTCAAATATTAATAGAGCGCATGGAGGCAAACGACCAGATTTAAGCGATATAGTTTTAAATGAAAAAGGAGCACAATTAATATATGCGACATCTCACAACGAAGAAGGAGCAAGATTTTGGAAAAAGTCTAATTATAATTTGATTCTTATGCTTGATAATCCAGAAAATAATGAAACCCAAAAAGAAAATTATATTTGGGCAAGTTTATCACAGATAAAAAAACTCTCTCTAATTGATAATGCTATCAACCCTTTTGTAAAAACTATTTTGTTTATGATTTAGAAAGAAATCTATTAATAAAAATGTTACAATTAAAATATAGTTTATGATTTCAATTATAATTCCAGTATTTAATGCTGAAAAAACAATAGAAATATTGGTAAATAATATATCAAAAACACTAACCAAATATTATGATTTTGAAGTAATATTGGTAAATGATTGTTCAAAGGATAATTCCGAAGAAAAGTGTAAAGATCTAACAAAAAAATACCCAAATGTTTTCTTGTATTCTTTGTCAAAAAATGTTGGAGAACACAATGCTGTAATGGCAGGTTTAAATAAATGTGTAGGAGGTTATGCTGTAATAATGGATGATGACCTGCAACATTCAGCCGATTCCCTGCTAGAGTTAATAAAGTTTTCAACTGATAAAAATAATAATTATGATGTTGTTTATACTTATTATGATCAAATGAAGTATAGTTTTTTAAGAAATATTGGTAGAAAATTTAATAATTTTGTAGCTAATTTGTTATTAGAAAAACCTAAATCTTTATATCTTTCGAGCTTTAAATTGGTTAATCGTTTTTTAATTACTGAAATTATAAAGTATCAATCACCCTTTACTTATATTGATGGACTTATTTTAGGTATAACAAGCAAAATTGGCACGGTAAAAGTAGAGCATGGCGAGAGGTCTCATGGCAGATCAGGTTATACATTAAAAAAACTTATTGGTGTATGGTCAAGTATGTCTACTGGTTTTTCTGTGGTTCCTTTAAGATTGTCACTAGTATTAGGCTCTCTACTCTCTCTTCTAGGTTTCATTTTTGCATTATTAACATTCATAGAAAGAATGGTGGATAATACAGTTCCTTCTGGTTATGCCACTATAATTATAGCAGTTACACTATTTTCTGGAGCTATTCTTATCGCCCTAGGGTTGATAGGAGAATATGTGGGTAGAATATTTATTTCCTTAAACAAAAAACCCCAATTTGTTATAAGAGATTCTTGGCCAGAAAAAAAATAATGACACTTTCAGATCAACAGAAAAAAGAAATACAGGAACAACAGTCACAAAAAAATTTAACTAAGAGAGTTACCTCACCTGAATTAGAAAAAATTCTTTATGAGGCAACACCAGTTTTAGACCATGGATTTGTAAGAGTCGTGGATTATATGGGTGATGATACCTCAATAGTACAATCAGCAAGAGTTTCTTACGGCAAAGGAACTAAAAAAGTTTCAACGGATAGTGGTTTAATAAAATATCTTATGAGACATCGACACAGCACTCCATTTGAAATGTGTGAAATAAAATATCATATAAAATTACCAATATTTATTGCAAGACAGTGGATTAGACATAGAACAGCAAATGTTAATGAATACTCAGCAAGATATTCAATATTAGATAAAGAATTCTACATACCATCAAAAGATCATTTAGCTGCACAATCAACGAGCAACAGACAGGGCAGAGGAGATTTAATTAATGGAAAACAAGCTGATAATATTTTAAATATTTTAAAAAAAGATGCTGAGCAAACTTATGATAATTATGAGGTGATGCTTAATGAAAGATTTGATGGAACTACTATAAATGAAAATAACAAAGGTTTAGCAAGAGAGCTGGCCAGAATGAATTTAACTTTAAATACTTACACGCAGTGGTATTGGAAAACAGACTTATTAAACCTTTTAAATTTTTTATCTCTTCGTGCAGATAGTCATGCTCAATATGAAATAAGAACATATGCAGACGTAATGATTGATACTTTAAAAAAATGGGTGCCTATAACATTTGATGCATTTATGGATTACAGAGTAGGGGGGATGGAAATTTCAGCTAAAGGTAAATCTGTAATTCAAAAAATGGCCAAAGGTCAAGCATGTGATTTTGAATCATCTTCACTTTCAAAAAGAGAGTGGAATGAATTAATGGAATCTTTTGGTTTTAAAGAAAAGATCCTTTAATTTTTGTAGCTATTTCTTTAAAAATTATAGAAATTTTGTGATCAGGATTTGTTGCAACAAGAGGTTTACCAGAATCAGCTGCAATTCTTAAATCAATGTTAATTGGTATTTTACCAAGAAATTCTTTTTTAAAATCTTTAGCAACTTTTTCAACACCATTTTCTCCAAAAATATTATATTTTTTACCATCATCAGTTTCAAAAAAACTCATGTTATCAACGAGACCAAGTATAGGAACTTTTAATTTATCAAACATATTAATTCCCCTCTTAACATCCAACAAAGCTATTTCTTGAGGGGTGGAAACAATAATTGCACCATCAACCTTAACTTCTTGCGCAAATGTTAACTGAGTATCTCCAGTTCCAGGAGGCATATCTACAATAATAAAATCAAGATCATCCCACAAAACTTTTTGAGTAAAAGTTTTAATTGCACTAGTAACCATTGGTCCTCGCCAGATCATAGGAGTTTCTTTATCTACTAAAAAACCAATAGACATACATTGAATTCCATACTGGTTTATTGGGGTCATGTTTTTACCATCTTCACTTTTAGGCTTCTCATTTATAGACATCATTTTTGGTATTGAGGGCCCATAAATATCTGCATCAAGTATCCCAACTTTTTGACCAATTGCTTTTAAGGCTAAAGCAAAATTTGTTGCAAAAGTAGATTTACCAACCCCGCCTTTAGCGCTAGATATGGCAATGGTAAATTTGGTTCCTTTTATAGGGGTTTTTATAAAACTTTTAGGAGCTGTATTTCCTTTAAAATTATCACTTAAACCTACTGTTTTTTTCTCCATGCGTCCTATCTTAACTTGTTTTTACAATTAAAATCACTATATAAAGTGTCATGGCAAACGGAAATGATTTTAAAGGCGGAAGCCCATGGGGAACACCTCCAGGAGGAGGAAATGGTTCTGGCCGTGGAGGGCAACAACCTCCCAACATTGATGAAATTGTAGAAAAAATTCAAAAATTAATAAATAAATTTATGCCAGGAGGAAAATCTTCTGGTGGAAAACCAATTATTTTTGGACTTATTTTATTAGTCGTTGTTTGGGCTTTTAGTGGTTTATATAGAGTGCTGCCCGATGAGCAGGGGGTGGTTTTAAGATTCGGGAAATTTGTATCTACAACTCAACCAGGTTTGAATTATCATATACCTTATCCTGTCGAAACCGTTCTTACTCCAAAGGTTACAAAAGTTAATAGACTTGATATTGGCTTCAGATCAGTAAGTGACTCAGGAAGAACTTCAGGTATAGGAGATGTTCCCGAAGAAAGTTTAATGCTAACTGGGGATGAAAATATTGCGAATATAGATTTTTCTGTTTTTTGGGTAATCAAAGATGCTGGCAAGTTTTTATTTGAAATTCAAAGTCCTGTTGAAACAGTTAAAGCAGCAGCAGAAACTGCTATGAGAGAAGTTATTGCAAAGAGCAGACTTCAATCAATCTTAACTGAAGGAAGATCCAGCATTGAAATAGAGACACAAGAAATTATTCAAAGTATTCTAGATGAATATGAATCAGGTATTCAAGTTACACAAGTTCAAACTCAAAAAGCTGATCCACCGGATCAAGTTATTGATGCGTTCCGAGACGTTCAAGCAGCCAGAGCAGATATGGAAAGATCAAAAAATGAAGCAGAAGGTTATGCTAACGATGTAATACCAAGAGCTAGAGGAGATGCAGCAAAAATTTTACAAGAAGCAGAAGCTTATAAGCAGCAAGTAGTTGCGGCAGCCGAAGGTGAGGCAAGCAGGTTTACCGCTATATATAATGAGTATGCAAAAGCTAAAAAAGTCACTCAAGAAAGAATGTATCTTGAAACTATGGAAAAAGTTTTAGCTGATATAAATAAAGTTATTATAGATAAAAAAGCCGGAGGCGTAGTTCCATATCTTCCTTTGCCAGAATTATCTAAGAAAGCGACTAATTAATTATGCAATTAAATAAATTTATACTTCCAGTTATAGCTGGAATAGGTTTTTTAATTTTTTTATCACTTTTTGTGGTTAAGGAAACCAACCAAGCAATAGTATTACAGTTTGGTGATCCTAAAAAAGTAATAGTTGAACCTGGCTTACAAATAAAAATTCCTTTTATTCAAAATGTAGTCTTTTTAGATCGTAGGATTTTAAATTTAGATGCACCTCCAATCGAAGTTATCGCATCTGATCAAAAACGACTAATAGTTGACGCTTATGCAAGATTTAAAATTGTGGATCCATTAAAGTTTTACATTTCAGTAGGTGACGAAAGAGTAGTTAGATCAAGACTTTCTACAATTATAAATTCAAGAATAAGAAGCGTTCTAGGTACACAAAGTTTAGCTACATTATTATCTGAAGATAGAACTAAACAAATGGCAATTATTCAAGAAGGAGTTAATGCAGAGGCACGAAGTTTTGGTGTTTCTATAATTGATGTAAGAATAAAAAGAGCTGATTTACCTCAAGCAAACAGTGAGGCGATATACAAAAGAATGCAAACCGAAAGACAAAGAGAAGCAAAAGAATTTAGAGCAAAAGGTG
>Ga0115000_10005248_pt1 | contig 10426 bp, 8 predicted proteins | sample ArcticOcean_MG_C_6_FD_89690 | JGI IMG/M metagenome (GOLD analysis project Ga0115000, IMG submission 89690) | Marine microbial communities from western Arctic Ocean - ArcticOcean_MG_CB8_128 | ecosystem: Environmental > Aquatic > Marine > Oceanic | place: Arctic Ocean: Canada Basin | collected... | reverse complement strand
GCCGCTGTGGCTCCTGGTCGACGACGGTGTCGCGTTCGGCCCGCACGGCGCGGCCCCGTCCACCCCCGCCGCCCAGCGCAGCGGCGTCTGCGTCGACCGCCTCGCCGCGTACGGAAGCGAGCAATTTTCGCGGCTGGCGGCGTCGAAGTTCCGCGCCGTCGAGGAGTTCTACGCGCGCTACGGGGCCTGGGAGCCAGTCGAGGGCGCAATGGTCGTGCAGAGCGGCAAGGTGCTGGTGCTGAAGGTCGCCGCCATCGACGCGGCGCTCCACGCACTACCGTTGGGCGCGGTCGTCGTCTGGCTCGACGCTGACGTCGAGGTGCGGCGACCGCTCGACGCGGCGTTCCTCGCCTTTGCCCGCACGCACGACGTCGCGTACGACGTGCCGTTCCGGCCCGGCGAGCGGGGCTTCCGCATCGGCTGGCACGACGAGACCTGGCGCGTCGAGTCCGGCGTCATGGTCTTTTCGGTGTCGCGCCGCAGCCGCGCGCTCTCTCGCGCGGCGCTGGAATGGTACGTCGGCGGTGCCGGACGCATTCGCGCGCTCTGCGCGCGGCCACCGGACAGCACCGCCGCGGCAGAGTGTTCGCGCAGCTGGCTCAGCTCGAACGTCTTCCTCAACGACGTGTACTGCTGGGCGGCGCTGCTCCACGGAGCGCGCCGCAACTCCACCGTTCTTCGGCGCGCGCTGAAGCACTTCGACGACGAGCTCGTTGGTCTTAACCAGGCGTGGCTGTCGAGCAGCACATCACCCAGCGCCTGCGCCGCTGGCGACGTCGCGCCGCCGGTCCGCTCTGTCTGCCCGGGTATGGTCTGCCACGCGGCCCCTTTCGAGACAAGCCGCTATTTCCTCCACAAAATGAAGTCTTCGGGCACATACTCTGCGCTAAGTCGCAGCGTTCGTTCCGGAGTGAGCGATGCCGATGCTGCGCTTTCCACGGCTTCCTTCGAGAGAATGCATCTGTACTTCAGAAGGGCGGAAGGGCGCGGCGGACAGGCCCACGCGGTACAAAGCCATCGAGGAAATACCGCCTTATTTCAAGTAAGGGGGCGATCGCGCAGAGCTTGAGCGAATTCGTTAGCGTCCTCACCGACCTCCTAAAGCTTGACTGTGAGGGATGCGAGTGGGAAGCGCTGGTTCAGGCGGCGGTCGCTACACCGGAGCTCCTGGAGCGCATCTGCACCATCGTGCTCGAGGTTCACTTCACCGAGGAATTGCAGCTCGATACCGAGCGGGCGGTGATGCGCGTCGCGCAATTCTTCGATATCTATGTCCGTCAGGCGGGCTTCCGCTTTTGGTATCTGCATGCAAACCCGGGTGGGGTCACAGACCGCTCCATCCATCCGGAGATGCTCCGGCTCGGGCTGCCCCCGGGCGTCTGCTGCTACGTGTCTTAGTATAGGTGATTTGTAGCTTCCAGATTAGTGTAGGATCGGCCCATTTGCCAGGTATTTATCTGAGCTCCAATAGTACCCTATTCTACCGGTCGAAGCTCGAAGAAGACCGACGGGTTGTTGATCTGCGAGAAGTCGATGTCGTGCTCGCGGAAGGCCGCGAAGACCCGGCGCGTGAATTCGGGCGCGGCGTAGGGCGAAAACGTCACGAGGCCGCGGCCGCGGCCCGTGCGCGCGAGCCAGGAGGTCAACTCGAAGCCCTCGCCCCCGGCTTGCGTCGGGCCGTAGAACGTGTCGGCGCCGTGGGCGCCCGCGAACTCCGCCGCGCGCTGCGTTATACAGCGCCGTTCCTCGTCGAGTGTCGCCTCGGTCATGCTCCGCTGACAGGGCTTGTAGAGGGGGATCATGAAGGGGGAGTAGATGTCGTGCGCGAAGACGAGGACGCGACGGCGCGCGCGGCCGAAGAGCTCGCGCGTGTACTCCCGCGCGAAGGCGTTCCGGTGCAGCGCGTCGACGAAGATCAGGTCGGCCTCGGTCGCGACGGTCGCGTCCACCCGGCGGACGTGCTCCAGGACATCGCCCCGCACGAAGGTCCAGCGCTCCGTCGCCATAGACGGGCGGACGAACTTCGGAGCGAAGTCGTGGAGGTCGAAGGTCGTGAGCGCGCTTTCGTCGCCGTTGCGCGCGAGCGCCGCCAGGATCCAGCGCGTCGACGACCCGCACAGCGCACCGACCTCGAGGACGCGCCGCGGGCGCTCGACGCGAATTGCCACGTAGAGCATGGCCGCCTCGACGCGGCCGATCTGGCCCTTGCACACCACCTTCTCGTCACCCCGCGTCAACGCCGCGAACGCCTCGGCCGCCGCGAACTCGCTGCGGATCTCGTCGGCGAACTCGGCCACGAGCGCGGCATAGTGCGGGGCGAGCGCGCGGGCGTCCGCGGCGTCGAACGGGTCCAGATACCTCGCCGGCGCCAGAAACGGGCGGCCCGCGGACGGCCGCGCCGTCCTGCCACGGGCCCACGCTCCGACGAGGGCGACCGCCATGGCCACCACGCATAGGCCCCGAACGGTACCTCGCAGCTGCCGCCGGTCATAGCTTCCGTCGCAGAGGCGGGCCTGCGAGAGACTCAGCAGCGTGCTAGCTCCGCGCTGCATTTGCCAACCGGCAGCCGGGCTTGCACTCTCCGATTGACGCGCTGTCAGGGGCTGCGCCTGCGCTGGGGCGAATCACCAGATTCTGGCAATATTCAGCTGCACCCTGAGGTCGACGTCAATTCGTGTGCTTTCGGGCGTGCGGGGCGAGATCGCAAGATCCGACCTCGCGAGAGAGGAGGGATGGCTGCCGCTCTCGGACCGCCCTAGATCTGCATACTAGCTGTCCAATTAATGTCGGCGCGGGTTTAGGCCAGGCTGCAAGTGGAGGGGGGGGGTTTGTCGTTGTGAATTCGACATCTCTCACACAGCGCGTCCATATGTCCGGCACTAATAGATAAATAAATAAATTACACACAGACGGCGGTACCCACGGCCTTGCCTTCTAGCTGGACTGATCCGAAGACGCACATTTCCTTCGGACGTTCGCAACCTGGTAGATGAACAAGAACAGGGCGATAAGCATCACGACTGGGTGGTCGTGAAAATCGCCAGCGTGCTCGCGTGCCTGGGCCGGTCGTGGATCCAGAACTGGTCCAAGAGCCGGGGCCACGGGCGAACATCCGTAGTGCGGCGCGAAGCGTTCGAGTGTGGCACCGACAGGCGACCGGTGATTGTGGATGTTATAGGCGAACGTGTTGCTACAATGATGGCCAAAACAGGTGTAGGCACAATTGGAGACAAAATAGTCCGTCTCAGTGAGCAAGAAAAAGTCCAGCAGCGCCTTACGCGCGCCCTCACGCTCGGAGTGGTTCGTCGCCGGGCGATTCATCACAGGGCGACCAGTGTGCGTCGGGTGCCCTTTGGTAGCGATCATCGTGACGTTCGGTGCGAGGCCAAGCCACGACCCCTGGTTTATCATGCTGTCGCTTCCGACAAACACGACTAAATGCCGTGCGTCCGGGACCGGGGACCCCCCCGCACAACACGGCCTCGCGGCTTTCCCTTGGAGCTTGAGGACCAGTACGTCTTCAGCGTGACAACCCCCGCGCCTGCGCGGATCGCCAACTCTTCGCCGCGTGCGCGGGACAAGGAGCGAGCCGAGGGGTTTTGCGCGTGGCGAAATAACACATCGGCAGCGGACGCTGGTTGAACCGGCCCCAGTCGAGCGCCAAGTTGCGACCGCCGGTGTATCCCTGGTGCCGGGCCATCGCCGCGTCCGTCGTGCGGATGTGGACTCCAAGCGAGACGTCTGCTCCGCGAATGACGCGCAGGTATGGCGCCGCCCACGCCCGGATGTGGGCGCCTGGACGGAATAGCGCGTGGCTCGCGCAGGCGACCACCTCGGTGAACGCCGCGCCGTAGAACGCCGCCAGGCTCCGGGAAGCTGGGCTGTCGCGTGACAGTGATTCATGCTCCCGATAGCCACAGCGATGGTCCTGTCTCGCGGCGCGGTGTCGAGCGTATCAAAGCTCACTTGTCTTCGCGTCAGATTCGTGCAGCCCTCGCGCCACGTGACCGCGTGTCGCAGCGCTGGCGAGTCTAGAAACTGGAACGTCCACGAACCTTTCACATCGGCGCAGACAGTCCGATTCAGCGCAACTGCGACTAGCGCGGCGTGCGTCATGAGATTTAGTTCGTTCCCGAAGCCACCGATTATTTTCACAAAGACGACGCCGTTGCGGCTCGGTGGCGCCGCCATCGTGCGCTCGATGGTAGCGAGCTGGCCCGTCGCAAAGGCGGCGCACACTAACGCGTTGGCACGCTCTACGGCGAAAAGGTTGTGCGTGCCACCGCGTGATGGCGCGCGGAGCGCAGCCAGTACTAACTCATCCGAAATACTGCAGTGCTCCGCGCGCGCAGCGTAGAGCGCACCAAGGTACGCAGCCCAACGGCAAGTTTTGGCTTGACGGACTGCCATCGGGCTGCCCTGCGATAAATCTGAACGCCACGTTACACGTATTATCGTAATACCGCTCGCGCACGTAGCCAGCAGCATCTGATCACCAAAGGCCGTGCGTGCGGGTATAATCTAACCAAAACGGGTTCTGAGGGAGAGCAGCAGGCCCGTGCTAGAGGGGCTGCAGTATACCAGTACACGCCTCTCTCTCTCATTCATCATCAAAGCGGGTTTCGAACTTTCGTCGAGTGCTTAAAACTTGAACCTAGAACCACGGCGACTTACGCACCCCAGCCCCAGCGCCGGCGATACGCGCGGGGTCACTTGAACCCTCCGCGTGGCGAGAATCCGCAGAACTCGACGACGAAGGGAGCTTTGCCGGAGGCCGACTACCGTCCCGGGACGATACTTCTTGATATCGCGCCGAGTCCCTGCCACGGAATACGCGTAGAGCAACCATGTCTGAGTGCTACCGCAGCGAGAGCCGTAGCGACGACACCCACTTCCGTGCGACAAAAGGCAGACCCGTAGAGTTTTCAAAGGAAGGAACAAGCTGTCACAATAATGGCAAACAAAGTGGCAACAACAAGGGAGAAGCGGTGGGTGGCGGCGCTATCTGCGGCCATGGTGATGCTCGAATCGACTCGAGCAAACAGCAGCTCGCTACAGTGACCGCACCACGGATTGTCGTTGCGATCAAGCAATGCATAGCCTGCTGCCTCCATCGACCTACGTAGCTCTTGGAGCAGTTCTTGGTGCCGTGGTAGGACTGCGCGCGCGCCTTGGTTGACAAATCCTGGGACGTCGTAGCGCTGGTGCGTCGCAAGATGCACCTCAACGGCGATTTGCCTCGGCAAAATCCGCTCCCTGTCGCCAGTCACGTTCAGCACCTGCGGCAGTGCAACCCATTCCCATCCCTCAATGTCCATCTTGAGGATGGCGATACGTACCCCCGGGTTTCCGTTGGCCGCGGCCGCCTCGCTCGCGATCGACGCGATCGACGCCCACGTGCGTGTTTGCGCTGCGTCCTTGGAAGAAAGGCAGTACGGATGAAAGGAAACGCGCGGCGTCCGTGGCTTGTTCGTCGCCTCTTGGACGGTGCAGTCAAACGTGGCAACGTGGAGGCTTGGAGCGCATTGGAGCATTTGCTCTTCGAATCCGAATTCGTTGTTGCTGCCAATGCTGACAACGACGTTATTTCCGTGTTCGCTCAGCATAGCGCTGCAGAGTCTCTTATCATCATCGCCCTTCTTGGGACCCTCGGCGAGCTCCGGAAAGTTGCGCAGGCCGCACGAGGTTGGCGCCACCGACACGGCGCCAAGTACATCAAAAACTGGATGGCGTGCGCGTGACATCACCGGCTGCGTCACGCAAGTCGGTTTTGGCGGCATCGCCTGCTTCGCGATGCATGCGGCCATGTTGGGGTCGGACGGCCCGCATTCGTAGCCGAGGCGCTCCATGAGCGCGAGGACGCGGGGGCTCTCTGTGGCGGCCGTAAGACGTCCCGGAGTGCAGTACTCGAAGTTCACCACGGGCTTGTCGCGGCGGAGGATCTGAACAGCTCCGCGGAGGACGTTGTACTCGGCGCCCTGGACGTCTATCTTAATGAAGCCAATCCTAAGCCCGCGTTCGGCGGCGATCTCGTCGAGCGTCACGCCCTGCACTGTCACTTGCTGCTCGCGTTCCGACTGCGCCTTTGGCGCCTCCCTTTCCCCCTCTACGGCCGACTTGAGCAGCGACGACGAGTCTTGTGCCATGTTGAACGTCACGGGCCCGGAGCGGTCGGTCACGGCCGCATGGACGACCTCGACGTGCTCGAAGCGCTGCGTCGCGGCAACGATTGAGCTGTACTCGGACTTGCGGGCTTCGAAAGCGACAACCTGGAAGCCCAGCTTGTGGCCCAGGATGGACTCGCCGGAGAACGCGGCGCCCACGTCGAGCATCGCGAGACCGTGGCGGGCGGACGCCTTCGCAGGCAGGAGGCCCGCCGCGACGGCGCCCTCGATGACCTTACACACGTCATTAGTGTCGCCCGGCGCGTGGAGCGTCTGCGAGCGGTCGTCGAAATGCGACTGGCTCCCACTCCTTGGCGCCTGGCGGACCGTACAGGGCCGGCCGGCCGCCACGGTCTTGAGCGCTACGGATTTGGCCGTGGCATCGCGATACCTGGCATCGCAGGCAGCGAGGGCCTCGGCCGGGAGTCCGGCGACGGCGATCAGGTCCGGGTCTGCACCCGTGCCCGCGAGGACCAGTGCACTTACTACGATTTGGCGCCACATGGCAGCGCGCTGTCACAACAACCTCGAACCTCTCGTTCGATCACAGCGTACGAGCATCGCGTAAAGCTACCCGCAGTGCTGCCCGCAGTGGGCGATGGGGCAGCTGATGGCAGCTGATGGCAACCAAAATTTTAGTTGATGAGATGCTGATGGCAAGCTGATGACAGGTACGAAATTATAGGCAGCGGTGCGAGCGCGCGCGCGCGCGCGGTGGGGCTGCCCACGGCCTACCTATTGCCCAGCAATGGAGTTGGTGTTCCTTACGCTGGCGGCTGCCGCGGCGGCACCGGCCCCCACCTGTCCGGTCGTCGCGCCGGCCTACCACGCAGCGACGACCTGCGGTGCAGGCGTGAGCGGCGTCGTCCGCATTCCGGCGGTGCGCAAGGGCCTCAACAATCAGCGGATGCGCATCGTCCAGGACGCGGTTATCGCGGCGCTGCTCGGCGCGGCCGTCGAGCTGCCTTCGGTTCTCCGGACGCGGCTTAACGGTACGGGGCACACGGGTACTGGACTTTCGGCTCCATCATAAAGAATGTGTGCACCGATTCCCTCCCCAGTCTCTCCCGCTCCATATTGATCAAGTATTCTCATGGGATGAATCGTATTTTTGACGAATTCAATTGTATCATTTACCTAGCTGTTCACCGGCACTGCTATTGGCTGCTAGTGATGGCCACAGTGGCCACCATACCAGAAATTAGGGTCCCGAGGCTCTGCTCTCACGATGGTACCAGTCGTCACAGGGCTCTGGCTCGCTGCTGCCGCCTTCGGTTGGATGGTACCAGTCGTCACAGGGCTCTGGCTCGCTGCTGCCGCCTTCGGTTGGTCATCGCCAGCGACTCTGTCCCCTGTCGGTGCCGAGAGTTGGGAGTCTCACTCTACTCGCAGGGCACCGTTCGAGCAACCTCCGTTCGAGCGACCGCCGAAGGCAAGTGCGCTGTGGTCGTTCCGGTCTCGGAATAATACTAAGGTGCAATGTACAGCGGTCGCCATGGTGGGTCTTCCCCGCACGCTTGAGGTGCACAAGGTGGCGGACAGCTGGGCAAACTTCCTTGTTCCGTCGCTGCAGCCTTGTGTTGACATTTACTGGACTTTCGGCTTCAACCAGGTCGGCGTCGCGCTTGACAAGCCCACGACGGGCTGGACTCCTGGCCTTGCCTATGCAGCCTCCGTGCTTAGACCCCAGGTTGCCCTCTCAACCAACGCAATCGTACGATCTACCAAGGACGCACTGTGCTTTGCCGCCATCGATCGGGTGGAGCATGGCACCGGGTCCTGGTACGAATCCACAATCGTCGCACGACCGGACATCATCTTCCTGGCGCCCTTTCCAGTCTATATACTGACGACTCCTGGCCAGTAATGGTCCTATATGAATTTCATCATTGTCAGCCCTGCGGGGAGTCCTGGGAGGAAGCACAACTGCAGCCTGGTGGACAGGAAGCCGCTGGACCGCTCGAATGCGAACTGCAGGGCAGAAGAAAAGGCATTTGGTTTGCGCGCGCGCCTTTGCCGCGAGTCGGCAGTGTGGCAAGTCGTGCGGGATGCACTCGATCAGCTTTGGCAAAACCTCGTCCCGATGTGGCGAGGTGGCCCCCACTGGTGGGCTGGGATACCAGAGAGGGCACAGGCAATAAGCTACATTCGGGAAGGTGCAACCAGCCGCCTCTTGCTTGCCTTTCGAGCTTCTTCGGTGTACTGCTTCCGGTTGCAGGTTGAGGCAACCTGCGGACAGCACACATGCAATGCGAGGCGCGCTAACGGTACTGACAATGATCTCTTCCGGCACCTTGTGCAAGACATAACCTTGGACGAAGGAATTCACCCATCGGGGTTGTCGGGCAATGCTTCAGCTGGCACCCCTGCACAGATGCTGAGCTGGCCCCCGACGCCAAGAGTTGACACCATCGTTTCTAAGATCTGGCAGCACGCCCACAGCGTTGATATGGCTACCAAAGTTGACAAAGTTGCGTCCTCTACAGGTGATCGCGGCCGGGAGTCGCAGCTCTCGTTGTGCTGTTCATGTGCGCATTGGACTGGTCACCGCACTCTGTGGAATCGAACGAGCTGACTGAGAGGCTATTACGACACAACATCTCTCGAGTGCAACGATACGACGCCTGCGAAGGTTGTGCTACAGAAGCGCCGCGCATTCCAAACTGAGGCTGTCCATCGTTTGACAGAGCTGGACGTCAACAAGCTCACCGCATGCACCGCTTACGGAGAACTAGCCATCTTTTGTGATGTGTATCGTTATCAGCAAGACTTCCTCGCGAGCGCCCAGCATTCAGGCAATGTGGCAGAGCAGCACGCTGGAGACCTTCGTGCAGTGCTGAGAAGGCTAGCATCCATTTCTTCGGACCCAGCTAGCACGGCAGATGGTGTCTGCACGGTCTCTTTGCAGATCACGTTCTCGCACTTCAAAAGACTCCGCACTTCCACAAAGTCAGCATATGAATGCATGTGTGAGGGGATGGGCCTTGCCGACAGTTTCCGTTTCGCGGATGGTATGATGTAGCACGGATGGTACCAGGCCAGGCGAGGACTCGCGACGTTAGCTCCCCGCGCCGCAGCTCCCTCGTGCCGCCTGAGGGGGCGATCGTGCTTAACGTCGATTATCGCTAGTCGACGCTGCCCATCAGAGCCGAGGAGGAGCTTATTGAGCTAGCCCCTCTAGCACGGACCCCGAGTGCGTCACCGCGGCGTACTATAGGGATTGGCGACGGGGCCCGGGTGTTTTTTCACAGCGGCGCCGCATCCACCGAGAAACCCAGACGCGCGTGGCGTGAGGCTACACTCCGAACAGAGGCCGGCCGCTTTGCAAGCAGTGAGGTGCCTTGGCCTGTTCGAGGGGCTATCCGTCCGCCCGCTCCAAGCTACTTTGCCGACACCACACAGCAGTTCCCAGACCCAAGCGTGCGGCCGGCGTGCAATGCCGACACCACCACAGGCCCGCGGGGAACCGAGAAGCAGTGACCGGCGGGGTGAACGAATCGCAGACACAGTCGGGCACCACGCCGGGATTGGCGCTCGCCTACATTAATCTGGCCATGTGGAGCTACAACCTCTTCGTGTTCCTCCTGCTACGCGTGCTGCTGCTTTATTTCAAGACGCCGCCCGTCGACATGGCGTATACGCTCGTGCCGATTCCGAAGCAGAAACAGGAGGCGAACTAGGTGCTCTCCGAGTCCAAAAAAGGTTAAAGCTACTTAGGATGCAGTCCGGTTCGCGACGCACTCCCGCCACGCCCGCGTCAGCGCGGGCAGCGCGCGGGCGACCGACGCCGCCGAGGCGTCGACGGGGGCCGCCCGCGGTATCCCCGCCGCGCGGGTCCGCGCTGGCTGTAGCCTGCATAAGCAAGAGAGCCGCTATCGGCGACGAGCGGGGGGTAGAGGCCCGGCAGATAAAACTGCTTCGTTTAGAGCTCCACCACGACGGTGCATCAAGATGGACCGTTAACGGTCCATCTTGAATAGGTTTTTGTGACCCAGCCCGCCCCACCGACCCCCCCCCCCTAAACAACTTGAAGCTAGACCCACGTATCCCAGGACCCACCATCCCCCACGATCTTGTGGTTCGCGCGAACCGCGGCCCCCCCCGCTGCACGTGTGTGTGATCGTAAACCAAAAAACACGATTTCTGGACACCTGCACACGAAAACCCGCACGACAAGAAATCGTGTTTTTTGGTTTACGATCACACACACGTGCAGCGGGGGGGGCCGCGGTTCGCGCGAACCACAAGATCGTGGGGGATGG
>Ga0115000_10005242_pt1 | contig 10433 bp, 16 predicted proteins | sample ArcticOcean_MG_C_6_FD_89690 | JGI IMG/M metagenome (GOLD analysis project Ga0115000, IMG submission 89690) | Marine microbial communities from western Arctic Ocean - ArcticOcean_MG_CB8_128 | ecosystem: Environmental > Aquatic > Marine > Oceanic | place: Arctic Ocean: Canada Basin | collected... | reverse complement strand
CATATTATCCTCTCTGTTTGCTCGCTTGTTTATTAAACATAAAACTTTTATCTTTATTAAATAGTAGGGTATCTAAACCATAGCCACAAATAGCAATAAAAGTTAAATTTATTAATTCTTTGTTTTCTTTTGTTTCATTTACATACCTTCGACAAATATTATCAAAGGTGTAATCATCATCATTGTCCATTGCTGATTGAAACCTAGCAAACGCTAGTTTATCATCTATTATCATATTATCCTCCTTGCTCGCTCGCTCGCTCGCTCGCTTGTTAGTTTTTTAGGGTGCTTGCAAACCCGCCATATTGCGCTTGCTTGCTCGCACCCCTTATTAAATTATTGAGTGATAGGTTGTGCATGGTGTTTGTGTTAGTCACAATCATATCCCCAATATCCGCACAAAATTAAACATCTTGCACAAATCCCGTTTGATCATATCGCGCGCCACCTTTAGCATATAAGCCCGCAATTATATTTTTTGGATCTCTAAATCTTAAGTCCGATTGATCCGCGTTAAAAACTTTATGACCCATGAATTTTTTAGGAAGTTTTTTATCTCTAAATACGGTTGCAACGCTACCGCCTAATTTTAAAACTTTTTTAGCGTCAATTTTATTAGTGGATCCTAGACTAAAAGTTAAATGATAATTAGACGGCATTTTGCCGTCTATAAATTTTTTCATCCTAATAGGGTTTTTTGTGTAATCATACCATTGGGCCATTGGATATTTTTGAATAAGGCCCATATTTTCAACTTTTAAATCACTAGTCCCGTTAATTCTAAACGCGGGTTTAAACCCTTTAATTTTGCAACGGTTAATATGTCTTTTAATTTCTTTATGTAATTGGGCCATAAATGTATGACGCTCTAAAAAATACCATCTAGTTTTATTGATACGGCCTAATTGAACTGATCCCATTTGACCCCGCCCCGCCGTATTTAAACAAGTTAGGGCGCAATCATCCGCGTGTGGACATACATTAAACCCACTAATTTTTGCGGGCGCGAAATATAAAATTGCGGTCATGACTTTGTATTTTTGACCCTTAATTGTTTTGGCGTTATTATCTATGTTTAATAATTTTTTAGATTTATATAATTTCATTTTAACATTCCAAACACCAATTTTCATATTGTGTATAATCGGCCCTTAAAGGTTTTAAACATTTAAAACACTTGCCCGTCGCGTCTATAAATTTATTATTAATTTTATGTGTTAATTTAAAATGATGTCTTAAATCTTTTATAGGCCATTTTTTAAATTCATTGTGGTGGTGTGGATCCACCATTTTTAAAAAATCTTTTTTTTCAATTAGAATAATCTCTTGTTTCATTATTATAATAGATAGTCCCATAATAATATAAGTCAATAGTTAAATTTAATTATTTTTACAACTTCTATATGTAGTGGGTTTAAACCGTGCCTATACTATATATAGACACGGACAACTAACAACTTATTATCCCATATATTCCTATTGACATAAATTACAAGTACCTATATAAAATAAATAATACTAACTAACAAATAAGGACAATATGACTAAAAAATATATGACTAAATATCAACTCGAGCATTTAAAAAAACGAGTTGATACAGAAATAAGGCCCTTAATAGATGAAGCCAAACTATTAAGAAAATCAGTAGTTGCGGATATGACCGCAAGCGCTGAAAAAAAACTTGGTAAAAAAATAAAAGCTGATCTAGTTATAAATGAATTAGAGAAAGCCCTAGAAAATCTTGCAAGCGTTCAACGTAAAGCAACGACTTTTTTTAGTAAAGGCGCAACTACTAAAGACTTAAAAGAAAATTTGAGTTATAAATTTACTGATAAGTCTGATAGAACTATTTTATCAAGCGGCTATAATACTAAAGGAATAATGCCTGATGATTGCAAAGAACAATTAAGAGAATGGGCCGAAAAACTTGCAATTAAAGAAGCTGAAAAAACACCAGAGGGCCAGCAAGTTAAAAAATTGGAATTATACCGAGATAGCGCGGTCAATTCTATATTTGAGACGGGCCTTCCTGATGACTTGCCAAAAACTTTAGAGGCCATATTTAAGCCTTTAAATATAAAATGGAATAAGGCCGAAGCATTACAACTAGAAAATAGAAATAACTTAAATTAAAGGATATTATGACAGAACCTCAATTTTTGTTTTTCGCGGGCCCTTTATTACTTTATATTATAGGGCTTGTTTCAATTGTTTTTACTGTATTTTTTTATTTAGAGTTTAAAGAAAAACGCGCTAAATTTAAAAATCAGTATATACAACAGCGCGAAATAGACGCGTTAAAAAAAGAAAATCAATATCTAAAAAAACCTATTAAATTTGAAAGTAATAAAAATTTTATAGGTTAATTGACTAAATAAAGGTTTTACCGTATATACAACTGTACGGTGAAACCAGAAAAAAATCTATATCATAAATTCGTTAAAAATTGCCCCGATCTAAATATAACTTCTATTGAATGTTATAACGTGGCGGGCGTTCCCGATTGTTTAATATGGTCAAAAACGGGCGGTTTTGCTATGGTTGAATTAAAACATACAACTACAAATAAAATTAAATTGTCCCCGTTCCAAATCTTATTTCATACTGTAAGATCCGATTTAATAAACGGTAGCCACCGTAATTTTATACTTGTCAATCAAGCCCCGAAGGGCGGCCCCCGATCCGTAAAACTTTATGGGTCAAAATCTATTCAAGATCTATTGCAAGGCCTAGACAAAGCCGAACCGCTAGCCGTGGATGATTGGCCCCTAATTCAAAAAATAATATCAAATCAAAAAAAATAAAATCACCGCGCCCCGCGTCCCGTGGTTGTGCTTTTGTGGATCCTCAACCTACCAGATATTGTGTCAATGCGACATAACCGCGCACCGCCATATCTTGTGTCAATGCGACAAATTGTCGCAGCTTGTGACCTTTGGGCCCACCCTCCCAGAAAAAAAGAAAAAAAAATACACGCGGCTCGCGAATCTGCTTGTGAACTCTGGGCCCACCGCCCACCTCCCCCCTAAATAGAAAAAAATTAAGATAAAAAAAAGGGCCCTTGCGGGCCCTTTAATAAATTAATCGTAGTACCCTTGTGGTACTATCGGCGGATCGTCCGAGTAGCGTTCCTCTTGCTTCCAATAATCACGCTCCATCTGACGCTCCTCCCATGACATAGCCAATGGGTTCTCTTCAGGACAGTCAGTAGGATAAGCAACGAAATTATTGCAACTAGCAAAACCCTCGCCCGCGTTCCGCAAATCGCGAGCCATCTTGATAGCACGCGTTTTATTTTTGGCCTCGAAGTCCATCGATAGACGGGTCGCCAAATACCCGTGATCTCGTGTCCATACTCGACCAATAACTGTAAAAGTTTTCATAATAATATATTATTTTATATTTAAATTAATTACAAACTACATATAATGGTGCGACACTCTAACACAGCTTGATACCTCTGGGCCCACCCTCCCTATACATGCTTGTGACCTTTGGGCCCACCCTCCCTATACAAAAAAATATAGATAAAAAAAAGGGCCCTTTCGGGCCCTTTAAATAAAGTTATTATTGGTTAATTATAGAATTAGATCCAATTTCAAAAATAGCCGAGCCACCCATATTTGAGTACACAGGCACCGTCGCACCGTCAAACCAATCCATGTAAGAATACTCCATAGATTTTATTTTTTTCTTGTCATGGTCAAAGTGATAATATCTGAACTCATCAGACGGCCCACCCCAACTCAACTGCCAACGCCAATATCCTTTAGATTGCTTTTCAAAGGTGTTTGGTTCAATGTAACTGAAGTCCAAACTATTTTGATTGGCATAGTCCATTAAAGATTCGTACTCACTAAACTCCGAATGTTTTTTAGTTTCGTCATTATCTTTAAAAAATAAAAAGGCGTTTTCAAATTGTTCCTTCCTATCATAGCAACGCGCCGAGATTAACTCGGCGCATGTTTTTTGTTTTGTTTGTGTTTGTGTCATACCGTCCACCCTACAACATTGATAATTTTTAACAAACTACATGTAGTGGTGCGACACTCTAACACATGCTTGTGACCTTTGGGCCCACCCTCCGACCCCCCCCCCAAAAAAAAATAGATTAGAATTATTCTAATGTAGATTTTAGATAAAAGAAATCCCCGCTCCGATATTATCGGAGCGGGGTTGGTTGTTATTATTTAGCTATATAACTTCTCATACTTCTAGCCACTTGACCTATTTGTTGCCAAACATCTTTAACATCCCAGTCTTCAAGAGGTTGCCATAAATGATTTTCAACAAATTCATCTATTTTTTCATCGCTCATATTTTGCCAATCATCTGGCAGGCTCTCGGTTAAAAAATGAGCGCTTGCCCATTGTATATCTTTATCTTCTTCTGTCATATCTTCTCCTATTGTTATCCACGCTCACCGTATCGATGAGCGTGGGACGTGGTTATATTTCTTTTTGAGGAATACTCATAGACCAAGCGTTTAAAATTCTTGGGCTAGACTTGGAGTACTCTTCTTGCTTACCATAATGACCCGTATTAATACGATCACGAGCCTCATCAAGGCTGTGCGCCTTGACGTATACAGTACTTTTGATCTTCTCTTCTATTTCTATTTGATATGTTTTCATTATTTTTTCATCTCCATATCAACTAGTTTTTCTATTTCTTGATATGCCATCTCGGATATTTCTCCAACTGTCATACGATTATCTAAACCGATTGAGTGTATTTTATTATTTGATTTACTCTCTAATAATAAAACCCATTTAGTTGAACCGAGAGTGTCACTATACGTTGGTTCACAACTGAACCAATAACCTTGATAACTATTCTTCATATTAGATCTCCTCTGATTTAGTTGAGAAAGTATATCCCAACTTTTTTATTAATTTAATATTAACATCTAACAAAGTTTTTTGACCTGTCAGCGCTGTTAATATTTGCGACTTACTACACTTGGGGTAGATTCTCTCTACCCCAAATACATTTTTCTTTTCTACGATTAATTGCATTAGTTTTTATCCTCTGGGTAAAAACCTCTAGCCTTAAGATACTTGTAAGCACCTTTTTTAGTTCTTGGTATATCTGGAAAGTATCCTTTAAGAACATTAACAATAGAACCTCTATAAAATCTAATTCCCATTGTGCTCATCACTTCCATTTTAAGAACATTCAAGATTTGCATTTGTCTAAATTTCTCACGACCCTCGTCGGAATGAAATCTAAAACCAGACACCTCTCCATTTTCTCTCGTTGTGTAAGTAATATCTTTATGAAGACCACTTACTTTTTCTTTTTCTTTGTACATATTATTTCCTTTTGTTATTTTCATATAACTTAACGTATCAGTTAACTTGTAGTACTAAAGAAGATTCGTAGATTTTCCCACAGGTGCGACAACTTTGACCAGTGTGATATCTTTACTACACTCCGAAAACGCATACCTCTTCAGGTTGTATTTGCTTGTGAACTCCGGGCCCACCCACCGCACACACACATCAACAAGGTCGAGGGGTCCCTGGCTGTTTGAGTGTAACTATCATATAACAACCCCCTACACCCCTTTCTGGGCCGGTGTATTTTTATATTTATCTTTAGTGTTGGTTTTAGACAAAGACGTGCTATAAAATACAAATGAGAATAAAAAGGTGTTAAAAAATATTACAAAAAAATATTACAAAAAAATATATGGATGAGGAGAAGTTAAATAGATTACCCCCGGACGTTAAGAAACAATTCTTAAAGTATGCAATAAAACTATCTGAAAAAAAACAGAAGACAAAGGTCCACGATGACTTCTTAACTTTTGTAAAACACGTTTGGCCAGAATTTATTGAAGGGGCACATCATAAAAAAATTGCAGAAAAATTTAATGATATTGCAAATGGCAAAATAAAAAGACTTATTATTAATATGCCGCCTAGGCATACTAAATCTGAATTTGCATCTTTTCTATTACCTGCTTGGATGGTGGGACGAAAACCTAATTTAAAAATTATTCAATCAACCCACACCACAGAACTCGCGATCCGCTTTGGACGTAAAGCTAAAACACTTATGGATTCCCCAGAATACAAACAAGTATTCGAGACAAGACTCCGAGAGGATAGTCAAGCCGCGGGCAAATGGGAGACAGCACAGGGCGGAGAATATTACGCAGCCGGTGTCGGTTCAGCAATCACGGGCCGTGGTGCGGATTTACTAATCATAGATGATCCTCACTCGGAGCAAGATGCTTTGAATATGACATCAATGGAACGTGCTTATGAATGGTACACATCAGGACCTCGTCAAAGGTTACAACCTGGAGGAGCAATTGTTCTTGTTATGACGAGGTGGAATATGAAAGATCTAACAGGGATGTTATTAAAACATCAAAAAGAATTAAAATCTGATAAATGGGAACTTATAGAATTTCCTGCAATCCTTCCATCTGGTAAAGCAGTGTGGCCAGAGTATTGGAAGCTAGAAGAATTACAAGGGGTTAAGGCCAGTTTAAGTGTTGGTAAATGGAACGCGCAGTGGATGCAAAACCCAACGTCTGAAGAAGGCTCACTAATCAAGAGGGAATGGTGGCGGAAATGGGACCGGGATTATATTCCAAAACTACAACACGTCATCCAATCTTATGATACTGCTTTTCTTAAAAAAGAATCAGCCGATTATTCTGCAATCACTACTTGGGGTGTATTTCGGGAAAATCCCGACGCCGCTCCGAATTTAATTCTACTCGATGCGTTAAAAGAAAGACTCGAATTTCCAGAATTACGTAAAAAAGCTAAAGAACAATATGACTATTGGAAACCTGAAACGGTTATCATTGAGGCTAAAGCATCAGGGCTTCCTTTAACTTATGAGTTGCGAAAAATGGGGATACCTGTTATAAACTTCACTCCTAGCAAAGGTAATGATAAACATGCTAGGGTAAACGCCTGCTCACCTCTCTTTGAGAGTGGACAAATTTGGGCGCCAGATGAAAAATTCGCCGATGAGGTGATTGAAGAGTGTGCATCATTTCCTTATGGAGATCATGATGATTTGGTGGATAGCACAACACAAGCGGTAATGCGATTTCGACAAGGTGGTTTTATAGGTCACCCGGAAGATGAAAAAGACGAAGTTTCAATACCACATAACAGAACTTATTATTAACGGATAAAAATATGCCCATAGCACTTTCAATCTTACTTCCCTTTGCAGAACTTGCTGGAATAGCAATAGGTACTGTCTCAACGGCCGTAGGTGTAACAGCTTTGTCAAATAAAGTTGAAGACTATATAGAAGACAATCCAGAACAAGCTGAAAAAATTTTCGCAATGATAATGCCTGAACAAGGTCTGGCAGCTTTATTTAATAAAGAAGCAGATAGTGGTGATGAAGAAGTTAGTGATGAAGAAGTTGAAGTAGATTCTCGTTCTAAAAAAGAAATAGTACTTGAAGGAGTTCGTAGAGCACGTGAAGGTAAAGGAAATTATTCTAGTCCAGATGCAACAGGACCTGCTGTAAGTGGACAAGGTAATGTAATAAGAGGTCTTAAAGAGGCAGGAAAAATTAGACAAGATAACGATCCAAATTATGATGCTTCTAAAAAATATCAAGGTTATAAAAAATGGACAAAAAAAGCCGACGGCGGTATAATGGGTGGAAATAAAACTTATCATCAAGTCAGAGATCAATTTATGCCAATGGATTCAGAGTCTATGGGGTACGCGAACGGCGGTGGAGTTGGATCTATGATGCAACCTAAAAAAGTTGCAATACAAGGTGGTGTTGAAAATTATAAACCATCAGAAATGGTTACTGCACCAAAAAAAGCTAAATCATCTCCAGATCATCCTTCAACAGAATTAGCATATATTACTCAAGCAGAAAAAGATTTATTAATTAAAAAAGATTTACACAACTCATTAAATGGAAGTGCTAATAAAGGACCTTCAGGTATCATAAGTTTAAATGGTGGTTTTGGTGAGCCAGGTGGTTTCCAAGGTGGTGGAAATCAAAGTGCCGCAGAAAGTGGTAACAAAGGAGCTTTTGGTGGTGGTGCAGAAAATAGAGCTAGAGCAAGTGCTATTAGGTCCGCAGCAATAAACGCTGGAGCGGGTCAAAAAGTTAATGCAGGTTTTTTTGGTGGTAAATATAATGACACTGTAACTCAAGCTGAAATAGCAGCAGCTAAAGCAGCTAGAAATAATCCTAACAATGTATTTGGTGCGGGAGCGTATGATAGAACAAGAGGATTTGGTTCAACTGGACTAGGAGGTTTGATGCAAGGATTTAATCCACTATCAATGATACTTGGATTAATTAATCCTTTTTTAGGAATAGCATCCAGAGGTATTATGGGACTTAAAAATAAATTTAATGATGTTACAAATAATCCAGATGATTTAAGTTTAAGAGAAAGACTTACAGGATATAAAACTCAAGCAGAATATGATAAGGCCAGAACAGATAGACAAGTTGCTAGTAGAAGAGATAAAATGCAAAGTAGAATAGATCAAGGTTACAATTCAATATTTGGAATGAGAACCGGTCCTATAACTGATCAACAAAGAGCAACTTTAGCTAATTTAAATACACAAACTGGTGTTAGTAATAATGTAATTGGAGGCGATCCTACATCAACAAGATTTGATGGCTTTGCACCAAGAATAGGTCTTCAAACTCAACCTACTCAATTGTTCGATCCCAATAACATACAAAGTTTAATAGATAATGCCGCCTTAACAAACAGTAAACTTCCAGGAAATGATAAATTTGCTGAAGTAACACAAATGGATCTAGATAGAAAAAATCAATTTGGAAATTTAGATTATGGCACTGCTAAAGATATAGGGATGATTAGTCCTGGGTTAACTCAAGAAGAATTTGAAGGAATTAAATCCGGTGCTATAACAGCGGTAGGTTAAAAACAATGGATATTAAATACAATAAAATTATAGGAGCATTTGTAAATACTGCAAATGATGAAAAAGTTACACAAGCAGAATTATTAACTTGGGCTGCAGAAAACCCAATGCCAATTGAAGAACCTAAAAAACAAAACCCTCAAATGCTTAATGAAGTGATTGAAAGTTTGACAGTGAAAGAAACACCTGATAGTACTTCTGTCGAAGAAGGTGTTGAATCAATAACAGAGAAGGTATAGAATAGCTTATGGCTACAATAGATAAAGCATTACCCAATACAAAAACAGAAATTGAAATTCCAGGTGAAGAAGTAATTGTTGAAGAGCAACAAGAGATTGTTGAAAGACAAAAAGCCGGAGAGCCTGAAATTGAAATGAATGACGATGGTGGAGCAACCGTTAATTTTGATCCATCACAAGTTAATCCAGAAGGGGGAGAAGACCATTTTGAAAATTTAGCAGACTTTTTAGAAGACAACGTTTTAGATCCTTTGGCGGCGGACCTAATGGAAAAATATGAAAATTACAAACAATCAAGACAAGAATGGGCGGATAGTTATAGAGAAGGTTTAAATCTTTTAGGATTTAAATATGTAACTAGAACAGAACCTTTCAGAGGAGCAAGTTCAGTTACTCACCCGGTTCTTGCAGAAGCCGTTACACAATTTCAAGCACAAGCTTATAAAGAACTATTACCTGCCGACGGTCCGGTTAGAACTCAAATTATGGGTGATACTAGTATTGCTAAAGAGGATCAATCTAAAAGAGTTAAAGATTTTATGAATTATCAAATCATGGATCAGATGAAAGAGTATGAACCTGAATTTGATCAAATGTTATTTTATTTACCATTATCGGGTTCAACATTTAAAAAAGTTTATTATGATGATTTATTAGGTAGAGAAGTATCTAAATTTATCCCTGCTGAAGATTTAGTAGTACCTTATTCTGCAACTTCATTAGAAGACGCAGAAGCTGTCATTCATATTATTCGTATGTCACAAAATGATTTACGTAAACAACAAATTAATGGTTTCTATAGAGATATAGATTTAGGAGAACCTCCTGTACAAGAAGATAAATTAAAACAAAAAGAATTAGAATTAGAAGGTATTCAACAAAATGGAATGGCAGACGTGTATACTATTTTAGAAATGCATGTTGATGTAGATTTGGAAGGACATGAAGACGTAGATCCTGCAGATGGTGAGCCCACTGGAATTAAGTTACCTTATATAATTACAATTGATGAAGCGAACTCAAAAGTTTTATCTATTAGAAGAAATTATGGTGAACAAGATCCTTTGAAAAAGAAAAAAGATTATTTTGTACACTTTAAATTTTTACCGGGTTTAGGTTTTTATGGTTTAGGTTTAATTCACATGATTGGTGGATTATCAAGAACTGCAACAGTTGCTTTAAGACAATTATTAGATGCAGGAACTTTAGCTAACTTACCCGCTGGTTTTAAAACTAGGGGTGTTAGAATGAGAGATGATGCACAACCTTTACAACCTG
>Ga0115000_10005241_pt1 | contig 10435 bp, 8 predicted proteins | sample ArcticOcean_MG_C_6_FD_89690 | JGI IMG/M metagenome (GOLD analysis project Ga0115000, IMG submission 89690) | Marine microbial communities from western Arctic Ocean - ArcticOcean_MG_CB8_128 | ecosystem: Environmental > Aquatic > Marine > Oceanic | place: Arctic Ocean: Canada Basin | collected... | reverse complement strand
TGAAAAAATGGAACGCCGTCGCGGTGTGGTCGTGGTCCACCTCGTTCGATTCGTGCGCGATTTGTAGAAACACGTTGCACGAACCGTCGATCGAGTTTCAAGCGAACAGTCAACAAGAAGGCGCGGATGGGTTGTCTATCGCGGTACGTTTACGTATTATATGTGTATATTGTCGTTTGTTTTACTTTCGTTTGTTTGCTTCCCGAGGAGCGCGTTTTCGTTCGCGGGTGTTTGATTCTTCGTGAAAAGAGATTCAAAAACGAGATCTGCTCTTAAAACTGACCACTGTTTGCGTATTCCGCGCTCGCGCTCTTTCTCGTCTTGTCTTAATAAACACACAGTGGGGGAACTGCGGTCACGTGTTCCACTTAGATTGCATCTCCAAGTGGTTGAAACAACGGTCGTTTTGCCCGTTGTGTCAAAAAGAGTGGGAGTTTATGAAGATGGAGAAGATACAGTTACCGGTGTTGGGCGGGAACGATTAAGAAAGAAAAGAGAGAGACGGAGAGACGAGGACGCGATGGAGTACGGTGGAAGTATTGTCGTTTACGTCGTCGTCGTCGGTGTATTTAGTAAAATAGCAGATACGAGAGAGGCGTGTGAGGTATCAAATGTAAAACTTAGGCACATATAAACACCAGATTGATTATTAATATCGTTGTGATTTTGAGTCAAAAGAGAGAGACACGAAGTGATATATTTGACGAGCTGTATTTACGTAATAATGTCTTACAACAAGCACTCTCTCGCTTTCTATCATCGCTCGTTCTTTTCCTACATATATATATGTGTGTGTGTGTGTTTACATGTATATATAAGTTTGCTAATGATGTCTTCGATGACGATGGTCTTTCACGTCGTCTCGCGCACCTTTCTTCTTAAATGTGTCGTTTCTACGTTCTCTTTTTTTTCTTTTCGTTTTAGTACATGAGTTTTTCGTATCGTTTTCTTCTTCTTCTTCTTCTTCTTCGGTTTGTGCATTTGTTATATCTTTCTTTGATGATGATTAATTAAATTAAGCTTTCGGTTTCCTGCCCCTCTTCGCCGAAGGCGCCGGAAGCGCCTTCGGCGCCCCGGCCGCGCCTCCCCCGGCGTCCCCTTCGTCCGACTCCAACTGCAATTTCTTAAACTCCGTCAACACCGGATATATATTCTCAAACGCTTGGTATATATCCTCTCTCCTTTTCCCTCCAGTCAACACAATCTTACCGCTGACAAAAATCAAAAGTACGATTTTTGGCATCTGCATCCTATAAATCAAACCTGGAAACAACTCCGGCTCGTACTGCGCGAAATGCCCGTGCGACCACGCTAAACCCTCTAATCGTATTGGAAACTTCACATCGCACGACCCAACCATGTTTTGAATCTTAAAATCTTTAAACTGCGCCGGAAATCCTAACTTGATGATAACTTTCGCGTACTTCCTCGCCGCCTCTCTCGCCAACGCCTCCGTCTTGGCGCCCGTGCACACCATCTTCCCAGACGCAAAGATCAGCGCCGTCGTTTTCGGGTTTCTGATCCGCATGATCGCGGCTGCAAAACGCTGTGTACAGTTTAATGTTTTAATAAAGTAAACCAAAGAGTTTGAAAGGAGTGGGGGTAAAAATGCGTCAGTTTCCAATATTTCCTTCACGTCCGAGAGAGCAAAAGAGGTCAAAATTGGACAATACCGACGGCTACTTGTGTTCATACCTTTGGGTTATACTCTACATTTCTCGCGTGGAACGCGATCGTCTTCAAATCTAATTTGCAATCTAAGTTCACCGTGGCCACGATGTTTCTGTGTGTCGTTTGAAATAAAGAGAGAGAGAGAGAGAGAGAAAGCGTCGCGTTCTTGTCAGAAAGCGGCTCAATTGGATTTGTGCAATCGAATTCAAAACGGCGACGATCTCATCGTCTCATCTCGTTTAAAGAATACATAAAAGAAGAATCAAAAGAAGAACAAAAAACGCACTGTAAAGTGGGCACGATGCCGGACGGGTGCACGGACCGGTCCACGCCCCCATCGGTTTCATTATTAGTCGTCGTATTCGTCGTGACTATGGGTAAAGGAGCCGCTCCATTGTTGGGGGGATTCGTCTGCGTGGGGTCGCCAGCCATTTGAATTCACGATTCTCTCTCTCTCTCTCTCTCGAAACCCAGAACAATAACGCTTCGAGTGAGAAGAAAGAGTCTCTGTTCGTCGTCGTTTACAACGTCGCCGCCGGGTAAGGAAAAGGGTCTTCTTTCTCTCTCACTCTCTCAAGAGCGTGTTTTGTTGTGTTCCAATAATGACGAATTTTGAACGGACTGTCTACGAGAGAGAAAAATGAAAATTTCAGCAGAAAAGAAACAACCACACACGTTGGGCTTTTAAAAGAACGCATCACATCGGTGGTGGTGGAGACGCGTGTGTATGAGTATAAATAGGCGCAGTCTCTTTTGCTTTCTAACGAGAATGTTCTAAAATTTTTCCTAATAACTAACTCCACTTCAAAAGCGTGTTCCTCGCTTTCGGCGTTCGGTCCAAAAGCCGTTTCGTTAACACGCTCGCTAAAAACTCACTCTCTACGTTCATGCAATGCGCACACTCGGCGGTCGGGTCGGCGCACGTGACGAAAGTTGCGGCTTTTTCGGCGACGATGTGGTCGACGACGCCGACGACGCCCATGTCGGTGGTGTTCGCCCAGATGGCGTACGGGTTGGAGACGTCGATTTTGACGACGCCGCGGGTGGTGGTAAGGCGAGTTGAGGCGCTGGCAGAGTTGAGCGTGGCATCTTTCACTAATTCGTCGTCGTCGGAGTACGTTTTGTTGAGTAAATCCCAAAGCATGTGCATGACGCGATGGTCCACGTCGCCGGGTTCTCTTCCAGGCGTCAACGGTTTCACCAAGTGCCGGATATCGTCCTCGCCGCCGTCGGTATTTGCCGGGATGTCGGAAACGAGGGCGATGCGCGCTTTAGCGTCCACGCCTTCCATCCTCACCGATTTCACGAATTCAGAGGCGCACCACATGCTTTTTTGTTCTAATTCGCGCGTCGCGAGTTCGTAAACGCCATCTTGTTCCAAATCTGCCGATCGCCAATCCAAATAGCCTTTGGATTTCCAGTGAAACGCTTTGTACGGGTGCGCCAAGTTTCGCGAGCCGAGGAAATCGATAGCGATATTTTCGATGTATCGCGACCATTTTTCGGTCGCGTACATCAACCGCGCTTCGTCGCTGGTAAAATCGTACCACGCCGCGTTGACGCTCATCTTCCAATTGATCAGAGGATTTTCGTTTTCTTTCGCCAAGTATCGCATCTTCAACGCGTTCTTTAACGTCTTCATGGACAGCGATTGCGCTTCGTCTGGTTCGTCTGGGACAACCGCGTGGCAAAAGTGAATCTCGCAGTTCTCGTAGCCTTTGATGAAGTTTTCGTCGAGCAGCTCAAACGCGTCTGGGTGCTCTATTTTTATGAAGTTCATTTCGCGTTTGGCGTACTCTTTCCTACGCGTTTCGAGTTTCGCGCCTTCTCTCGGCGCGACTCTCGTTGAGTTTAACGCGCGAATCAAACCTCGTCGGGTCACCGTCAACGGACGCGAACTGACTGCTTTATCGTGAAAATACGAAATCATTGCAATTTTCGTCACGAATCGGTTTTTATCGTCGCATATGATGACGTCCGTACCGACGGTTTCGGAATCCGTAGCCAAGGTGAGGCGACCTAACGATGACATCGACGAAGGAGTTTGGTCCTCGTCTGTTGTCTCAGTGGTAGTGGTAGCGGTAGTCCCTTCGTCGTCGCCGACAGTCAGCAACGGATTCGTCGTCTTCTTTTTCTCTCTCGCATCTTCCCTGCTTTCGTTATCGTCTTTTGGCCGTTTTGGCACGACTCCACCGTTTCGCGCAAATTCTTCGAGATCCGCGCGTCCAACGAGAGGCGCTTTTCGTCTCTTTTTCGTTTCTTCGTCGTCGGGTTTGCTGTTGCGCTTCTTGATGATGTTCGCATACAGTTCTTCGTCGTCTTCGTCGTGCATGGAACTCGACGCTTTACTCTCTTTCATGGCTTTTCGCGGACTACCAGAAGAAGAAGAAGAGGCAGTCACCGGATGTTCTAAATCGTCGGCGTATTCGAGCCAATCGAAATCAAAGTCTTCGCGCCATTTCTTCATAATCTCCCCATTTTCGTCGTACAGCTCTTCCTCCGTAGGTGGCACGCACATTTCATCCTCCGGTAACACGCAATGGTCGCCACTGCAATCCATTCTGTACGCGCGATATTTCTTTTTATTCTTCGATTTGTTCTTTTTGTCTCCTCCTCCTCCTCTTCCTCCTCCTTTTCTCGTCGTTAACTTCTCCCCTTCCTTCCCTCTCTCGTCCTCTAAAATGCGTTCAAAAACCCTCTCCGCGAACTGTTCGTAGCTCACCATATCGTCCACGTAACTTTTCAAACGTCCTTGATCGTAATACTGCGCCAACGTCATCGGTCTCATCACGTCGCTGCTCAAATCCTCCTCCACGTCCAAATCTTTCTCCCTCCTTTTCCTGGGATACTTACACCCGACCCGTTTCGTCCTGCACGTGCTTGTCCTCAAACTCGACGCGTCGTCCGTGTCGTACACGCACGGTTTCAACTGCCCGTTCCTCACGCACGGGCTAATGAGCGTTCTCCTGTGCGCTCGCGCGAACCGTAAGACTTCCGCCAACGAACTGTGCCAATTGACGACGCCTTCGCCCGGGTCTCGGTGCCAATACACGTACCCGAATGTGTTCAGTTTCATCTTCGGTTCATATTGAACGGATCTGTCGATGTCGTGCGTAATGTCTTCAAATACTATCTTCTCTGCGTCGTCGTTTCCTCCTCTTCCTCTGAAACTCCTCGTTTTGGTAAACGCCTCCGAAGCGTTCCACTCGTCTTCGTCTTCGCTCAACAGGAACGAGACGAACAAGAGTTGCAAAATTGCTGCGCATACGATTCCAATCGCTACCAATTTGATAATCGATGATCTTTTGTTGCTTTTTATGATAGTACTCTTGCGTTGACTCGTCGGGGCTGTTTCTTTTCGTCCTCGTCGTCGTTCTTGGTGTCTCATCACCCCGCTTTCGTCGTCGTCCTCGGGAGCTCCAACTGCGCCTTTGAGACTTCTCCGGAGATGTGCCATGACGTGATCGTGATGACTGACGATAAAATACTACTACACTCCTTTAACAAAACATCACGAAAGAGAGAGTCTTCTTCATTACGTGTGTTGTTATTATTATTCGTTTGTCGCTCTTCTGCGTTCGTCTTTAAAGCCTCCTCCCTCCGTCTTCGTACTCCTTCAGTGTTGTTTCTAAAGCGTTTCAAAGTCACGCATTTTCCCCATAAGTTTACCTTAACAATGAGCGACGGGAATAAAGAAGACGAAGAAGACAAGGAGCAGGAAAAGAATGACGATTCAGAAGACGCGTCTCTGGCCTGCGCGGAATTACTCCGCCTGGCGCTTTTATCGAAAGATTTATCAAATACTCTAAACAAGACGACGAATCAGACGAGACTTTCAGACGGGGAAGTGAAACAGTTGCAAAGAGGCGGGGAGGAGTTTCGAGAGATTTTGATGAACAATACGAAGAATAACAACAACACGGGGCGTTGTTCGGTGATCGTGCTGGTGTTTTCCATGGAGAACTGCCAACCGTGCACTCAATTCGCGCCGAAAATCGATCGATTGGCGAAAGAGTATAAAGATTTGGCAGTTGGATTCGTGAAGTGCAACATACACGCGAGCGATATGAATCGACGCTTAGCGAACGAAGCAGGCGTTTTTGGGTTTCCGTGCACGCAAATGTACGACGGACACACGGGGCAAAAAGTACAATTAGAAGGAGGAGACGTGAAAGGCGCGAACGAGGCGAAATTGAGAGAGGGTTTAGAGACGCACGCGTATAACGTGGAGAAATTCGAGCGATTGAAACAGGACGCGTTCGAGGCGTTGAGCGAGGCAAAGGCGAAAATTTTCGGCGCCGAGGACGACGACGACGACGAACAACAACAACAAGAAGAAGAACAACAACAACGGTTCGTGACTTTGGTGAAAACAGTCACGGCGTACGCGAGCAACGCGATCGAAAAGGAGGACGCGAAATACAGACGAATTAAAACGAGCGGCAAAGCGTTCACGGAAAGGGTCAAAAGCGTCGGCGACGAGGGCGAAAAATGTTTACGAGCGTTTGGTTTCGAGAAGAAAAAAGACGACGACGACGGAGAAGAGGTGTACGAAATCTCACCCGTCGTCTTCGACGAGTTTGACGAAAATAACGCGTTCGGTAAACGCGAAATGAGGAGGGTGATCAAAATGCTCAAAGTGTTGACCGGATGAAGACGACGATGACAATGGTGACGAGAGAAATAGACGACATCGCCCGCGTATTAGATTTAGAACACACGCATAGTTGTTCACACATTAAATAAAGAAGTGGTTTCGCGTCGTCGTCGTTAAAGTTGTCGACGACGCTTTGATACTAATAATACACAGGATATACGCGCTAACTAAACGAGGCTCTCCTCTGGGACGAAAGAAAACAGTATTCTCCTCATCACGCCTTTTCCTCCTCACCTTTTCCTTTCACCTCTCCCCAACTCGTGTCCCAAATGTGTTTCTCAACTTTCTCTAAAATCTTCCCCGCCTCTTCGCCTCGTTGCCGGTCCGCTTCCGCTTGAACCGCGTTCGTCCTCTGAAACTCCTTCTTGTGGTGAAGACACTCTAAATAGTCCTCGCGGAAGTCTTTGCACTCCGACGGGTCTTGCGCAGTTGACATGCACTGTTTTTTCGTTGGTAATGTTGTTGTTGTTGTTGTGTTGTTATTAAAAGAAGAGTTTAGCGTGTCAGCGCAGAAGAAGCGCGGTTTTGTTTCTTCAACATCATCATCGTCTCAACTCTACCCGTTGGGGAGAAAGAACGGACGAGAAAAAAACATCGATTGCTTTTGCAGTTTATGCGCGGTCGAGAGAGAACAAGAGAGAGTAAACGCATCGAGAAAAGTAAGATCAAAGCGTAACGTACCTTCGAAAACCCTTGCCAGAGAGGATAACACCTCCCTTCGGAGCCTTTCGCGCCGAATCCAGATGCCATTTCTTTTATCAGTGATTTGTGTGTTTTAGGGCACGAAAATGAGGGCTAGATTACTCTTTTAATATTACATATACGTATTTCTATTCGACGACGAACTCGACATCTTTATACCCAAACTCGTCTCGATTCTCTCGATACACTTTCTCCAACTCTTCTATGAACTTGTCTAAAATCTCTCTCACGTACTCCTGCGTCGGCTCGTCCTGTTGTTTCACTTCAATCGGAGGACCGTATACGGTGACGACTCGGCCTCGCCTCGGACACGGCCCGAAGAACCGTCCCCAGAATACAATCGGCGCGAACAATAAAATCTTCGAGATTCGCTCGGCTAACTTTTTCGTCATTAGAGGTGGGCCGAGTCGCCACCAACTGTACGTTCTCGTCGCCCCGAACGCGTACGCCGGCATCAACGCCGCTCCGGATTGAATCGCGATTTTCACGAACCCGTACCGTTTTCTCAAGTACACGACTTCTCTCTCTTTCTCCATCTTCAAAACCTCCGACACGCCTCCAGGAACGATAATCGCCACCCCACCGTTCGATAACACTTTCTTCACGTGGTACCGACTGATTGGATCTAAACCTAACCACGGCCACAAATGCCTCACCAACGGCACGTAAAAAATGCTCGAGCTCGCAAACGCGCTCGACACCGCGAAGGCGTCCCGCAACCGCTGTCTCTCCTCTTCATTTTTAAAACACTTGTGATCTCTCGCCGTCCGTATCGCGCCATCGAACAAGTAATAATCTGCAATCGCGGCCATTTGCAACGGTAAAACGCCGTGTGGTTCTAAACCTATCAAAATAGGCGTCCCGTTTGCGATTAACTTCAAATGTTTCTCTTCGCTCATATGTTTGTTCTTCAACGGGAAATACTGCATCGCAGCGTGGACGATGTGATTGGCCAAGCGTAATCCCCATTGCGGGTACGGTTTCTTGTTCGGGAGGAAACAAATCGTTATATACGTGATAATCAACCCGTTCCTAAACAAAGGAGTGTACACGTCCTTCATAACGAAGTAAACGAGCGCGCAAACAATCATCGCGTTTGCGTGGAACAAACCGAGCCAAACGTGCATGGCGAGGAGCTCGCGAAGAGGATGTAACCTCTTTTTACGAGACTTAAACGTGAAATCACCTCTCAACGTTTGCCTCGTCTGTCGTTTCGCCAGTTTTGGTGGTTTTGGTGGTGGCATTATTGTTTTTGTTCGGTTGTGCGGGGCGTTTGTGTGAGGAAATGAGGTAACTACCTATTACTACTCTACTATAAAATGAGTACGAAGCTACTTTTCCGCGTTGCGTTAATGTTACCATTTTCTATTCATTCATGTTTACCTTATCCACGAACGCTCTCAAATCGCTCAAATCGTCCTCCTCGCTATCGCTGGCGTAATCCGCCCAGGACTTGTTCGCTTTGTTTTGGCGCTCGATTTCCTCCAAAATTAAACGTTGCTCTTCGACGTCACGCGCTTTTCTTCGCGCTTCGACTCGCGCGATTTCTGCTCTTCGCTCTTCGATGGCGAGTTCTTGCAAACGCTCGTCTTCTTTTTTACGCAGGAGGAGTTCTTCCTCCGCTCTTTTTCGTTCGTTTTCTTTTTCGAGTTTGCGTCTGGCGAGTTCTCGCAGGCGGTCGAGTTTGGCTTGCTTTTTCAGTCTTTCGCGTTCGGTTCGCGCTTCCTGTTCGACGGATTCTTCCTCCAAGAGCTCGTTTTGGATTTGCTCTTTTTTGTGGAGCTCGTATTGGAGAGAGAGATTTTGGAACATAGACGCGGTGGCGGCGGTGGAAACGATTGGCGCGGCGGCGAACGCGCGCGACGTCAAAGTGCCGATTTCTTTCCTCGCTTGCGCGCATCGCGCTTCGAGCGAACGTAAAGGTCTGCCGCACTCTTTAGCAATCAGAAGGCGTTGTTTTTCAAACACAACGCTGTTGTAATATTGCGAATCGTCCTCGACGATGCTTAAGTTCGATATGGAGACGCCACACGCGGCGTTTAACCCATCTAAAAGCATCGCTCGACACGCATCAGCGACTCTGGCGCTTTCTTTTTGTGCGATTGGATCGGTCGCGGCGTACGCGTTTTGTTGCGCCTCGGTGACGTCGAATTTCCGAGTAAACTCGCGCATTTTCTTCCACGCAAACGCAAAATCTGCATCTCCCGGGGACTCTTCTACTTTTTGTCGAATTTCGGACGCGTGCGTCTGTAACAAACGCACCCATCGTTCGTTGGCTATTCTCGACGACACGTCTCGCCTTCGTTTCGCTCGTTGGATTTGTATTTGCCAACGAGGGAATTGTGTTTCCAGCGTTTCTAAAGCTACTTTCTCCGCGTTTGACGCTCTCGACGCGCACGCGACTCGTAAAAACTCCGCTCTGGTCGCCGCGCACGGTTTCTTATCATGGTCTTTGATTTCCTTCTCAGATAAGAGTAAATCTTTAGCGTATAATCGATTAACGTCGTCTGAAATCCACTTATCGAACGCTTCCTTCTTGGCATCGTTCAACGCAAAGATGTGGTAAGCGGCAAACACGACGTCTCTAAACAAGGATTTACTGCTCGTCGTCGTCGTCGTGGTTTGTTCTTGCGTGCTTGCCGTTTTCTCGCTGTTCTTCTCTTTTCTTATTGTTCGAGCGTGTTCGCCAATCGAAAGCAAACTCGACGCCTCGGACGATTGAAAATCCTCCGTCGAATACTCCGTTTCGTCGTCGTCTGAATCGCCCGAATCGTCTGAATCGTATTCACTGCTCGCGCGACTCTCGCCATCACCGCCACTCCTACCGACCTCCTCTCCATTCTTCTTCTTCTTCCTTTTCCTCCTCTTCTTCTCCTCTAAAGTATCCACGACATCCAACGCCTCTCGCAACGCCTCGAGCGGTGCTCGAAAGCGCACGTCGTTCGATTTCGGTACTTTTTTACACCCGTCTCCAAACACGCGCTCAAACATCGTCCGTTCCTCTTCATCATCATCATCCTCGTCGTCTTCTTCTTCTTCTCCTTTTCCTTTTGATTCTCCTCCTCGCAGCGCTTCGAACACTCGTCTCACTTCCGTTTGCTTTCCCGAGGCTAAATCCAACGCCAATTTCGCGCCCAATCGATCGATTTTGTACGCGCGACTCATCGCATACGTCTGGTCCGAGATGGATTCCTGAGAAACGACGTCGTCGATGTTTAAGAACAACTTCTCGTTTTGATCGTCATCATCATCGTTATCATCACGCTTTGTGGTTTTGTTGGAACAAAACGCGATGAAATCTTCCTTAAAAGTCGATGAATTTCGTCGTTGATTCCATCTGCTTTTGATGCGTCGAATGCGCGAAAAGAACGCGTTGCTGTTGTCGTCTTTGTCTTTGTCTTTGTC
>Ga0115000_10005234_pt1 | contig 10439 bp, 6 predicted proteins | sample ArcticOcean_MG_C_6_FD_89690 | JGI IMG/M metagenome (GOLD analysis project Ga0115000, IMG submission 89690) | Marine microbial communities from western Arctic Ocean - ArcticOcean_MG_CB8_128 | ecosystem: Environmental > Aquatic > Marine > Oceanic | place: Arctic Ocean: Canada Basin | collected... | reverse complement strand
TATGTCGCGAGGAAGCTCGCAGAAGTACAACAGTAGAACAAAACGATTACATAATGCATTGTCGAATAGAGATACCAGAGAGAGACTCTTCTTTAAAATTTTCACGAAACGTTTTTGTTGCACGCTTTGCTCTTTCTCTGATGCGTCTCCTTCAAAGGGGAATTTAGGCTCGAATTTCCTCAAAAATCATTCCTTTTATTACTCTTATTAGTATACTCCTTTAAACGCTTTCAGAGAGAGAAAGAGAGAGAGAAATTTGCGCAATTGAGAGAAGCAACTTTGGGTGATCATCGTTTTGGACGACCTTTTCGCGAGAGAAAGTAAACGAGGAGGAGCTACTCTTTTGGAAAGAGGATTCGAATTGGATTGAACGGATCCCCCCCCGCGCTTGAAATTCATCACACAAACCTTCGACGAGGGAGAGATCGGCGCAAGGGAGAGACGCAAGGTTACTTAAGGCGTAAATAAAACATCGACTTTTGGACAAAGACGTAGGAGTAGTAGTAAAAGATATCAAAATGGATTTCGCGGCGTACGAAAACCGGGAAGGCGTCCGGATGTCCTTCAACGCCTGGCCGTGTTCACGAATCGAAGCGACGCGAATCGTGTTACCAACCGGCGCGCTCGTGACGCCGGGGAAATCGATTCCGGAAATGCCGGTGTTGCCGTACGAACCGGTGGTGTGCGAAGGGTGTCAAGGCGTTTTAAATCCACACTGCATGGTAGATTACGCGCGGAAATCGTGGAGGTGTTGCTTGTGCGATTGCATGAACAACTTGCCGAGGAACTATCACGAAATCAACCCGCAAAACTTACCCGCGGAGTTGTTTCCGACGTACACGACGGTTGAGTACACGATGACGAATAAAAACGTGAAAGCGCCATGTTTTATGATTGTTTTGGATACCGCGTGTCCGAGGGAGGAGTTGCAAGACGCGAAGGATTCTATCGGACAGCTGTTGGCGCTGTTGCCGGAGGAGTGTTACGTCGGGTTGATTACGTTTGGAGCGACGGTGACGGTGCACGAGTTGAGCGGAACGAGTCCACTGCCGAGGAGTTACGTGTTGAGAGGGACGAAAGATGTGACGCAAGAGAAAGTGAAGAAGTTGTTAGGTTTGGAATTGACCGCTCAGGAATACGCGACGTACGACAAAAATACCGGGAGTCAAGTGGCGAACAAGTTGAGCGCAAAGAGTCGATTTTTGTTACCCGTGAGCGAATGCGAGTTTGTTTTGAGCAATATTCTCGAGGATCTACAACCGGATTGCTTTCCGAGAGAGAAAGGTCAGAGACCGTATCGAGCGACTGGGGCGGCTATTGCGGTCGCGTCTGGGGTGTTGGCCGAAGCGCATTCGGCGCAAGGCGCGCGGGTGATGGTGTTCACCACCGGGCCATGTACTGTTGGTCCCGGGACCATCGTTGGAAGAGACGCAGAGGAAGATTTGCGGTCGCACCGAGACCTGGATAAAAACAGCGCGAAACATTTTAAAGACGCGACGAAGTTTTACAATTCTATGGGCATTCGTCTGGCGACGAGTTCGCACGCGTTGGACGTGTTCGCGTGTTCTTTAGATCAAATCGGTTTAGCGGAAATGAAATTAGCTGTGGAACAAACTGGTGGTCAAGTCATCTTAGCTGAACAGTTTGGCGCGGAGAACTTCCGGAAATCGTTGCGGAAAATGTTCGCCAGAAGGGAAGATGGAACCTTGGAAATGCTTTTCAACGGCACATTTAGCGCGTTTTGTACGCCGCACGTGATGGTACAAGGCTGCATAGGGCCTGTTTCCGCCTTAGCCGTAAAATCAAAATCAATTAGCGAAAACGAAGTTGGATTAGGACAAACGACGAGTTGGCGCATGTGCGCGTTCACGCCGTCGACGAGCATCGCGGTGTATTACGAGATTGTCAATCAACATTCGAACCCGTTGCCGCACGGGCAACCGTTTTATTTACAGTTTTGTTGTCGGTACAAGTTGAGCACCGGGGAGATTCGTCTGAGGTGTACGACTGTGGCGAGACGGTGGGTAGAATCGAGCGCGGCGCCGGAAATTATTGGTGGATTCGATCAAGAAGCGTGCGCGGTGTTGATGGCGCGAGTGGCCACGTTTCGAACCGAAAACGAAGAGGCGTTTGATTTGTTGCGATGGTTAGATCGAACGTTGATTCGAGCCGGAACGAAATTCGGCGAATATAGAAAAGACGAACCGGAAACGTTTCGGTTACCACCAAATGTCGCCATATACCCGCAATTCATGTTCAACTTGAGACGGTCGCCGTTCTTACAAACCGCGAACAACTCGCCGGATGAAACCGCATTTTATCGATTAGCGCTCGGACGCGAATCGGTTTTGAATTGTTTGCTCATGATTCAACCAACATTGGCGATGTATTCCATGAACGGACCTCCGCAGCCGACGATGTTAGACGTCACCTCGATCACTCCAGATACGATGTTGCTTTTAGACGGATACTTCTTCGTCGTCGTGCACTCGGGGACGACTATCGCGCAGTGGCGAAAAGCAAACTACCAAGATTTGCCCGATTACGCGCACTTCAAACAACTTCTCGCGCAGCCAGTTGGCGACGCGCATCAATTAGCCGAATCGCGATGTCCAACGCCTAGGTTGGTCGAGTGCGACCAAGGCGGCTCGCAGGCTCGCTTTTTGTTGGCGAAATTGAATCCGTCCAACACGCACCAGACGCAACATCAAAGCGGTTGGGAGCAACAACAAAATGTCGGAGGCGGCGAGATCATCTTCACGGACGATATATCCTTGAGCGTATTTATGCAGCATTTAGCAAAGTTGGCCGTGGCGAGTTGAGTTTTACTATATAAACATACTATAACTACTTGACTTTCGTCCAGCCAGTGTCGTCGGCGGCGCCGTTTTGTCGCTGCTTCTTACTATCAATCTTCGCGACGCTAGGCTTTCGTAAATCTTCTATTCGTCTCGCTTTATTCGCGCCTCTCATTTCCACGTACGACTCGGTCACGTCTTTTTGTTTCCACTGTTGGTTCTTACTTCGCCACTCGTATCCCGGAACGGCTTGTTCCATCTTTCTCTCGGCGTCTCTCTCCGCTTTCTTCTTGTCGTAAAACTCTCGATCGCGAATTCTGTCGTGTTTGGGTGTTCTGCCGGCTAATTCGCGCTTCATTCGTCGCAAGGCTTTGCGAAGCGTCGAACGTTTCTCTCGAGTCGTAGAGTCGTATTTATCATCGTCGATTTCGGATTCGGAGGAGAATTCCGAGATACTGTCGCCGGACTCGAAGGAAGACTCCGAGGACGTCTCCGCGTTGCTCGAATAATTTTCGGCACCAATCGAAACGCGTTGTATCCGTCGTCGCTCACGTTCGTCGTGTTCGAGCTCCTCTTCGCTAGAATCGGAAACGACGGAGCTAGGCATCGGCTTATTTTTCGCATTCATCTTTCCTTTGGGACTCGCGAGCATATTTTGTAGTTGTTGCTGTTTCTTCGCCTCTTCCTTCTCTAAAACTTCATCCAACGCGGATTTGAATTTCAGCGTTTCGTTCGAGTCACCGAACTTAGAGGACGCGCGGTAATACGCTTTCCTCTTTTGGATGACGGATTCGTGTTCGGATACGGGCGACCCCATTTTGACTTTGTTCAGATCCTCGATGTTAATGTGTAAGGATTTTCGTCTGTTGTTCTGCGCCCGGCGGTCTTTCTCGGCGTCCCCCGTCTCCTCCGGAACGGCAGAGAGCTTTCTATTCGTCTCCAAGGTTTCGTCGTTGTCGTCATCGTCACCGCTTTCACTCTCCTCGTACGGCGCTTCCATCTTTGGCATCTTTTTGCGCTCCTTCTCCTGTTTGCTTCGAAATATGCTCGCGATTCGTCTCCCGAGAGGTTTCTTCTTCATTGGTATTGTCGGTTCCGTCGGCGCGGAATCGACAACCTTCCCTGGACTACTTTGACGCCACTCAAACTTCGCCGGAATGGCCGCCACTGCTGATCCTGCCGCTACCTCGGCGGAAGATAAAATTTTCGACGACGCTTTTTTCTCTTTCTTTGTCGTCAACCGTTTCATTTCGGTTTGAATCAACGCCTCCTTCGCCTCTTCGATGTCTGTCTCCAACGCCGGCGCTTGCGAGACGGATATAAACTCGAACTGAATCAACAGCGTCCCGCACGGCACGTTCGCCAACTCAAACTTCTTCTCCATGAATTCAGCGCCGGTATCTTTAAACACGGACAAACATTGCGACAAGATATCGCCAGAGTGTAATCTGAGCGTCCCGAGACTTTGTTTTCTACCCAATGGCGCGCGATCCCAAACCGAAATTTCAATCGCGCTTCGACTCGATTCCGCCGTATCGACTATAAACTCAAACTCTTCCTCCCACGTCGGTCGCCGAGTGTCTACTTTCGTTTTCGTCTTGCGTTTTTGTTTCCCGAACTTAATTTTCACGTACGGGTCGGGGTTAATACCTCGAGCTGCGCGAAGCGCATCGGCTCGAATAATGCGCGCGTACAGGACGCCGGTGTACTCTTTCCCTTTACGAATAGCCGCGTCGGTTCCAATGTAATTGGAAACCATCATCGACTCTGTCCTCACCGCAGAAGCATTATTATTAATATTACTACTCTCACTCGACGTTGTCTCCGTGTTTGCATTATTATTATTTCTATCCTCAAACGGTAAATATTGCAACGTCACGCGCAACTTCCCGTTCGTTTCTCTCTTCTTTTCCACTTTATCTACATTCATGGCTTTCCGTCCAACCGCGGCGACGCCTCTCGCACCGACCGATAAAATCGTGAACGGGGAATAAATGACCGCTTTGGCGACTTGCGTCGACCTCGACGCGACGCCGTGAATTTCCGGCTTCTCGATGTCCAAAGTCAAACTCAACGTCTTGTTCGAATCCTTCATTTGAAATCCGCTCAAATCGCACAGCGCGAACCCGATTTCCGTGTTCAATATTTCCGTTTGCTCCTCGTCGTTGTCTCGCTGTTTGTTCCCGTTATCGAATCCACCTTTTAACATCCGTCCAACCACGCTGGAGTTATACACGGTAAACTTGATTTTCGAGTACCGAATATCGTCCACTCGCAAACTAATCTGTTCCTCGTACACCGGCGACCGCCCACCTTTCACTTCCGTGTATTTCCTTCGCGCGTTCTTTTGATTCAACTCCACCGCGACGAACGACTTCAAACTCGTCATCGCGCTCACGCCTCTTTCTAAAACGTTCATCCCGCTGACCAACTCCTCGGCGCTTTGGATCCCGATTTTCAACAACCCGCTAATATTCGTGTTCTCTCTCTCCCACGTTTCTCCCATAGGCACCCAAATCTTTTGCGGCCACACCATCAAGTCCACCAACGAGTTTGTAATTAAATGCCTCAACGAGCTCGCCACGAACGGAATGGTATTGATATCTCCACCAATCAGTTTCAAACTAAAATCAATCGTCGGCTTGTCCACGAAGGCAATTTTCATCCCGTCGAACGACGGCCACCACGGCACTAACGGCGTGAACACCAACCTCACCACCCCGAACGCCTCTATGTGTTCTAACTTAATCGGTAAATTAATCCCAGCCGCTTTCACGTCCAAAACCACCTCTGGTTTCACCGCCACCCACTTAAACTCCAAATCCAACGTGACCTCGCCTTCCACGTCGTCCAACACTTTCGCCGCGGTTAAAATCGGCGGCTCGTCCCCTAACGTCCACGTCCGAAAACCAATCTTCAGTTTACTCATCTTCGCTAAATCGTTCACCACGTCCGATAACGCCCAAATAACCGACGAAGCGATCGCTTTATCCAAAAATGGCCACATCGTTTTCACCGCTTTATTCAGCCAAGGCACTCGATGGTAGTCTGAAAAATCCACCCATTTCGGTAACGTCCCGATGATTTTCCGTAAACTCTCCGGGTTTAAAATCGTATTCGGGGCGTTTTCGTCCGCGATTTGTCTCAAGACGTCTTTTAAACCGACGAGTTTTTTCTTAGTTCGCGTTTTCGCCAAGCTGTAGGCGAAGAGGAAGGTGAGAATTAAAAGCATCACTTGGACGATGAATCCAAACGAGAGGAGAATGACCGTTTGATTCATCTCTTGTTGGTGTTGATTTAGGATCGTTGCTCCATCGCCACTGGGTTTCATTGTTGTTAGTATTACTAGTATTCCAACGAAAAACGCTCGCTTTATTTCACTTTTACGACGCTGAGCGCATTTCACGAACTCTACTCGAGCGCTAGTAAATCTGGCGAATTCCGTTGACTTTTCCCCATAACAAGACTTAAAATGGTATCTTTTGCAGCGGCTTTAAAACCACCGTTGCTATGCACCATCTCCTCCTTTGGGAGGAGGAGGAAGCACAAAACAATGATTATGCCACAACCGGTACGAATGGGTGGAAAATTGGTCGGCGATACGTGGGTGAACACGTCCGATTGCGAAGATTTCATCGAGGCGGGATGCGCGAAATTCCAATCGACTGATTATCAATCCGCGATTACTTTATTCGAGAAAGCGTTAACCGCGGAAGGCTCTGGGACAAAACGAGACCGAACAAAACCAGCGGAATTAACGATGGGAGAGAAACAATCCGCGTATTATAACTTAACCGCGTGCCACGCGAAAATGGAAAACTGGGATTTGGCGTTCGCGAGTTTGGAATTGACGTTCCAGAGCGGGTACGCGAACGGGAGGTTGTACGGGTTAGGTCGGGCCGCTCGGGATTACAAACTTCTGGAACAAGATTCAGATTTCGAAAATTTGAGAAAATACGAACGGTGGAACACGATTTTGAGCAAGTATCGTGTCAAAGGAAGCGAGTTGGCGTTTCAGTTGGATCCGTCGAACTCGTCCATCGGCAAGGCGGTGGAACTCATGTCGAAGCGAAAGAAGAATACGTAGGAGTACTTTTAAAGTATTATTAAAGATTCTTGCGCGTCGTCGTCCTCGTCGCGTATTTATTATATGCATCATCATCACCACCATTTCATTTTCTTTCTTTTCCTCTCTAAATCTCTCGTTTGTGCGCTGATCGGCTGAAGCGTAAACTCTCGCGTATTCTCTTTTCAATTCCCCTAAGACTGCACTTGTTTGGGGAAAACGTTACAAATTGAACACGCGCGAGCGAACAAAGACGACTCTCTCCTTTAGGTATAAAAGCAATAATGCAGCTCAGATCCTCCTTAAAAGTTTCTCGTTGGTGGTTGGCAAAAAGATCATCATCATTTCCGCCGCTCCGAGGATATCTTCTTCTCTCCGTGTTTCCGTCCTCTCGTACATTTTCCACTCGTCGGGAAAAATCCGAATTGGATGCATCCTCGTCGTCATATTCATCATGGGCGAGAGAAGAAGAAGATCCTCCTCCGGATAAAATCCATCTCAACGACTTACAATTCCACGCCTACCACGGCGTCCTTCCGAGCGAGAAATCGTTAGGGCAGAAATTCTTAATCAACGTCGAGATGAAGAAGAAGAGGAGGACTTTATCCAATTTCGACGTTGAAACACCAACAACAACATCATCAAAAACAAGCATGGAAGAGTTATTAAAAGCACACGACCGAATCGAACACACGGTGGATTACGCCAAAGCGTTCAACTTGGTCAAATCTATCGTCGTTTCTGGCCCGCAAAGAGATTTAATCGAAACCGTCGGGGAGGACATTGCAGGGCAGATTTTACGCCAGTTTCCTTCGGTGGATGAGGTGAAAGTGCACGTCGAGAAGCCGCACGTAGCTATAGACGGGGATTTAAGATCGCTCGGGATCTCGCTCGTCCGGAGGAGGAGAAAACCTTAGGGAGTCAGAACAAAAGATTCCATTTCCTCCTCCCATTTAGTGGTATACTTTTGTAGTAGCATGTATGCGTAATAGTTTTGTACTCTCGTCGTGCGCTCGCGTATTTTTAAACCAGTCGTTTGTCCTCTGCATCTCTGTTGTTGTTCTTTCCCCACATGTTTAAAACAGAACACGCGAATACGAACAAAGAATAAAAGAATACAACAATAATAGTGTTATTAAAACGACGACCAAACTTTAATCGTCATCGTCGAGCGATTATCGTCATCGTTATCATCGCGCTGCTTTAACAAAGGTATAATAAACACTGCTTTGATGAAAGATTTCCTTTCCCCGTTTTTAAAGCGGATTGGTGTTGTTTTGTGATTCGATGAGAGGATGAGGAGTAAGACTTTTACCTCGAAAGAAGAAGACAAAGAAGAAGTAAAAGAGAGAGTTTTAGGCGACTACGAGATGAAAACGACGACGAGTACTCAGAGTGGTCATGGTGGTAACAGTGGTCGCTTGCCGAAAGAAATCGATTGGGAACATTTGGATAAATCGAAATTCTTCCTCAACGGGATAGGCGCCTTCTCTTTGGCGACGCTCGCCTTGTACCCACTCTCGGTGGTGAAAACGAGACAGATGCTGGAAGGGACGAAAATCCAAACGCCGTTTAAAGACGTGGTGAAAAACGTGATAAAAGACAGAGGGTTTAAAGGTTTATACGCTGGATTTGGGACGGTCGTGTTCGGGGCGATACCTTTGCGGATGGTGTATTTATCGACGTTGGAATATACGAAAGGGAACGCGCGAGCGCTGTGCGAGAAGTACGAGGTGGAGGAGATGTATTACGGGATCGCGGACGCGGCTGGTGGAGCGACGGCATCGTTCGTGAGTCAGACGTTAGGGACACCGATAGATATTATCAGTCAGAGGCAACAAGTGAGTGGGCTGAGACACGCGAATTTTACCAAGGACGGGACGTTGAGCCCTTCGTCGTCGGCGGCGAGGAGTAGTAGCGTCGAGGCGAGTAATACGGTATTTCGCGGGTATAGGAATGGGTTTCACGCGTTCAAGGAAATATTGAGAAACGAAGGCGCGAGAGGTTTGTATCGCGGGTACGTGGCCTCCGTCGCTACGTTGGTCCCATCCAGCGCCATTTGGTGGGGATTTTACGGGACGTACTCGAGGGTGTTTTGGAACCAGTACACGAAAATGTACTATGGCGACGATGAGAAATTGAACGACAACAACAACAACAACAACAATAGCATCGGTGATGGCGAAGATTTCAATATCGACGATATCGACGATAACATCGCGTTAGTTGTTACCGCGTTGAGTGGGCTGTGCGCTGGGATGAGTTCGGGATTCATCACGACGCCTTTGGATGCGGTGAAAACGCGGTTTCAAGTTTTATCCGGGCAACAGCAAAACATGAACACTAGCAAGAATACTAGCGACGGCGGCGGCGGAAATAATAATAGTCACACTAGCAGCAATTATAAAAGGATGACAATCGCCTCGGTGGCGAAGGACTTGTATCGAAAACACGGCATTCGAGGGTATTTCCGTGGCGTTTTACCTCGAATGGCAAGCGTTTCGTTGTGGGGTACGACCATGGTTTCCTTATTCGAAGCTTTGAAACGCTCGGCGGCGGCGGAATCGGCGGCGTTAGCCGCAGCCGCGCGCGAAGAGGACGACGACGATGAATGAGTTTTGTAGTTTATGTGCAACTAGATAAGAGTATATGTGTAACAGACTGAAGTATCAAGCGCCTCTCTTTCTCTCTCTCTTTCACGTCTTTCACGCGCCAATACTTTGTCGCAGATTGGCAATCATATCTTTCATCGCCTCAATCTTCTCCTCTAACATCGCCGACTCGTTCGCCTTATCCGCCAATTTCCTAAACGACTCCGTCATGATATCCAATAACTTCTCCTTCGCCGCTCGGTTCCTCTCCTCCGTGGCTTTCCTCACCATATCTAAATGTTCTAGCGTTTGCGCGTTGTGCGCGTCCATGCGATGGATCAACCTCGTGACCGTTTCGAACGCGTTTTCAATCTCGCTTTTCAATCTGGGATCCATGTTCGGTTTTAACTGTATATCGATCGCGTCCTTTGTTTGCTCTGCATTCGTCGCCAACGTTATTCCTCCTTCGTCTTCTTTCCTCGGCGTCTTCTTTTCCTCTCCTCCTCGTTGTTGTTGTTCTTCTTCTTCTTCTTCTCCGTCTGCGCCTTTCGCTTTTCCCCTAGGGGACGACTCGCTTTCACTCACCGTCTCTTTTCCCTTTTCCTCTTCTTCATCATCCTCTTCTCCTTCTTTGCCTTGCTTTTTCCTTTTCCTTCCTCGACGCGTGTTCTTGTTCACCGTCGTCGTCTGTTGCCTCGTCGCCGGGCGAATCTTCTTCGCGATCGCCGGGAACTTTGGGACCACCATATTTTGTGTCGTATTTTTTACCCGCAACGATGGATTTTAAAATACGGACGAAACTACGAAACATTGAGATGATGAACTTCTTCGGCTATGCATTGCCTATAATACAGTGATGCTGATCATAGATCACGTGAAAGTTGAACGCTCGCTCTTTACACTATTACTTTTATTTACTGTGACATTGAAATCCGCTATGATTTTTACTATTATTATTATTATTATTACTACTACTACTACTAC